>JAABUJ010001522.1_pt1 | contig 33539 bp, 50 predicted proteins | sample 5559131 | NCBI WGS metagenome assembly JAABUJ01 (sample SAMN10711875, study PRJNA513366) | rock metagenome | isolation source: Antarctica rocks | place: Antarctica: Victoria Land, Mt New Zealand nord | collected 2016-01-07
TAAGCATGTGTATGTGCTTACTTAGCCGATATATATGCTTACTAAGCGCATACACATGCTTACTAAGGCTATATATAACCCGCGAAAAACCCGTGACCCTACGCGGGTCGGGTCGGGTTAACCCGCACCCGACCCGGCTGGATAAAAGTTAGCCCGACCCGACCCGATACCCGGACCCAACCCTGACCCGCGTGACCTATAGGCAACCCGCGCACCCAGCCTAAACTCAACTCTGACCTGTGTGACCTATAGGCAACCCGCGCACCCAGCCTAATAAGAATGCTGATAAGAATGCTGATAAGAATGCTGATATGATGACAGAAATAGATAAGATAAAGAATGTTAAAAGATGACACCACACTAATAGCACAGCTATCATGAGTTATATATCTAACACTCTCCCTAACTCACGATCAGCCAGCATGCTCATATGTCACTTACTCAGCTTCTCACAGGCAGAAAGAATGTGCACACAACATAGTTTAAACTCATAACCTTAAGCTTATGTAAGTAAGGCAGCCAACACATGTTCAACACCATTACATCAACCTGAGCTCATAATCTGTTAAAAGGTGGCATCACACTAATAGCACAGCTATTGTGAGTTATATATCTAACAAAGAAGAAAATATATATAATAATGAATATTATTATGAGCTCTGTATAAGCATTGATGACATTAAGAACATTGATGAGATCTATTTTATGTAAACATGAACAGATGTGAAGATTAAGAATGATATAAAAAATAAAAAAGACTGTAAAGAAGACTGTAAAACAGATGATGAAGTCTTTTTTAAAGAAGATAAAGAAGATTAATTAAGCATATAAAGAATTTAAAGAGCAGAGCTTAAAATGATGACATCTTTATTGTTGATGATTTTATTTCAGACAGTGAAATGATTAAAATTCAGAGCATAATGCTTTTTTTTTAACATTAAATATTTTTTTTTCTTATTTTTGCACTTCACATTGTCACAGTGTCATCAGCAAATCAGATACTTTATATAATTATTTAATTTTAATTTCAGCTTCTCTCACTTCTTTATAACTATTCAGTTCTTCTCTATAGCTGTTTGCTGTATCAATTAATATAGACACTCTACAGAAAGCAATTAACTTATTTTCTTTTTTTATAAAAAGATTATTTTTTCTTTCAAGAACTCTGAATCATTGCTGTTTATAAAGTTATTTTAAACAGATCTTAAGACTGTCTTTTATACAAACTTAATGTCAACAGTCATCTAAATGTTCTTTTTTTTACTTTTATGTCAGATCAGAAGAATAATCTTTAAATTGATTTATCTTTCTTTATTAACATTTTTTAAATTTAAAATTAAAGTATTCTGTTTTTTAATCTCATCAGCTGACAGCTGTGCCTTGATCTGCTGTCATTGCACTTAATAGTTTTTAAATTAAGTCTTTTCTTTTAATTTGATCTGCTCATTTATCAAAAATGCTGAATAATCAAAACTGATGAGATTTATCATTTTGTTCTTGTCAGAAAGACTTTTCTTGTCAAGAAAGACAGTTTAATGAATTAAAAACATAAATAAAGCTTTAATTGAAGTCTTCTTTCTTGTTAAATTGACACTGTCAATGTCTTCAAATTCATTAATGTTGATGTTCTTGACATTCTGAGATAAAAGAAGTGTGAAAGAACATCTGAGATCTTTTAGATGCAGTTTTGACAAAGATTTCATCTTAATATTCTTTCTTTTACTCTTCAGCATTGAGACTGTTGTTATAGAGCTTTGAGGATGTCAATTGGTTTTGTGAGTGTGTGATTTTGTGGATGAATACAGGGGTGACAGATTTTACTAGAAAAACAGGTGTGTTTTTTGCTTACGGTGTGGATGGCCCAGAATTTCCACCAGCACTGTATCATGAACTCTCGCTTTATCAGCTCGTAACAATGAGTGGAAAGCTTACGTTCTCTCAATTTCAAGATGCTATATCAACCTATCCTCCCGTATTCCATTCCTCATCCCCTGCGATCAACCTTGAACTCAGCTACACTTCTCCCTTTGCAAACTACTACGTTCCCTTGACTGGATCATCATACAAAGAGCCCTCACTCAACCGCAAAAATGGATCCGAACGCTTACACCGCCCCTTTCCAACTCACCAAGAGCCTACGCCGTGAAATCTACCCGGCCATCGACCCCAAGAACCCTGAGCTGAAGGCAACTGGGAAAACGATCTTGATCACTGGAGCTACCGGTGGTCTTGGGGGTGCAAGCAATGACCCGAACACACTTCGCTCTGCCTTCCAATACTGACTCGAACGAAAGGAGATCGCAAGAGCCTGGGCCCAAGCGGGAGCAAAAGGCATCGTTCTCGTTGGTCGAAATGAATCGCTGCTCCACGAACCCACCGAAGCCATCAAGTCCGTTTCCAAAAGCACTCAAGTCCTCGCCGTGACGGCCGACATCACATCCGACTCGAGCGTCGAGGCTCTGTTCAAAAGGGCGGCGTCCACCTTTGGCACGGTCGATGTCATCGTCAACACGGCAGGGACGATGAATGGTGCTCCCATCGCAGACTGCCCACCTTCCCAATGGTTCAAAGACTATGTTGGTGGGACCATATCGCCGGGTACATGCGTCCGTTGCTGACATACTATTGTTAAACGCAGGAAGTCAACGTGAAAGGCACCTACATCCTAGCTTACTACTTCATCAAGACATTCGGTGGCGAAGGAACCCTCATTCACCTCGTCAGCATGGGCGCTTCGTTCACCGTCCCAGGCATCAGCTCCTACTCAAGCAGCAAGCTTGCAACCATCAAACTTGGCGAATACCTTGATCTCGGTAAGCCATTCATCGCCCCTTACTTACTGGGACGTATGCAATCGCTGAGCTCTACCACCACAGAACAACCCAACCTCCGTGTCTTCAGTGTCCACCCTGGCATTGTCGCCCAGACCGACAGCAAGCGCGGCATGGTCGTCGACGCCTTCACGCCCTTCGCCCACGACAATGGTATTCAGACCGGTGGAGTCACGCTCTACCTCGCTACTCCAAAGGCGGACTACCTCCGCGGTTCATTCGTCAGCGTCAACTGTAGGTTCAACCGATTTTCTATCCAAGACATGTGTCTAATCTCATTCTCGCTCACTGCTGATAAATTACCGCAGGGGACGTCGAAGAGATGGAGAGGCACAAGAAGGAGATTGTCGATGAGAAGCTGCTCAAACTCTCTTCCCTCGGTGCGAAGCTCTCGCCGGAGGGACATCCGTGGACCGCGTGACGGCCTTCGGAACACGACGAGGCTGGCGACATTGGCGCCGCTTCCGAAGACCTTGTGGTAGATGGTGGGAAAGCAGAAGAGAACAAGGCGAGAGGCTTGAGACGTTTCATGAACTGGCTGGGCACATCCTGTTCGTAAATTGAAGCAGGAATACATAATGCAAAAAGTACATGTATGGAATGAACTTATTATGCTTCTTACTTTGCGGCTCTGCGCATACCAATCAATCAAGTGTGGGGACTGGGACTATGTAAGCCCGATTAGTCACTCAGGGCTTAGGGCACATGACTTGGGGGTACTACCCCCAAGGGTATATATAGCCGCACTTGTGGGAGAATACTAATACGTTAGCGTTTGACTAACTTAACTTACCTTATTTGAATTACGGTAGAAACTGATCGATAACGTCTGATGCGTTGATTGGCTCGCTTCGAAGCTTAAGCTGTTTACGTGCGTGGTGTCACTCTCACTTTCAACTGGTCTCAACAGCTCCAGACAAAAAAAAACAATTAACAGACCTGTTGTGCATGACTTTACTCTTCAAGTCTTACGGTATTATTCTCTTTCTGCAATTGTCAACTTCATAAGAAGATTGAGCTTGAGTCAATCCTTTGACTCTGCCCGAACCAAAAGTCACTACATTCACATTCGAGCCTCAGCTGTGAGTTACAACCTCTCCATCGCTTGAATCAAGCTTCGTGAGCCCGGGTTTGGACAATGAAGCTTACTACCTCGGTGAATCCTGGGTACTTTGCTCACGTAGCAGCTTCACTGACCTCTTGCAATCGATCTTAGCCCTCTTCGTAAATCTACCGAGTCCGTCAACATCATGGCGAACTCGCTCGATCATCTTTCCAGCCGTACACGGTTCGAATGGCTTTCTGGCTTGAACACTGAGTTCCGCCCAGCCAAAAACTACCGCCGTACATCCATCATCGGGACTATTGGTGCGTCTGAGCGTTGGCGAAACACAGCCTGCGTAGTTGAGCTTTTGCAAAGAAACATATCAGAATCTGAAAGGCTAATTCGATTCTCTGGACAGGTCCGAAGACGAACTCCGTTGAGAAGATCAACCTCCTCCGAAAAGGTCTTGACCTTACAGCTTTGGTCTATCGCACACGGTATACTGACGTCTCGTTCAGCTGGCCTCAATGTTGTTCGCATGAACTTCTCTCACGGCTCATACGAGGTACATTTTCTCTATATCGAGCAGCAGTATCTACCAAGTTTCTTGACATCGGGGGGGACCTTCGAGCTAGGGGCAATAGTGCTGATTACTGCGTCTGGCGTCAATAGTACCATCAGTCTGTCGTCGACAATGCCAAGGAGGCAGACCGGGTACAACAAGGCAGACCACTGGCTGTGGCACTCGACACGGTATGTTGTGAGCTCAGCATCTTCTGACGTCTGCTCTGCCGCCACATCTATTCTACGCGATGACTGATGCACATTGGCGCTTAGAAAGGCCCAGAGATTCGTACCGGTAACACGCCAAATGACGAGGATATCCCAATTAGCATTGGCACCGAAATGAACATTACAACCGACGAGAGGTATGCTGCCGCGAGTGATGACAAGAATATGTAAGTTCCCTACTGCCACACGACCAGCTCGCGCTGCAGCGCGCAAAAACAGATTTCATCGTTCCATCCTGGATCTAGTGGATTAATCGTTCTACTTCTCTAGGTACGTCGACTACAAGAACATCACCAAGGTGATTGAGAAAGGTCGCACGATCTATGTCGATGATGGTGTTCTCTCTTTTCAAGTCCTTGACATTGTTGATGAGAAGACGATCCGTTGCCGATGTATGAATAATGGCAAGATTTCTTCCAAGAAGGGTGTCAATCTCCCAAAAACTGATGTCGATCTTCCCCCGCTCTCGGAGAAGGACAAGGCGGATCTTCTTTTCGGGGTCAAGAACAATGTCGACATGGTCTTTGCGTCGTTCATTCGCTTCGGCAGCGACATCACTGCCATCCGCAAAGTTCTTGGGGAGGCCGGAAAAGAGATCCAGATCATCGCGAAAATCGAGAACCAGCAAGGCGTGAACAATTTCGATGAGATTTTGAAGGAGACCGATGGAGTAATGGTTGCCCGTGGTGATCTCGGCATCGAGATACCTCCCGCTCAAGTCTTCATCGCTCAGAAGATGATGATCGCGAAGTGCAATCTAGCCGGAAAACCCGCCATTTGCGCCACTCAGATGCTCGAGTCGATGACGTATAATCCTCGTCCGACGCGCGCCGAAGTCAGCGATGTCGGCAACGCTGTCCTGGACGGAGCGGACTGTGTCATGTTGTCTGGCGAGACTGCGAAGGGAAACTATCCCCAAGAAGCTGTTTCAATGATGCACGAAACTTGCCTGTTGGCCGAGATTGCCATTCCATACGTCAACCTGTTCGACGAACTGAGATCTCTGACCCCGAGACCAACCGGTACCACGGAATCGTGTGCCATGGCCGCTGTGAGCGCCAGTCTCGAGCTCAACGCCGGCGCCATCCTGGTCTTGACCACCAGGCACGTTCCTTCCCACTCGGTGCGGTAAACAGTACCACTAACAATGACACAGTGGAAGCACCGCCCGCCTCATCTCCAAATACCGGCCCGTCTGCCCCATCCTCATGGTCACCCGCAACGGCAAGGCCTCTCGCGTAGGCCAACCTCCTCCCTCCTCCCAACAAGCAAGCCATCTGACTAAAGATCGCGTAGTACTCCCACCTCTACCGCGGTGTGTATCCGTTCCTCTTCCCCGAGAAGAAGCCCGACTTCAGCGAGACGGTGTGGCAGGAAGACGTCGACCGCCGTCTCAAGTGGGGCATCGAGCAGGCCGTCCGCCTCGGCGTCCTCAACAAAGGCGACAACGTCATCTGCGTCCAGGGCTGGAAGGGCGGCAGGGGCCACACCAACACCATCCGCATCGTGCCGGCCCAGGAGGACTTGGGGCTTGCTGAGGATTGAATTGGCGTGCAATTGCGAGGAAAAACGATTTACGAGGTGAGGAAACGAGGGATGGGTGAAAAATGGATAGATAGATAGATGATGTGCACGAATTGCGGATGCGCTTACATGATGATCTCTCACGTAGCGTGGTGGGATAATGCGTCTTGTCTTCTCTGAGGAGCTGATGTGAATCGATGGATGGATGCTTGTGCTTTGTGGATCTGGTTCAGATAGGTTTGACTACGGGTGGAAAAGAATCAGAACCAAAACAGGAGTGCTGGCGCAGCTGATGATTGTAGAGATCAATCCACGTCGGAGAAGCCTACTCCAATGCACATGCTACCGATAGGGCTACCGGTCACCGGTATACCAGAGCACTTGTGAACGGCTGCCTCGACTCGCCGTCCGAATGAACGTCGTAGGGTATTTGTTTATACCTTAGGCTCGAGCAGTCCTCAAGGCGAAGCCGTCTCTCGGCCATCCATCGTCGCTCGAATTCACCTTGCTTGACCTCACTGGAAGCCCCACCAACTTCTTTCTCCCCGTCTTCCTCGCCCCTTCTCCTCCCCCTCCTCCTTCCTTCCCTACCATTTACCAGATCTCTTGCTCATGTCCTGCATCTGCCAAACAAAACGGTCTTCACGCCCTCCCGCCCCCTCATTCCTCCTTTTTCTTTCCGTCCACTGGTCCTCTGTCCCTCTGAGCTTGGTCGGCGCGAAGCAGAACGGAGTGGAGCGGAGCTGAAGAGTTCCAATTGGCTGGCCGACGATACGATGGTAGAGTATTATAATTTTCTTGTGCAGTGAAAAGGGAGGGGGGCTGGGTTGGGAGCTGGTCCGGGGAAGCGTGGTGGATGTGATGGTACGGGGACGTGGATAGAAGTGGGGTGAGAACGAGGGACGGGTGAACACTAGGTCTGAGTCAGGTAGAATGGTGGATGTTGGGCTGAACGCTTGCTGTGCCGGAACAACAGGCGACGACGAGAGACAGGTTTGCTGTATCGCCCAAGAAGGGAGGGTTGTTTCCGCGAGAGAGGCGGAGAGGCAGAAGCCGGCAATACGGGGATATCCGCGTGCTGCTTGTGGGCTTAGGTATAAATACTGTCGTGGAACAGGCTTGGTCCAGAGGTTTGGTTCCTGTTAGGGCACAGCACCACTGTGGCGCCCCTGGGCCTTGTCCATGCCGGTGAAGTGTTCTGGTCTTCGCCACGGAGGTATGGAGCGTCGCGAGTTTAGGTAAAGCGAAGAGAAGTGAGGTTGAGTTCGTGAGGAACAAGGTTTGTGTGTGGAAATGGGGGTGTTGAAGTCTATGGAGGTTGTGCGGCGCGCGGGATTAGCGGGGCGCTGAGGATGTGGTGTGATGGTTGCCTCCGCGATACAGTAGGAATGGCTGAAGACAAACTTGACAGCAAAGCCAAGTGCGGATATATTTCCCGGCTTCGATTTAGCTCTCGCGGTAGAGGTTCACCGACAGTCTCCAGAGATAGAACAATGACTGCAAGTCGATTGCTTATTAATTCGTAGTCAGGCAATCGTCTTGTTGTGCCTTAACCATCTGCTCTTCAGACGAGCCTGGTCGCCTTTTCTTCATCTTCCGCCGTTTCCATCTCTCCTCCCTTCTTGACAGAGGGAGTTCATCCGATGGAATGTTCAATCCGCCGTGGCTCCGCCTGAGCCGCTTTTCCAGCTCACTATTAGAGCACTGGTCCGCGGCCTCGCCCAGATCGCTTCGTATCGCGGTGGCGAGGTCTATGGCCGACCGGAACATGCCTCCTATCTCTCGGGGGCTGCGATCTACTCGACTGTTCTCGTGGGCGTCCATCCACATCGCGTACATGCCGATGCTCCATACAGTGTTTAGGATGAGGAAAATGAAGGTGAGCACGAAGGAAAACCCCCATTGGTAGGTTGAGCGTGAAGGTTGGCAGGATAGGTGACTGGCGATCCATTGCTGATCGTATGATGTCGAGTTGTCGTTTAGGTACATATAAGAATGCACATAAGTGATGTTCAGAACAGGCGGACCCAGAGGGTAGCTGTGGGCACCTATCTGGAAAGTGCTATTGACGTTGCGCGGTAAGCTCTCAGAAGAGTGGGCGCTTGAATCTATAATTTGATTTAAAATCTATACGTACAGCGAAGATTGTCTCGAGAGAAAAACGTACAAGCCTCTGTCGCTACGTAGAGAAGACCAGCAAACCCGTCAGACGATGTCCAGACCAGTGTGTTGCTTTTGAAGGAAGGATCGATCCGATCAGCGTCCACAATGGTGGCATACACTGAGACGAATAACTTCCATCGAACCAGATTCGAACTGTTGTCCTCAAGATATGCTTCGCTAACGCTCGTGTATCCGGTCATCGCACTCGAGAGCGTGGGAAATGCGACTATATACAGCGTTGCTGCGAGAACCCATGACACTATCATCTTGCTCCGAAGGCTCCGATTCGATGCAAAGTCCTTGGCGAGCATGAACACGCCAGCCGTCGAACCCGGTTCGAAGGCAAAGGCAGCAAAGGTGTGGTAAGACACTTGAGAACCTTCCATAGCGCGGCCCAGTGATTTAGTGAAGACACGATATGCAACGTATGTGAGCAGCACTTGCCCACCGCGACCGACCACGACGTCCCACAACACATCAATCAACTTAGCGGTCGAGAAGGGCATGTTGCCAAACCCAAGGTTGATGGTCAGAAGTTGCGATACCGGCCATGGGTTGTAGTAACCCGAAAAACTGTCTAGTTGCAAGCTCTGATCACACGACGACGCATAAAAAGAACCCCAGCCAGCAAAGTTACCGGTGATGAACAATAGCCAAAAGAGGCCGATCGCGTTATAGATGGGAGAGCGCCTTTCCCAACTCAACGTTGTGCGCAATCTCGTCGAGATACTAGCGAGCGTCGTCATGACGAGGAAAAAGACTGATGAAGAACAAAGCGAGAGCGACAGCGACAGCGACAGCGATCAAGAGGTAGAGAAGGCCTCGCCTTTATAAAACGAAATAGACGTGCCTCTTTCCCATGGTCCAGGAGAATTGCGTGCGGCGCAGCAAGTCATCCTTGCATCGCATACATGAATCCACGCCTCGGGGGCTATTTCTATTGATAGCATGTCGATCCCTGCCACGCCATTCAACTTGCAGAGAAGATCAACTCACTACTACTGCTGAACTCAGTGCTCAGTAATAACGAAACACAAATTGTGTTTTCATTCGCTAGAACTACTCCAACGCACAGAAAAGAATACAACGGCACAAGGAATCCATTGCTTAGATCTCTGATCCTTAGAGTCTCATGAGTATGTCAGCCTAGCCTGTCTTCCCTCCGTGTACATACTTCGTACTCTGTGATACGCAAATCTGTGATACCCAAATCTGTGATGCCACGAATAGACTTCACATATAGGTACAGTAGGTATGTGGGATCGTCAAGCACGTTCATACTGGAGGGACCGGAAACCCGGCTCTAGTATGGCTCTAGTATGGAGGAGACTACCTGGTATGATATCAGAACTTCAGGTATATAAATGCCATTACCTACCGTAGTAAACCATTTGATTTAAGCGACTATTCTATAGAACAGTCACATCAATATCACCAATTAGTGTGTCTAAAGACACCAGTTACATATCTACACAAGTGCACAATCTATCAAGTATTTTACGTGAGTTGGGTGCGCCGACGCCGTGTGCCCTTGGGGAGCAAAACTGGGATACTTAGATTCCTTAACTTATCGATTGTGGATTTCCCGAGCTTTCGTTTCTGTGACTTTGATGCGGGGTACAGGCAACAGTAATGTATACTATAGCCTATCGTCAACCGGACAAGGCTACCAGCACAGGACATCAGATCTTGATGACGCCGATGATAGCACGAGTTCACAGGACAGGCCAGAACCGGGGACGTTACAAAGCTCGGGGACATGGGGCTTAATGGAGGATAGGGCAGGGCATTCATCTTCGGATCATGAAGGAGAAGATGGCATTCGTCAAGCTGGCAAGGACGGTCTGCGAAAAGCCCATAGATCAAACATACTTCCTCGACTCTCCACATTCGGGCGACGATCGTCCTTCATCGAGGACGGCGAAGCTCTCCCAGCAGAGGAGCGTCTCCCCAGGAAGCAGAAGCCAGTCGCGTGGAAGGACCTGCCACACAAGGGCCAGCTCGCCATCTTGACGATAGCGAGGCTTTCTGAGCCGCTGACGCAGACATCGCTGCAAGCATACATGTTCTACCAACTGAAGTCATTCGACCCTTCGCTAGCCGACTCGGCCATCGCGGCACAGGCCGGAATACTCCAGGGGAGTTTCACCGCCGCACAGTTCGTGACGGCCATATTGTGGGGCAGAGTGGCGGATTCGGATTGGGGTGGCAGGAAGATGGTCTTGCTGATTGGCCTCCTCGGAACCTGCCTCTCCTGCGTGGGTTTTGGGTTTTCGACGTCGTTCCTCCAAGCGGCTTTTTTCCGGACTCTGGGAGGGGCGCTGAACGGGAATGTCGGGGTCATGAGGACGATGATTGCCGAGATCGTCCAGGAGAAGAAGTAGGCGTCCTCCAGCGCCATTATTGTGAAGATTCCTGACTGGAGTAGGTTCCAGTCGCGAGCGTTTCTGCTGATGCCGATGTGCTTCAACATTGGCGTTATTATTGGACCTGTCTTGGGCGGCATACTTGCTGATCCTGTTGGAAGCTATCCAGGACTGTTTGGTGATGACTCCATCTTCGGAGGGAAGAGCGGCGTCTGGTGGATGAAGCATTGGCCATATGCTTTGCCCAATCTGTTGAGTGCTTTCTTCCTCTTCGCCGCAGCTACTGGGGTCCTCCTCGGACTGGAAGAGGCAAGTGACATCCAGTGTTCATCTAAATTGTCAAGGGCTAACAAGTAGTAGACATCGGAGAGACTAAGACACAGACCCGACCCTGGGCGCGCGATCGGGAGACGCCTAGCAACTATCATGCGCCGGCTTTATCGCTCTCGCTCTCGAGGATATAAGCCTGTTAGCCTCGAGGATACCTTTGACTCTAGTCCATCTACCATGCTTACGATGGAATCATACAACCTCGAGAACAACTCGAATTCTCTCCCGACATCAGTCGAACCCACCAAGCCCCGACGCAAACTACCCATCCGTCGCATCTGGACCCGCAACGTCCTCTTTACCCTATTAACTCACGCCATCCTTGCATTCCACGTCGGTACCTTCACCAACCTATGGTTCATCTTCCTCTCAACCCCACGGTTCGACCCAAAACATCCATCGCCACCGGACCATCACCGCCGACTGCCCTTCGTCTTCACAGGCGGTCTCGGCATGCCCCCGCGCAGCGTGGGGATGGCCATGGCCGTGTTGGGAGTCATAGGCATCACTCTGCAGCTTCTCGTATATCCGACCGTAAACCAGAGATTAGGCACCTTACCTAGCTACCGCCTCTCGCTCCTGTGCTTTCCCATCGCGTACACCCTCGCACCTTTCCTCTCCGTCGTTCCGTGCTCGGTCCCTCCGCCGTCACAAGCGACTGGTATTCTGGTCTGGGTCGCTCTTGCTGGTGTTTTGCTTGTTCAGGTAGTCGCGCGCACGTTCGCGCTACCCGCGGCGATTATTCTCATCAACAATTGCTCGCCGCATCCTTCCGTTCTAGGCACGATTCATGGAATCGCACAGTCTGTCTCATCGGCTTCGAGGACCGTCGGGCCGGTGCTGGGAGGATGGGTGTATGGGCTGGGATTGAGTCATGGCGTGGTCGGAGGCGTGTGGTGGGGTCTTGCCGGTATCGCAATATGCGGCTGGGTCGCGAGCGGATGGGTGTACGAGGGAAGTGGGCACGAGATTGTTTTGGAGGGCGAAGAGGAAGGAGCGATCAAGTGGGGGGTTCCTTCGTAGTTTTGGTGGTTGTGTACCTATCGCCTATGGCAACGGGGCACGCTAAATATATCGCACCCGTTCTAAAAACAAACATCTGCCCCTCCTCATACTTTACTCTTCTTCTCAACTCACCATCACCAACATTAACGTTGGTGTTCTTCCGTCTCGCTCATCAAACTCTCACACAATCATCACAACCAATTGCTCTTTTTCCGTACGATGAAGATACCAGACGCGCCACCGGTGCGCATGACCCGCGCGCGCGCGCGGGAGATGGAGTTGGCCGCGGCGACGGCGGCGAAGGGGCGTGGCCGGCCCAAAGCGGCCACGACGACGACGAGCAGCCGGGGGGACCCCCAGCTGGACCAGGAGAACCGGTCGGAGGTGGCGGGCCTGCGGGCCAAACCGGTGCGTCGTCCAGCGGCTCCCAAGGGGGCCAAGAAGGTAAGCGGGGGTCCCCCCTTGTCGCCGAAGAAGGCGGCGCAACCGCAGGTGGGCAAGGCCGCCTCGGTCAGCTCGGAGGAGGAGGACGAGCTGAGCGGGGGGAAGACGCCGCTGGGGCGGCCTGCCCGCCGGCACGGAGGAGGAGGAGGAGGAGGAGTCGGGGCTTCGGCCCAGGTGGGATCCGGGGTGGCGGGGTGCGCGGCGGGGGAGGCGCCGGCGTCTACTCCGTCGCGCATCCCGCGCAAGAGGGGGAGTTCCCTCTCGGAGACGGTCCCTGCCCCCGTGATGGGGGGCACACCGAAGGGGGTCAGCACGCCGGCGACGCGTGCGAGGAGGCCGGCCCCGGTCTTCCTCACCCGGGAGCACGCGTCCCCGATGGTGCCGGGGGAAGTGGAGGGTCCGAAGCGGTATCGGACCCCCACCAACCCGGCACCGTCGGCGGACGCGTCGCGGTACCGGACGCGGCCCAAGTCGACGCCGATGTTCCCCCCCGCCGGCACCCCTACCGCCACCACTACCACCACCACCGCCAAGAAGACGGTGGTGGTGACCCGGGACACCAAAGTCCCAACCAAGCCGGCCGCTACCGAGACGGCGCGGCAGCAAAGACCGGTGGTCATACCGGCACCCATCAACCCCGCCACTCCCCTCCCCACCAAGCTGGCCGCCTTCCTCCCGGCCAAGCCGACACGACGTCCTCGCCGCGGTGTCAATCTCGGGGTGTTGAAGGGCGCGGTGGTCCACGTCGACTGCCGAACCAGCGACGGCGAAGACGCGAGCGAGATCTTCCGGGAGCTGGTGATCCAGCTGGGAGCGAAGGTGGTGAAGAACTGGACGTGGATGCGGCAGTCGATCCTGGTCGACTCGGACCAAACCACGGGCTTCGCCGAAGATCAGTCGCACGGGAGTTTTAAAGAGATCGGACCGAGCGGCCAGAAGGTCGCGGTGACGCACGTGATTTTCAAGGACGGGAGCGAGAGGACGCTGGATAAGGTGCGCGGGCTCAACGGCCAGGTCCACTGCGTCGGCGTGCGCTGGTTGCTAGAGTCAGTTCTCCCTGTTCCACCACACACACACACACACATACATACATGCCGTGCATCATCTTTGCTAACTCAGTCCGCCGACCCAGCTGTGAGCGAAAGAACAAAAGAATGCATGAAACAGACTACGCCATCGACCTCTCCACCTTACCCCACGGCAGCGCCCGACGCCGGCGCTCCATGGAACCGCGCGCCCTCTCCAACCTTAACGGCACCCTGATCCCGACCCCCTCGCCCTCCAAGAAAAAACCAACAACCGACCTCTCGCCCACCAAAGAGTTTCTAATCTTCGACACCCCCACCACCCCGCAACGCGTCTCCATCCGCGCTCCGCCACCCGAACCGGTCCTCGCGACCCCATACCAGACTCACATTGACGACGAGGGCTACGACGACTTGGCTCTGACGTTCGACGTTTCGCCGACCACACCCTACTACCTCAGCAAGGGCGCCGCGTTGGTGCAGCAGACGTGTCCGCCGAAGCAGACAAGGGAGTTGCTCTTTCCGCGCTCCGGGGTTATCGAGGAGCAGCCGGATGAGGGGTTGAGGAGAAGGTTGGTGTTGGCTAGGCGGAAGAGTTTGCAGTGGGCGCCGAAGTTGTCGAGTCCGCTGGCTAAGACTGTGTTGAATGCTTTTTGAAGGGTGTGAGACTGGGTGTAGTTGGGACTCGGTGTTGGGTTCTGGGTATGGGTTCTCGGTGGGTTCTCGGTTTCAGTTCTCGGTATGGGTCGTCGGTATGGGTCGTCGGTATGGGTTCTCGGCGGACGTCACGGTATTGAACTCTGTCTGGTGTCGGCGGAAGACTGAACTCAGCGTGCGGGATGGGCTAAAGCCGGCGCAAGGTAGTGGTCATTGTCCTCTGTTTTCTTACCGTCATCACGGGCATTCTTCATCCAAGGGGGCAGCATTTTTTAACTCGGCGATTCAGCGAGATACCCCAATCATGCGTTTAGATTGTCTCATTACCCGTCTCGTAGGAACGAATCATGCAGTTATGAAACTTCAGTTAACAGAGTACATCCTACGTCTGCTGAAGCTTGTATGATTAGAATGAAAATGAGATATCACCAACGATGTACCTGAGTTGGTGGGGTCGAACAATGTGAATGCGGAATGCCTCTGGAGAGTCAGGTAGGACTGGGATGCTCGGACTAGACCTCATACGTGAAAGCGACTCCGTGCTTTACGTGTCTAGGTATCCCAGAGAATTGGCTGCCAATGATGAGCATATCATCGGACCAGTGGAGGTGGTGGATACGGAAATAGGGCACTGTGATCTTCACTCTGATCTTCCAAGGCGCCAGGATGTGTTGGCGACATCTACTTAGCTACAACGTGGCCTGACGAGGCTTAAGTTTCTCATCCTCATACCTCATTTGGAAAGAGTAGAGTATAAGTCGCTGTTCCACAAAATCTAGTTTCATCCATAGCCATACTAATGATACACAGATTTTCACCACAGTCTAGAGTCATGTGTGTGCTGATGGGGTTTACCTTACCTACATGTCTAGGTCTACTCGTAGATGTAAGGCTAACTTCGTCATGTAAAGCTACACTCGCTCTGAAGAAATGTTATGTTCTACCTAAGGATCGGTTACCTACATGTACGGCTACACATCAGTATCCGCCTTTTCTGTAACTGTCGACCATCAACGAGTAGCTTCATCCACGTCCAACGAATTGCACCAAACTCCCACGTGCGAGACCATCACCACAATCGGACCGTTATCTCACTCTTCAGACGCTCACCGACTCACTCATCTGTTCCCAGTCTAAGCGCCAGCTGAAGTGGGAATGAAGGCCTTGTGTCTCTGCCGATGGCGCTACATATTAGCCCGAGTACGGACGACTCCCGCGACAACGGGATACACTGTCAGGGCTTTCACCCTGAGGAAGCACGAAACAAGCACCACGACGGCCGAACCGACATAATACAAAATAAAGCTATATGGTTCAGCTTCCGCTTAGCAGGTTCTTCGGACGTGGAAGATTTGGGCATCGATTGGGCTTACGTTTTGCGAAGACTGTGAACAATGGCTTCTAGCGTTGCGGCTTGGAGAGGTTTGGAGAGGCCTTGGATGAAAGTTGATGATGTTCCTGCATGATTAGTGGATCAGTCTTGTTTCGTGCCGCTGGTCGCGAGCGCACTTTTCTTCGAGAGGAAGGGGGGGGGGGAAGAACTGACCGCTGATGGCTTGCTGTAGTATGGCGGTGTCCACGTTTGGGAAGAGGCTTGATAGACTGGATGTGGCTCGGTTGATGAAGACGGCGCCGGCAATACTCAAACCGAGGGTTATTCCACCGAATTGAGCTTTTGACAAGATGAGAATAAGAAATAGGGGAGAGGGCTAGGTGGTCCTCGAGACTTGCCTATCATCATGTATCTATGGGAAAATAGTCAGCACCACCGAGCAACTGGGTGGTAGACTTCTGTCTGGAAAGAGGTTTACGCACGCTATGATCACATTAGCGGATGTGTTGTTCGAACAGAAATGAGTTCTCACTGACCAATTCCATATGACATGTCTGCAGCATCAATAGCCGTCTGTATGGTAGCGTATCCTCCTTGGACGACAGCTCCAGTCCCAACTCCAATGAGGATTTCAAATCCGTATATATTCCTTGTTGGTGTATCGACTTCGATCCGGGCTATTGAATGAGTCAGACCCGCATCCATGATCAAATAGCCAATGACTTACACATCAGAACAGACCCGATTAGAGCGAGCACACTGCCCGCAGCATACCATGGCATGTAGTAGCCCAGTTTCGACATCAAGAAGCCATTCAACAAGATAGTGCTGCTGAGGAACATAATATAAGGGAGAAGGCGGACCGCGGATTGCAGTGCGGTATCACCACGTGTGAATTGAAAATAGATGGGAATGTAGAAAATTGGGATGAAGCATGCCGCATAACCGGCGGCGGATGCGACAAATAGCCGAACAGCTTCCCTATTTCTCAGTAGATGAGTTGGGAACATACGCTTGTCTGTGCTAGTCAGCAAGGCGAGACTTTGCTGAACGCCAAAAAGAATCCACAGTACGCCTGATATGACAAACAAGGCGACGATCTGTCCACCGTTCCAGGCGTAAACGGCGCCGCCAAAGTTGATGGCCAGAATTAGGCTGATGATGGCGCCAACAGAGAGGACCACCCCAACGTAGTCGAATCCGGCAGCGCGCTGGGTCAGCGAAACCGACTTAGTTTGAGGATCAAAGGTAGGGAGGAGGAAGATGTAGATGGGAGCAAAGAGCCCGCTAATGACTGCGCCACGGTCATCAGCCCGAGAGTTTCTTCAAGCTGTATACTCGGGTGGGAAAGGGAAATCTTACTGAGATTGATGTAAAATGCCCACCGCCAGTTGACTTCTTGAAACCCTCTTGGAACCGTCAGTGCGTCTCTCCTACGTACAGTTCGCTTGATTCATGGTCACTTACCCGCCAACGACCGGACCCAGAACCGTGCCTAGACCCCAGAAGAAGCCACTGTAATGATTCAGCTTGGAAGGGATCGAGCAGAAGTAAAAATGCTATGCTTACACGAGACTCAGGTACGCAGGCCGTTCGCGTTCTGACGTATTGACCGACAGCAAGGTCAGAATACCCAGAAACATGCCGTTACCACCAGCACCAGCGAAAACTCTCCCGACAATCATAGCAGTCATATTCGGAGCAGCACCACACAACGCGGATGCGGCCAGGAAGAGTACCGCCGACATAATGTACAGATGTTTGGCGTTGTAAAGTCCATACAGCTTGCCAAACAGCAGCACGACCGCGACACCACCGATCATGAAACCCACGGAAAGCCATGGCAGCAGAGAGATTCCGTTGAAATCGTTGACAATTGCCGGAATCAAATCGGCAACGATTGTGTTATCGAGAGAGTAGATAAACATGGAGCAAAGGGTAGCAAAGACCACCAGGACCCACTAGGTTTGAGCAGGTGTCAACGGATTTTCCAATCTGGAATGGTGAGGGACTCACGGCAAATCCATGGATCTTTCTTGGACTTGCTGGCGCATCTATGCTGCCATCGTTTCCCTGTCCAGGTTGCCCTTCTCCTCGTCAAGATGGTTTCGTTCGGTAAGTACAGACTCTTGGGGCGTTGGCTCGAAGGAGGACGACATGGTGTCTGGTTCGGAGAGCCCAACTGAAGGCTGGCGGTGCTCAATGAACGCGCTGAGGATGAAAGGGATGGAGAGCACGCGAAGTCGAAAGAGACGTAGATCACACACGAAGAAAGCTGTGAAAGGAAAAGCTGCTTGAGGAGAGATTGGAAGATGAGAAAAGTTGCACCGTGCTATAAGACAGACTCGGAAAATAAAAGTGAGAGACAGTCATCAAAGGCAGGAGTTGATGCATTTCCAAGCTGCAGATCCTTCGATGCATTTCTAAGCAATTCGGGTGACCCAAGGAAAGAGCTGATGCTACGATGCAGGAAATGAAAAAAATGAAAAAAGAATGGATTTATCAGCAACACAAAACTTTAAGACAGCTCAAGCTTAACTTACACCCCCAAATGCAAAGCACGATTGAGGCACAGAATCACAGATATAACTACCGTTCTAAAACATGTCAGTCTAAATGTTTTCTTTGGTCGTCCCCAGGACGACAATACAAGCTTCGTAGTAACTCAGAACGAGGAAGTCGCTTAGGTGAAAACAAACATCTGCTTTCTTTGGCCCATAACACCCTTCTTTGCTCGGTCAATGGCCGTTAGAAGTCGGACCTCGTTTTTCTTTCCCTCATCCGGTACATTCCACTGTAACATTTCAACTCCAAGCGGTGGCAGGACCAAAGTGCCAGCATTGAAAAGCTGCACCAGCCACTCTAGCAAGGTACACTGCTCGCTGCGCTCCCTTCAGCGCTTGTGTGAGATACCAAAAAGAGCAGCACAATGAGCGCACCACTGCATTCTGGGAAGAGTATCTCAAAGGCGCCGCACCATTGGAGCTAAAGCTCAACGGTACATCAGATAAGGAGAGTAAAGCTGGGAAAGTCGGATTCGCTGTCAATTCTAATGTGGAGGTGGACCTCTCTAGCAACAGTTTAAGCCATGGAATCACAGTCGGGGCACTTGCCCATGCTGTCTGGCCTTTGGTCCTCCCCATCTGTCATAAAACTGACAATGTAATATTCGCCGCAGCATTCTCAGGGAGGGATGCAGGGGTTGATGGCATCTTAACTCTCGATGGACCCACCCTCTCCGTTGTTCCCATGCGCATAGGCCTCGAACAGTCACTTACACTTCTCGACTTTGTGCGAAACGTTCAAACCAGTCACCTCTGGCGGTTGTCGGAGTATGCTCACTATGGCATGCGGAGTGCGCTGCAAGCTGGTGGTGTCGCTGCTGACTCTTTCAACACTATGGTGAATGTACTTGTGAAGACGTTGGAAACATCTCTTCCTGACGCACCTCTTGTACCGATGCCCCAAGATGCACCCAAACTCACCCAGTAAGTATTTGCTTTTCCATTGAGTTCTAGTTTATAGGGCCTTAAATCCTCACGCACTGGCACTAATGTTCTGATGCCTGTAGGTACATGACTATTGAGCTGGATGATACCAAACCAGGCCTCATCAGGCTCCTGGTCCATCTCACAACTAATATCCAGACCGCCCAAGGCTTGGTCGACGCCTTTGTTCGTATCCTTGAGAGGGTGGTAGAGAATCCCACCATCCTCGTTCGTGAGGTTCTCGAAGAGTTTCAACCTATTCATGACAAGAGCCAATCCATTATCGAGCTCAAACAAAGGCAGAGCCCGGCACAGCATGGACTTGCTCATCTATCCTTCGAAGCTATGTCCGTTGCACATCCATCTAAAACTGTTCTCAAGTCTAAAGATGGCGCAGTCTTAACTTACGGTGATCTGAACGCAATAGCCAACAGCTTTGCTGTCTGGCTACATCAGAAAGGTCCGCCAGGCGAAATGAAGTCATGATATATGGAAAAGTCGCTATGGACACTGATCGCCATATTCGGCATCTTGAAGGCGGGCATGTCTTTGACCCTTCTTGATCCTGGAAACCCGCATGATAGAAACGCATTCATCATTAAGGACGTCGAGGCAAGATTGGTTCTTACAGACCAGAACAACCGCGACACTTGCAAAGGTTTTGGGGTTGAGACTGTTGTTGTTCGAGCCTTGAACCTCTCGAGCAATACCACCGAAGCGCCCCATGTACCCGGAATGACATCTGAGAGCGTGATTTACGCTATATACACTTCGGGCTCCACTGGCTTGCCCAAAGGAGTACTAGTGCAGCATTCCGCAGTAGTCGCGGCAACTGAAGGGATGATTGAAGCAACAGGTACAGACGCTTGCTGGGTCTCGCTGTGGCTACTGAACTAAGTGTTTGATGCGGCTTACTATGACGTCTTCACTGTTCTACCAGCTGGTGGCACCCTTTGCCTTGCGCCGCAGGATGAGCTACTATCAGATCTGACGGGCGCTATCAACACTCTTGAGGTCAAGCAGGTGATGTTGACGCCAACGATTACCAAATTAATTACAGGGGGTAGTAGAAGTGTTCCTACCTTGCGAATCCTCAATGTCTGTGGCGAAAAGATTGATACGAATATCTTGGAGTGGGCGAAGAGTGTGGATGTCTACAACGGGTACGCGGTCCTCCTTCCAAGATTGTTACCGCGATTAGTTAAGTAGCTCCCTGACGTACAATTTAGCTATGGTCCCACCGACGCAACGATCCTGATGACTGTCTCGAAAATTCTTCCTGACAGTAGCTTGATTCCATTGGTAAGTCCCATTTGTGTCTTCTTATTGAACCCGGACGTACGGAAGATTGACACTTTCTAGGTTTCCCATTAAAGCATGTAACGGCGTTGATCTATCAAACCGATCACGTGGAGCAGGTCCCTCATGGATCAATTGGAGAGCTTTGCGTACGCGGCCCGCAGCTAGCAAAAGGTTACCTCAAGCGTCCAGAATAGACTGCAGCGGCCTTCATAAGAGAAGAAAATGGCGAGCTGCTCTACCGTACAGGCGACCTGGCTAGATGGCACGAGGATGGTCACCTAGAGTAAGTTAGGCGCATGTGTGAAAGGATAGTTCTCTGACCATCGCGGATGTTTTGGCCGCAAAGATTATCAAGTTAAGTCAATGGCCACAGGATTGAGGCAAGTCTCTATTGTTCAATCAAAAACCCTCTAGGCTGATTAAATTAGCTGGGAGAAATCGAGAATGCGATCCTTTGCTCCGGGGGTGTGGATGGCTGTGTAGTCGCTGTGGCTGAGATCCAGCACAAGAGCCAGTTTGTGGCCTTTTGTATATCCGCTGGGGAGCACCGTTCCGCTAAGGATGCAGTTCTTCTGTCTGCCAATGGAGTCCAGAGGGTTCCGGGGCTTTTACATCAGCTGACAACCCTCCCTCCGTACATGATCCCCGCAATCTGGCTACCATTCTCGAGCTTCCCCACCTTACCTTCTGGTAAGACAAACAGGAAGAAGCTTGTTGCGCTGGTTGAGGGTATGGAGAGTTCTGAACTATCCACATATCTTCAATTCAACCAATCTTCGGCGAATTCTAGACCTGTGGAAACCGAGGAGGAGAGGATCATCTCGAAATGCTGGGCCATGGTACTGGACGAGCCCGAGGACTCCATCCAGGCAAACGGCGGATTTCGCCAGCCTAGGGGGCGATTCCATCTCCGCCATCAATGTGGTATGTTCGGTCTATCCCTAGTAATTTCCGGTTTGAGAGAGAATCGCTTACACCGAGTCGAAACCCTAGGTAGCTACATGTCGCAATCTTGGCTGGTCGATTACGCTTAGCATCGTGCTCTCCAACCCCACCTTGGCGGAGCAAGCGAAGCATTTGACACCCTCTGCGCAAGAAGAACCGGTACACAACATCGTATACGAGATTCCTGATTCTGTTCACGACAGTCTAAGAGATGCTGGCATCAACGTTGGCGTGCATGTGGAAGACATGTTTCCTTGTGGGCCAGGACAAACCGAGTTCCTCACGCAGGGACAGAACACCCCCAAGCAGTACTGGCAACTCACTGTCTGTCGGCCGCTAGCAATGGGCTTCGATGTTGAATCTTGGCTGATGGCTACAAACAAACTCACTGCCAGGAATCAGATACTGCGCACAACGTACATAAAGTCTGATCCTCTCGATTCGCTTTCATGGATGCAGGCAAGTGCAACGCCTAGAAGACGTAAGATTTGCCGATTCAACTAACGAATCGAATATAGGTTGTGCTCAAGGATCCTGCTCTGGATTGGGAACAAATTCATTATACAGCAGACGAGGGAAAGCAACGTCTGATGGAAGCACTTCGAGATGACTACTTTGAATTCGGCGAGCCTGCCGTGAAATACCGTCTCCTTACATCAACCAAAGACGGGTCGCACACACTGTGCATTAAACTCCATCACGCCTCGGACGATGGGATTTTACTGCGTATATTCGATGAACAATTCGCCGCTTTGGTGCAAGGACACCACCCACCGGAACCCCGACGGAGTTCAGGACTTTCATCGATTGGAATCAGCGCTCTGACCGCAAACAAGCGCTTTCCTACTGGACGCAACATCTTGGTGGGTATGAGCCCATCAGGACGCTTCCCCGCCGCGAAACTCAACATGGAGACGTCACTTTTGCCAAAATAAATAGCGACTTGAGCCCTCTCGCCTTGCACTCCGGCGTAATTGTCTCCACCATTTTTCAAGCGACATACACGGTGCTTCTTGGCAGGCTTAGTGGGCGAAATGATGTCCTTGTCGACAATGTATGCTTCTCTAATTATTCTCCGGTGTGGCTGTGGGACGGTACTAACGACCTGTCTCTGTAGCTGCTTACAGGCCGCAACGCACAAGTCACTAACCCGCAGCTCATCAACGGCACCTGCGCCAACTTTCTCCCGTTTCGCTCTCGCTTCGACCTGAACCGTTCGTTCAAGAAAGTGCTGCACGAAAACGCAGTCGCTATTCTGGGACACGACCAAACATGGCACCGTCGGCCTCGGAGACATTTACCAAGCCCTCGGCCAGAACCGTGGCCAATACTCGGCCAGGATGCTCTACTGTTTCCAACCTTTCGAGCCCGCCTCCGGACCTCAAGGTCCAATGCGTTAGATCGTGATGGCGATGAGCAAAGTCATGATGTGAGAGTTCCCTTGTGAAAGTTGTTGGAGGCAATCTCATGCTGTTTTTACTGATCCGATGCAACTAGGAACATCAACTATGTGCTTTTCCTGGAAGTTCAAAAGACGCTGACCGGCCACCGGGTCAAAATGCAATACGACGCGGACGTGCTCAGTGCCGTGCAAGCGGATGCCGTCTTGGAGCTCTACAACCAGATTCTCGACGCCATGGTTGCCGTTCCTGACGACATCATCGGTCGCCTTTTCGATCCGCCTTCGAGTCTCGATCCCATATGGGACGAATCGTCTACTTAAGTGGGGTAACGTATATCGGGCGAGGGAGAAATGTCCACGACAGTGGTGAGAGCGGCAAGAGTTTTGAGTTTGAGCGATAGTGTTCATAGTCAGCTTAATTTATCAACATTCTATGATAGCGATAGCAATAGCAATAGCAATAGCAATATCCCTTGAAGCACATGCACAGTCGATCAATTCCCTAGCCCTTCTCTCCATATCGGATGAATCGATGGCTGTTGTGTTGAAGTAGGAGTACCTAGGGTTAGGTACTGTAAGGTACCTTATGTAAGGTCAACTTTACCATAGAGCCCTAAAGACCCGTACACTCCCCGGCTCTGAAGGATTCATTCTGGAAACACATCAACTTGCGCCTTCCAAGTGTAGGTACCTAGGTATCATAGTAGGGCAGTGAGGGTGAGGTACCTTATAAAAGAGCTGTCGATGACAGTGCTGCTGTATGTATTATATTTTCTCTCTTCTTGCTCTCATCATCACGTGGCGTGGTGTATGGCGTGGCCTGGTATGGATCTCTGAAATAGGCTCTGCATCTCCACCTCTTGCGTACACCTTTGATTTGCTGAAAGTCCGTGAACTCAGGTAGGTATGGTTGACGAGGAGGTTAGCTAAGAAAATCTAACTCAGATAGGTTAGAATTGACTACCTTAACTTACCGTAACTGCCCAAAGTCCTTCCGGATCTTTTGAGTTAAGACACCAGGATGTGTTGACGACATCTGGTTAGCTACAACGTGGCCTGACGAGGCTTAAATTCCTCATCCCTCATCCGGGAAGAGTCAGAGTATAAGTCGATGTACGTACAGTCGGTAGAGGGTCAGGATGTAATATTCGGATCCGTCGGACGGTGAGCACGTTTGATACAATAGGTAGATACTTCGTTTTTGTACTGTAATATAAATTACCTTACTGTACATGTAATATAGAAAGACGATAGGAGCTTCCCCGCATTCTCTCCACACCTTAAACTCACGACCTGTGTGTACATTGGGTGTTTGTACCCTACCCTACCCTACATCAAGGTAAGGTACTCCTTCCACATGTATCTGTATATGTCCGACGAATAAGATAAAGATGGAGTGGAGCATGGAAGACGAAGAAGACGACGCTGATGATGGTGCGGTACCTACATACCTTAATCAAGCGCTGGTCTAAAGCATGCTGGACTTGAGGTACATTACCACTGACTTCGTACCTTACTTGATCTGATGTTCTGTACAATCGCCCTCGCTGGGTCGAAGGGTCTGGACGCTCTCGCAGCCGTTGAATTTAGACTTTGACCCTGCATCCGTCATACTAGGAAGTCCTCTTGGTAACTGACATCCTCGGGGTTGTCATAGCCATCCCACCTAAAGGTATATAGCCCCACGTTCCTCCGGACTCCTCCTCTCTTCTCCTCGTCGTTGCATTCGTGTCTGGGATCAATGCACGCTTGACCGTCCAATTCCACTTTGATCCCGCTATTCCGCCTTTTCGAATAGCCCTAAGTCTCGGAGTCTCCAACGTATGTGATGGCATCCGTTCCGCCCAGCAAGATCTACCGCTGACTAGTCCTTCAGCCGTAGCCAACATGGGGAAGCTCGTTCCCAATGACTTCAACTTGTGGATCATCATCTTCGTGGCCCTGGGCTCGACGGCCTGCAGCTATGGCATGGCCGTCATCAGCTCGACCATCGGCCAGCCGACCTTCTACACCTTCTTCAACTTGGCCACGGCCGGCGAGCCGGGCTATGGTCATACCTCCAACCTCATCGGGACCATGAACGGCCTGAACTCGGCGGGGTCAGCCTTCGGGGCGGGATTCACGTCTTGGAGTGCCGACAAGTTCGGCCGGAAGCGTTCCATACAGCTGGGTGCCGCTATCATGATCGTTGGCGCGGCGCTCTGCGCTGGCTCGGCGAATATGGGCATGTTCTTGGTGGCGAGATTCATTGCTGGCTTTGGGATCGGCATGCTCATCACCACAATTCCCATGTAAGGACGCATGTGATCAGATCCCAGCCACCGCATTGCAGCTTCGGTAGATACTTTTGCTAACTGATATGGTTCTTCAGGTATCAAGCTGAATGTTCGACACCTGCGTCGCGAGGCTTCATGGTGTCGATGCATGGCGTCATGTTTGCCGTCGGTTATAGTCTCGCCGCGTGGATAGGGTTCGGTTGCTACTTCTTGTCTGCTTCGGGATCGTCGTCTTCGTTCCCGTGGCGCTTCCCGCTGGCCTTCCAGGGAGTCCCCGCGCTGTTGCTCCTGATCGGATCTCCCTGGCTTCCTTACTCTCCCCGTTGGCTCTTGCAGCAGAATCGGCCCGAAGAAGCGCACGATGTGATTCGAAGACTGCACCACACGCCCAACGACCCCCACGAGACCATCTCGCAGAAGGAGTTCTATCAGATGAGGAAGCAACTGGAAATGGATCGCCAGATCAAGGCCGTCACCGGCGCGTTCGATATCTTCATGACTGCTCCTAACCGCAGAAGAGCTTTCGTCGGATTTACTCTCATGGCTGGAAATATGTTCACCGTCAGTATTCCCGCCGTTGGTGTCCGTTCACGCGTCTTTTCTTCGACTAACCGAAAGTGCAGGGAGTCTTGATCATCGCAAACTACGGTGTCCTGCTCTACGTCTCCCTCGGCATGAAGACCTATATGCCCCTCCTCCTCAGCGCGCTATGGGTCACGCTATCATTCCCCGGCAACGTTTTCACCGCCTTCTTCATCGACCGGATCGGCCGACGCATCTTCCTCCTCACCGGCCTCGGCGGCATCCTCATCACGCTGGCCTGTGAATGCGCCATGCAAGCGCAATACCTCGGCACCACCAACGAGGCGGGCCAGCGCGCCGCCGTCTTCTTCATCTTCCTCTTCATCTTCTTCTGGTCGACCTTCGTGGACGCCACGCAGTACCTGTACCTGTCCGAGATCTTCCCGACGCACATCCGCTCCCAGGGCATGGCCGTCGGCATGGTCGGTCTGTACACGGCCAGCATCATCATCCTGGTCGCCGGCCCCATCGCCCTCGACGTCATCACGTGGAAGTTCTTCCTCATCCTCATCTGCGTCACCGCCGTCCATTGGGTCAACGTCTTCTTCTTCTTCCCCGAGACCAAGCAGCGCTCGCTCGAAGACATCAATGTCGCCTTTGGCGAAAAGGTCGCCGTGCATTACTATGGCGCCTCGGCCGAGGAGGAGAAGCAATACGCCGCCGCCATCGAGGAGGAAGAGCATCGGCATCATCTCCATGCCGGGGAAAAGGGCTCTCGCGGTACGGATCACTATCATGTCGAGGTCGCGCACAAAGTTTGATTAGTTTATGCGGTGGATGATGTTTCTCGACGCTGAAGGATTGGGTTACTTGGCCATGTATATATGCTGAAGCGTGTTGTTCAATATCGTACAAGGTACTTTGTGCACTCAAAGCCCCCACCCCAACCCATCACAAGACCTCAATCCTCCAAAAGGCAAACATAAACCTCCCATCATCGTCTGGCGTCGCACACCGGCAAGGCAGCACTCTCACAGCCGCAGCACCCACTGATAGCCGTATCTTGCAAGATCGCCGTTCGTCCAGCCTTCGTCTTCAAAAGAAGTGATAGGAGATAACCCATCGTCTGAGGTTGACTAGGGTAAAGTGACGCAGGGATGTCTATGTAAGGTATATTGCCGCAGTTATGACACGAGCTTGTCAGGTAGCCTCCTCCCATCGCACCCTCACTCCCTCGCGCCATCGCACTCTTCACACGGCGAGTACATGCCGGCGATTCGAACTCGTCTCTGAGATGGGAGCAGCCAGCGAATGGGTGCCATGCAATACATGGACAGGGCCGAGCACGACACGCGAGGCTCGAGCAACCGAGTCTCGCGCGAGTCCCGTGACGGTGGACGTGGCGGGCGGCGGTGGTTCGTCGGGGTGGAGGAAGAGAGCTGTCGGAGTAGGGATCTGGCGATGTTTGCCACCGTATATAGTATACCTATACCTATGCGACATGTCATGTAGAGAGATAAATCCGTCGTTCGGACGAGACCCCCAAGCAAAACCTATCCTCAACACCCCGAATCTCACCCCAACCACCCCACCGACTCCCCACTCTCCAGCCAAGAGACTCCGAACCACCTCTTAACCAACTGACAGTTACTTACCCACCCACACCTCAAGCCATCCCCTCCCCTCCCCTTCAACCCCATCCCCATCCCCAATCCGCCCACCCCGCAACGCTCAACGACCACCCAGCCTCTTCCGCTCCTTACCCAGTACCACTAACACACCCAACCCATTAGCCCACCCCCTATCAGCACCATATCACCATCAAGCCCCTCCTCCCCTTCAACCACCCACTCCCCAAAAATCACTGCACAAAACAAAAAAAGCCAACTCACCCCTCTCCCACAAAACCCAACTCGTCACCAACGCAATCGGCAGCGCCACAATCGCATACGTGATCCTACCCCGCACCGTCAGCCCCAGTCCATCCCATCCCTCTCACTTTTCCCTCTCCACTCCCCCCAGCAAAGCAACAAAATAGCAGCAAACCAACGAAACAACAGGAAAGCAACGAAATAACAAACAGGGCAGGACCATTCCTCACCGTCGCGCAACAGGCTTATATTTCTCCGGCAGTCGCCCGTCGTTGATGCGTGGTGCGGGGCGGGATGGGCGCGCGCTGAGGGTCGAGACGGCGTAGGCGTTTAGCGAGGCGGGTGAGAGGTGTGGCGCGCGAGGCGGCGGGGGCGAGGCTGTAGGTAGATGCGGGGGCGGGGGCGGGGGCGAGGCGGAAGTCGATGTGGACGTGGAGGGTATTGTTGAGGCGGGCGGTGCCGAGGGAGGCTTGGTGGGTGCCGGTGCCGACGCCGTGGTGCTCTCCCGCGCGTCCGCGACGGCTTGCAGGATGGGCGAGGTGCTCGGTGTGGCGGGCGTTGGGGACGGGTTCCCTACGGCTTTGCGGAGCGGCTCGCGCGTGTTGGGGTGCAGTTCCGCCGGCGTCGGCGTCGGCGTCGGCGTTGGCGTTGGCGATTTCGAAGAGGCGGGACTCGCTTTCGGTGCGGTCGGGATCGGGCTCGGTTTGCTGGCCGCCGTTTTGGTAGATCGCTTTCGTGCTGTCGTTGTAGTTGTGAGCGCCGGTATTGGTGGGGCGGCGGAGGTAGTTATTCGTGGGATGTCTGAGGGGCTGCTTGGAGGGATCTGAGTGCTTTTGGGGGGGCGGCCGCGTTTGCGGGTTATGGATGTCATGGTCGTTATGGTTGAAGTCATTGTATGATGAGACTGGGAGGTATGTACAGTAGGTAGGGAGCGCTGTCTCTTGTTGGATGCGAAAGTGCTGCAGAAATCCCGAGAAAGGGGTTCTGGAAACGCGCTAACTCACACGCGTGAAAACGTGCTGGGACGGGCCGAGGATGTGTGGCGTTCCCAGAACCTCCGTAAGGCTGTTGTCGATGGGGACTTTACATGTAATCAAGACGTTTCCACATATGAATATAGTGGTCTGGATTCCGCCAGCATTGTATGTGTGTGTGAAGGATTGAAATCATTTAGCTCCTAAAATTACATCTCCATGCTTGCTTGATCCATGAACCCTAATCCCGAAACTGCTTCATCTCTGACTCAGAGTATCCGAGTAAACCTGGACCACGCCAAGAGACAAACGCACCCAAGGTATTAGGTAGGGCAAGAGTATGTGTACCCAGTAGGCCACATCTCGAAATCGATTTACGCCACGTAACTGACGCCCAAAGAACCATTGCTGTACGCTCCTCGTAATGCATCGGAACCAAACTGCCTTGTCCTGAGATGTAAAGGGCCAACTTCCCAATATCGTCTGTCTCACCTACTTCTTCCTCAACCCGAGTTTCGATCCGGGCAATGGCGGGAATCCATAACTCTTGACCTTTCGAAGCTCCTCTGCTGTTCTCAGCCTCAAAGGCGGGCCCACCACGTTCGCACGGGAGGAGGACCCGTTAGACGTTTGTAGCGGTTTGTTGACCCCTGCACTCTTCGAGAACCTCTTTTCGTTCATCTGCGCTGTGCTCCCAAATGCACTGGCATGAGCCGGATTTATACCACCTCCTACTGGTGTCGAGGAGCGGGCTCGGTTGGAAAGCCGTGCGTACAGCTGAGAAGTAGCGTGTCCCTGCGCTGCAGGGATTACGGTGTTGATGGACACACCTGCAGTGTGCAAGAGAGATTGCAACGCCGCCGCGGGGTTTCTGGCCGATTCGATCCCATAAGGATCGGATTTCGATGTGATAATAGGCATGCCTCGCGTGGCAGACACATCAGAAGTGCCGTTCTGACCGTCTCCGTTCTTCTCGGCCATCAGTTGGTTGACGATTCTCTGTAGAGTGGCGGTGATGTCATTGTCAGGTTGAGGCGTTGAATTTCGCTCAGCTTGTTGGCTGGCTGTGTCGGGAGCGTCAGTCATAACGTTGTCGTCATCGTCGTCCGTAAGAGAGCCACCGTTCGCCAAAGCCAGTAGTGCATCGATTTGTGACTGATCAAGTCCATGATCGTTAGTCGCTTGCTTAGAGCCCGTAGATTTGAGGCTTGTATTCGGTCTGGCGCCTCCGTTTATGGCCGTAAACCCGTTCACCTCTGGACCCTTCGTCGTGGCTGACTTGCTCTCCGGCTTTGCTTCGTTCATCTCATTGAGCATGGCTGTCGCTGCGTTAAGTGCTTTGATTATCTCGCTAGACTCCTCATCAACCTCCACGGATTGTTCGCCAGCCGTAGCCCCACCACGCATCTCGGTCGACTGCATAAGCGGATACGGACCGTCGTCACCGCTATTTGTATCTCCTTCATCGTCATAACCTGAACCTCCGCCAAGAACTGCATTGATGCCGCTCATGATCTCTGGATTCATGGCCATAGTACGTAAGGCTTCGGTAAAAGGTCTTGGATCAACCTTACCTCCCTCCAGCGCCATCGTCAAAGCTTTAGCCGCTTCGGCGTTGGGTCCGGGTCCGTTGCTGCCTACGCCAAGCAAAGCGTTTGCTAGCAGCAATCCAGCCGCGTTGGTTTCGGTACTGGTGCCGTTCTCTGAAGCAAATATCGAGTTTCCCAAGCCAGATGCGAAGGAAAACCCAGTAAAGTCGCTACCGTCAAAAGATCGCAGTCGCTCTTTGCTCTCGCGCTTGTTCCTACGCTTGTTGAATTCTGATTCCATCCATGCTGATTTCTCCGCGGATGGTGTTATGCCGTATAGCTTCTTCGCACGTTTGTTGATCCGGCAACGAAGGTCGTTGTCTTTGTCTGCGGCAGGTCAGATGACGAAAATTTTAAGTGAATATTCGTAGAAGTGATTGTTTCCCTTACTTCGTTCGGTGTTACTCTCTCTCCATTTCTTTTTCCGCGCTCGGTTGTCTTCCCGTACTCTCTCACGTTCGGCTACTTTGACAGGGTCGTTGTCTTCATCGAAGCGCCGATTGTACATTCCAGGGGGGTGCAGCATCAATTTGCGTCGTTCTTCGTCCTCGTCCATGTCCATCGAGTCCCTCCCCTCGCCGCTCAAGTTGCTGATTTGCTTGGCAACCCAGATGGCGAGCTCCGTGGGGTCTGAGGGCGCACTTGAGAGATCGATCTCGGGGCCAGAAGTCTGTGAGCAACTTCTAACATCTTTCTCGATACCGGCGATGGTATGGTGTGGGTTGCTTGGCGAAGCTCCTGCTGAGCGCGACGGCAGAGACAGATCGGGAAGCCCATGGTATGACTCGAGAGCGGACTCGGTCGTATTCGAGGCGAGCGCGTCTATCTGAACTTGACCATCTCCATCCTTGTTTGCCATATTGATATCCATAGACTTGGCTGCCTGCTTGCCGTGATCATCTGGCATTTGCAGTCCAGTGCTAGGAGAGTGCTCTGAAGCTTCAGCCTCGTAGATGCCTTCGCAGTCCGTCGTGTCTTCTGTCTTGATACGTTTCGTGCGATGACCATCAACCTCACTTGTTTGCCGAGTCGTGTCTAATACTGATTCGCTGCCGCTATCAGTAGTAGTGCTTGTGCCCTCTACAGAGTGGTAGAATGGACGGGTCCTATTGCGGGCTCGCACTGAGGATGCGGAGACCTTTGACCTCGTCACTAGAGCACGCAAAAGATGTCAGTAAGAGTGTCAGAGAGGTGTGGTTTTCAGGAGTGATGTATAATCGAGGTTTCAGGGCTAGAGAGACGAGTCATAGGTGAATAGGTAAGGTTAGGTAGGTCGCTAAGAGAATCACAAAGCAAGCTGTGCATCTGCTAAGGAAAGTGTAAGATACTCACTCTTATGACTGAGATGCAGTGGTGCACTGGTCACGCAAGTTGGGTGATCCAGTTGGACTGCGTTTTTCGTGACTGTGTGTTCCGACCTCGTTGTAAGGGTGCGACAAACCAAACCCGGTCAAGCTACGGTAAGTTAGATGATTTCGGTTGCGCATTACACCCCCATGGTGTTTTCTTATGTAATCAAGGCGGCTCTTCAGGGCCAGAGCATATATCGAGTTCAGGCAAGGTAAAGTTCACCTACTCTTGCTCCCTTTGATTCTAATTACTGTTACGAATGCGAGGGTGTTAGCTGCTCACAAATACCACGACAAGGAGCGATAACGAGGAAGCGAAATTGCGAAACGCGCCTTTGACTCGCGGCTGATCCTGACGCGTGGCTGAACTTGACGCGCGGTTGGTCTTGACGCTAGGCTACCATGATCTGCAACGTTTCCTCACTACCAAGATCTCCACCCATCTGTAGCTTGACTCGAGCTTCTAAGGATTTACAATGCGGTTTTCTTTGTCAATTCTGCCATCATTACTACTCTTGGGTCGTGTAAGTCCGGCGTTGAGTGCTCCGTCATGGGGCTTTGAAGATGCCACAATATCGGTACAATCAAAGGGAGCAGGTATTGGCGGTGGTTTCAAAGAAAGGTATAGCTTTCTATAGCCTGATAATGCTACGATGAGTTGACGAGGAGCTCTCGGCAGACTCACACAGTCCAAGGCTTTGCCACAACCAGTCGTCCTAGGAGCCTCGGATACCTTGAAGATCATTCTTGCGATACAGGAAGACAAATCTGCGAAGCGGCCTCATCAGGCATTCCTCAACATCAAAGACGTGGACACGCAGCTGGAAACTTCCTATCCTCTCGCTGTCAAGGAGACTGGCAAAGCCAAAGTTGAATTGGTAATTGTCTCACTTGGGTGTGCTCTCATGGGTCGGAACTGATCATTGGCCAGACCCACAGAGAGCTCTCAGCCCAGTTTCTCCGCTCCTCAAAACCTCTCGATGCAACGCTCGTTCTCGCGTCCTTTGGGTCATCGTTGCCGTACAATCGCCATGTCTTCGATCTGAGCGTCAGGCTAGACCCAAATGTGCCTTTGCCAGCAGTGGAGAAACCATTGAGATACGGAAAGCTACCTGAGATTCATCATACATTCAAAGCAGATCCGAAGAGCCCACCAAAGATCATCACCATGGTGTTCACAGCAGCCGTTGTTGCCGCGCTTCCACTCTTGCTTGGAACGGTACGTTGTATCTTGACGAGTGGAAAGATCTATGCTGATCATCATTATGACTGCAGTGGGTTTCTCTTGGCGCAAATCTCAACCACTTGCCGAGGGCTCTTCAGACGGCACCGGTCGCACATGCCATGTTCTACGGGTCAATCCTGGCGCTAGAGGGGATCTTCTTCATGTATTATACCAGCTGGAACTTATTTCAGACACTCCCAGCTGCAGCTGGCGTTGGGCTGGTCACGTTTCTAAGCGGGAGTAGGGCACTCTCGGAAGTTCAAGAGCGGAGGCTTGCAGGGCTGAGATGATACAGTCCAATCAGATCTCATTCAATATTAGAGTATCTTATTCGTTTCGTAACATACCAGGAACTACTTCTGAGCTCCACTCCTTTGTGTTACTGTTCCGGTCACTATCCTTAGGCCTTGATGAACACCAGGCCAAAAGGTCTGCTCAGCCCGAGGCATGATGGCAGACTTAGTGAGCGCAAGAATGTCTCCCATTCGCAGATATCAAAGTGGCGCACAAAAACACACAAAAGACCCCAAAACTTTGCGACTAGGTAGACATCCAAGTGGATCTATGGCTTTTAAAGCAATACTAGAAGCATTGACATCGTTGCTTTTTGGTGCCAAATTCTCATATTAGAAGCCGGTCACGGAACAGCGATCCCAGCTCTGCTCCGCTCCAATCCGTACTTCGTACTTCGTACAAGTCCATCAACTCCAGCCCCATCCATCACCCCCGAATTCCAGAACCACAAACTAGCCTCCACCACAAACCAGACCACACCGCCCACGGATATGGGCTCCTCAACCTCCAAAGCCGCCAAGACAGCCGCCGGAGCCTCCCGCCGTCAATACCCACAACGAACACCGCCCACCCCACCACGCACCAACGCGCCCTCCGCCCGCTCCCAGCCCAACCCTCCAGGGCCGACCTCTCCCCCGCGATCAACGCTAACTGAGACGAGAAACGAAGGTTCGTCGCCACTCACCCCGCACGGGCCCCGAACGCATCACAACCCCCCCCCCAGCGCCCACCCCCAACGGCGCCCACATCGTCCGCAAAGCCTAGTACTAACACCCGCCCCACGCAC
>JAABUJ010001523.1_pt1 | contig 33527 bp, 33 predicted proteins | sample 5559131 | NCBI WGS metagenome assembly JAABUJ01 (sample SAMN10711875, study PRJNA513366) | rock metagenome | isolation source: Antarctica rocks | place: Antarctica: Victoria Land, Mt New Zealand nord | collected 2016-01-07
TCGAACGTGTCGTTCTCGAGATTACCGAACGCTACTCGGGCCCGCTCGATACGGTAATCGCCGGCGCGCGGCACTTGCAGCGCTTCGGCTTCAAGCTCGCACTCGACGACACGGGCGCAGGCAATGCCGGGCTCGAGTTTTTGAGCCGGCTCACCGTTGACTACATCAAGATCGATGGCGGAATTATCGCGAAGGCGCCGCACGACTCGGCGGCGCGTGGCGTCATCGGGGCGATCGTCACGCTCGCGCGGAGCAGTGGCGCGTACGTGATCGCGGAGGGCATCGAGGACGCGGCGATGCTGGACTTCGTACGCGACGTTAATGGTACCGGTCACGATTCACTCGGAAGCATCGGCGTGCAGGGCTACTATCTAGGCCGGCCCGCGATGATCGGCGTCGACGGCGGCGTCGTCGAACGCGGCGAACGCCTGCTGCGAACGGCCGCTCTGTCATAGAAACGGCCAAGATTAACCGCCTGAGAACGGACGAACCGTTCTTCGCTTGGCTCTTGTTTACGAGTCAGAACGGATCGTGTCCCGGGACGTGGTGTACGAGCGTAGGGTGATTTAGAAGTAAAGGGCGGCCATCGTGGCCTTCGGCGAAGGTTGTTATTGCAGCAACTTTTCAGCACCGGAGGAGCCACGATGACCAAGCCTAGCCGTGGGCTCTGCATGGTCCAAGCGTGCGCGCGCTCGGGCAGCGGCTGCCGCGTGACGGCCGTGGTGGCTCTGGCTCGGTGAGTTGCCCGCTCCGTCCGTGGGAACGGATGGGCGATGAACGAGCAGCCTAGCTACTCCGACCGCGTCACGCGCCAGCTCGTCCGCGCCCTGCTCATCGCGGGCGTCATCCTGACCGTCGGCGCTGCGATCTGGATGGTCTCGGGGCTCTTCGGGCGCGTTCACGCGACCGCGATCGTCATCGTCTTCGCGATCCTCTTTTCGTACGCGGTCTACCCGCCGATCAAGGCGATCGCGGCTCGCGGCGTCCCGCTCATCGTCGCGGCCATCGTCGTCTATCTCGTCATCGCGCTCATCATCGTCGGCGCCGCCGCGTGGCTCGCGCCCGCCCTCGCGACACAGGTCACGGCGCTCGTGCACGACTTCCCCCACCTCGTTGCGAGCGCCCAGGCACAGATCGCCGATCCGACGCAGTCGACGCTGCTGCAGAAGCTCCCGGCGCCGGCGCGCACCGCGATCGCCGGGAACGCGGGCAAGGTCGGTATCGCGGTCAGCGGCGTCGCGGGAGCCCTCGGCTCGAACGCCCTGGGGATTCTCACCGGTACGGGCACGACGATCATCGACATCTTTTTGATCCTCACGCTGACGCTGATGATCGTGGCCGACCTCGCCGAGATCCAGCGGTTCTCGACGCGCCTCGTCCCGCGCGCCTACCGGCCGATCATGCTCTCATTCATGAGCGACGTCGACAAGGTGATCGGTGGCTTCGTCCGCGGGCAGCTGCTCGTCGCCTTCGGCGTCGCCGTGCTCTCGACGCTCGCGTTCCTCGTCATCGGCGTGCCGTACGCCGTCCTCGTCGGGCTCGTCGCCGGCATCCTGAGCATCGTGCCGATCGTCGGTCCGTTCGTCGCGATCGTACCGGTCGTGGCGATCGCCTTCTTCACCGTCGGGCTCGTCAAGACGATCGTCGTCTTCGTCGTGTTCGCGATCATCATCGCGATCCAGCAGAACGTCCTGCCGCTCATCAACGCGCGCTCGGTCGGCGTAACGCCGCTCGTCGTCTTCGTCGCGTTGCTGATCGGCAGCGAGGCGTACGGCATCCTCGGAGCGCTCCTCTCGATTCCGGTGGCGGGCGTGCTGCGGGTCGCGGCGCATCGTATTTTCCCGCCCGACGCGGGCTCGGACGCGCTCGTCGCCGAGGCCCGCTCGAATGCGGACGAGCCGGGCCGCGCGACGCGCGCGGCGACGGGCCGTGCCGGATAGGGTCGACCCCGAGCCCGCGGGCAACGCCCCGCAGCGATGGGACAGGTCGTCACGCCCATTCGGGCGCTCCGAGCCGGCTACCGAACCGGCCGCCGGTCCCGATCACACAGGACATAAGTCCTACGCGACGGACCTTTGGGCCCTTTCTGCTGTTTTTCGGAAGAACGTACGATGTTGCTGAAGAATACAGGCCGCATCGGAGAGCAACATGATCGTTAATCTTTATGTCGACCATATGATGTCGACCCCGCCTGCCTCGTCCGAGCAGGTCTATACCGCGACGCAGGAACACCCCAAGCAGTTTTCCGATGCTGCGTCGCGGATTGGCATGACTGCGGCGGAGTATCGCGAGTTCCGTCAGAGTCTGCTCAACGGCAAGGTCACGTACGTGCGGTTGCCGCATCGGCTCGATGCCATGAGCGGCGATCGTCGCGGGTCCGTCTACGCGGTTAAGAATGCGATCATGACTTCGCCCGGAATGGGCTGGCGCGTGGCACTCGGCGACGGCAACGTCGTGTACGTGCCGCAGATTTGCGGAAACATCTCGTTCCTGCGTAACGGAGCCCTCGCCCACCGTCCGACGCCCGGGATCGTCCCAGTCGTGGCCGCGGCGCACACGCATCGCCACCGTGCGGGCGCACCGTTCACCCCCGCCGTGGGTCCGGCTCCAGTCGCTGCCGACACGCCGGTGAGCCTCGTGCCCCCCGAGCAGGCCGTACCCGCCGCTGAAGCGCCCGCGACCGTCGCGCAGGTCTCGCCCGGCGCCGGCGCTGCCGCGGCGCACGGTCCGTTCGCTGGGATCTTCGCGCTCCCGTTCGTGCTCGCTGGAGCGGTTGTCGGCGCGAGCCACCACGGCACGCCCGCGACCCCGGCTGCGGTGGTTCCCCCGTGCACGGCCGGCTCGAACGCGCTCAACGCCTGCCAAAGTCGATAGCTGGTTCGGTCCCGATACCGATTGAAACGCCCCGCATGACCGGCGGGGCGTTTATCGTTCGTGCGCCGACGTCCGATCGGCGTGGAGATGGACGGGTTCGAACCGACGACATTCAACTTGCAAAGCTAGCGCTCTACCAACTGAGCTACATCCCCGAGCCCCTTCGTGGGCCATCCTGGGTTCGAACTACTGAAGCTGCTGTAAACGCCTGGTCCCAGGCGCCTGACGGCGAGCGAACAGCGCGTTTCGAGGAGTCTTTGACCGGAGTTTCGTCGCTACTATGCACCCGCAATACCGAGCCGTTCATGTGTTCTGCTGCCATCCAGGACGCGCTTTACTGAAAGCGTGAACGCAATATGCGTGCCGTCTCGGCCGCGATCGTAACAGATCGGTATGCTCACGTTAGACCGGACCAGTCGTCAGGAATGTCGCTCGCGATCTAATCGGGAGCGATGATAATGACCGATAAGTCTCCATCTGGGCCGTCCTGGACGGCATCGTTCGGCGATCCCGACGCGCAGCGCCAGTAAGCGGCACAGGAGCGCCGGCGGGTCGAAATCGACCGCGCCGAGAACATCGTCCAAAGCATCGCTCGACGCGGGGTTGCTCGGTCGGGCTCGGCGCGTGGTGCATGATGCACGCCGAGCTGCACTTAGCGATTTCGGAGGCCGAGCGACCGCTTTGAATTTCGTAGGATGTCGTTAACGTGAATCGTGTAAGCGCGTTGCGAGAGACATTGCGCCTGCGTAGAGCGCGCGCATGAGGCGCTCGCGTGCGGCAGGCAAGCTTCGGACGGGTGCTCCGTCCGCGGAGGCCCTCTTGCTCCGCGCCCGCAAGGACCGATCCGCGAAGCTCCAGGCGTTGCTCAACCGCGAGGACGAGGATTACGAGTGGCTCGCCCGGCGGTTGAACGTCACCTACGCGCGGGCGAGCGCGCTCGTGAGCGGCGGGTGCTCGGTCACCCCGGCCGAGGAGCTCGCCATCGAACGGCTCCTAAGCGGTGCCGCATGAGCGACGCGGCGCGCGCACGGCGGGCCCTCCGCGAGGGCGCCGATTGCAGGGTGGGCGGATCGCTCGGGCTTGACGCCAAGGATGGACTTTGTCCCGGCTGCACGTCTTAAATGCGTGAAACGCCCGGGGGGCGCAGAGCCGCCCGGGCGTTCTGGTTAATTGTCATCGGCGAGATCGAGGTTGGCGCCGTAGCGATCACCGCGCATCCGTCGGCAGCTCGCGTTTCCATGCATTCTTCTTCGTCTCGAATCGTCGCGGCTCCCATGCCTGAGAATGGCTGCATTACGAGTCCGTTTCTAAGCTTTCACGTATTGATCTGGCGCTTCGTCCAAAAGGGGTCGTTTACGGGATCAGTTGTAACGTTTATAGGACGCGAAAAAAGATCCCGCTCTGAATCGGCGTGTTTCTGAGCGCGTTTGCGTTTTTATTGCAGCTGCCGGATCCGCCGGAACTGAGTCTAACGGCTTGTGCCATAAGATGCGGCAATGAGCGCTACAAAGGCAGGTTCTCCGGTCGCAGCCGGCGGCACACGAGCTAGTGTAAATCTGGGCCTCGCGGTTGCGGCGCTTGGGGTTGTCTTTGGTGACATTGGAACGAGCCCGCTCTACACGATCAAAATCTGCTTCGCTACCGCGCAGGTCGCTCCGACGCTCCAGAACGTGCTCGGCATTCTGTCGCTCTTGCTCTGGGCGCTCGCCTTTGTTGTCTGCGTCAAATATGTCGGCAATCTAATGCGAGTCGATCATGACGGGGAGGGCGGCATTCTCGCCCTGCTCGCCCTCGCCTCACCACCCAAGTCGTTCGGGATGCCGCTGCGCGTGAGCTGGTTGACGATCGTCGTCGTCGCGGGTGCGGCGATGTTGTTCGGTGACGGAATCATCACCCCGGCGATCTCGGTCATCTCTGCAGTCGAGGGCGTCGGTGTCGTGACGAAAGCCGCACAACCGTTCATCGTGCCGGTTTCCGTCGGCATCCTCGTCGCGCTCTTTCTCATACAGTCGCGCGGGACGGAGAAAGTCGGCCGCGTTTTCGGGCCCGTCATGGTCCTTTGGTTCGTGGCAATCGGCATCACGGGTGCAATCGCAATCGTCCATGTGCCGCAGGTATTGTTCGCGCTCGATCCACGACATGCAGTGTGGTTCGTCACGCATCATGGGGTCTTCGGGTTTCTCATCTTCGGCGCGATCGTGCTCGCGATGACGGGCGTCGAAGCACTTTATGCCGACATGTCGCACTTCGGCCGCGCGCCGATTGCAACCGCGTGGTTCGTGTTGGTTTTTCCGATGCTGATCCTGAACTATCTTGGCCAGGGCGCGATCTTGCTCGCCGACCGTAGCGCCTTCGACTCGCCCTTTTTCGCGTTAGCGCCGGGGCCGTTCCTCATTCCGATGGTCGTGTTGGCAACGCTCGCGACGGTGATCGCCTCGCAGGCACTTATCTCAGGCGCGTTTACTTTGACGGAACAGGCCATCAACTTAAATTTGTGGCCACGCATGACCGTCTTGCACACGTCCTCAAGTCATGAGGGCCAAGTGTACGTTCCCGCGGTCAACGCCGTGCTCGGGATTTCCTGTATTACCCTTGTCATAACGTTCAAAAGTAGCGATAGCCTCGCGGCCGCCTTCGGGCTTGCGGTTTCGGCGACCATGCTCGCGACGTCGATCGCGTTCTACGAAGTCATCACGAAGGTTCTGAAGTGGAAGCTCGCCGTCGCGGTACCGCTCGTGACCTCGTTCGTACTGATCGACGGTACATTCTTTCTTGCGGGCCTTCCGAAGATTCCGCAAGGCGCCTGGGTGCCACTCGCAATTAGCGTAGTCTTCATGATGACGGCGCTGACATGGCTCGAAGGCCGGCGCTGCATCTCGAAAGCACTGCTCGACCTGCAAATGCCACTCGATCAATATCTTCGTGAGGCCACTCCGAGCGAAGGCGAAGCCAAGGGCACGATGGTCTTCCTCACGGGGGACCAACACGGTGTGCCGTTTCTAGGAGGGAAACATCATTGGATTCGAGCGCGTGCGGACGAAGAACGCGTCGTTCTGTTGACGCTTATTCGAGCGGCGCGTCCGTACGTGCCGGAAGCAGAGCGCGTCAAAATCGAGCGCGTCTCGGAGCGGCTCTCGCTCGTCATGGCAAGCTTCGGCTACATGGAACGGCCAAGTATCGACCCGATCCAACAAGCGTGCGGAGGCGCCGGGCTACACATGGATTCTGATGACACCTCGTTCTTTTACGCAGATCCGAAGCTGATACGTGCGCCGGAGAATCCGCTACCGACCTGGCAACGCCGCTATTTCGCGGCACTGGCCCGCAACGCGCGTCCGCTACCGGACGATCTGGGTATTCGTCCGGAACGGCGCGTTGAATTGGGTGTGGAAGTCGCCATTTAAACGTTGGCGAGGATCTTCGCAAAGGTGCGTTGTGGAGCAAGAAGGCGAAATTGACGCCGTTGAGGAGGTACCGATTGGTATTCGCGATGATCGACTTGAAGTCGGCGTAGTTCTGTGAGCTCGCGTCGGTGATGTGCAGATCGCCGAAATGCACCCAGCTGATTACGCCAGGGTTGAGAATCTTCGTCGTTTGGCTAGTATCGGCCTGACGATTGACCGGGATCGCCTGCGGCGCAGCGGCGCCCTGAGCGATGCTGAGAAGGACGAGCGCGCTCGTCGGGAGCGCCGCGCGAAGCGCAAGTTTTCGAATCATGCCGGTGAGCATGCATGCACCGTGCCAATTGAACCGTAGAGACGCTAGCCGATGATCTCGAGTAGTGGAGGCTCGTCGTCATTCGTCGCTGCGGCGATATAGCTCAAGCCACGACCGCACAGAGCCACGCTATGTCGACGTCATCGCTGGCAGCCGCGGTACGAAAAGCTCACGCACGCTCCATGGTCATTTTTGGCGCTTGCGATCCATACGTAGCACCCCGACCTCGAGAACCGCAGCTGCTCGACGTCGAGCGCAACGAGCTCGCTCCGTCGAAACGCCCCGGCATAGCCGAGCAGCAGCTGCGCCCGATCCCGCGTTGCAAGGTCGTCATCCGGCATTGCCATGAGGATCGCCGGCCGCTGCTCGATGAGGAGCGGCTCCTTCTTCCGCACGGCCGTGCCCGAGCGCGGCTGTAGCGGCGCAGGAGCCGACGCACGAGGGAGTGCTCGGTCGGCGTCTCGAGCCCGGTCGTCGCGTGGCGGCTCGCGCTCGCGGCGAGCCGCCGCCGCAGTGTCGGTAGGGAGCCCGACCGTCCCGCCCGCGAGACCGGCCGGGGAGCGGCTGCGTTGCGTCTCGAGGGCTTTCAAGTAGAGCGCAAGGGTCTGCACTCAGTCGGCAGCGGCTCGAAAGGTGCGGGCGGCGTACGAACGCATGACGTCGCGCACGTGCCAGGCTCGTGGTACCGAGGAGAGGCAGCGGCTACCGCGCGACTCCGGGAGGTGTATGAAAAAACCGTCCAAGCCGTATCGTCTTGCGCTCGCGTGTACCTGCGCGTCGTTTCTTTTCGGTGTGATGCTCGCGACGGATCAATCCAGCGGTGCCTGCGCCAGGGGCGTTCCAACCGTAGAGCCGTCGCCATCGGTGTCTTCCGAGCCGGGCCCGACCGTGGCTCCGACTGCGTTGCCCGATAAGGGTTCTCCGAACTTGCCATCGGATCAGCGCAGCAGTCCGGTCGCGAGCCCGAGTCCTCCGCCGCTACCGACGGCCGTCCCGCGCGGTGTTCGGGTCAGCGCCGACTTCTTGGCGTTATTCGCAAATCAAGGGACAAGCGGCCCGGGAATACGCCCGTTCGAAGGTCCGGCATACGTCTCGGGCGGCGTGCTCGCGCCGGGCACGCCATTTGATCTCATTTCCACCGAAGTCCAAACGCCCGGGAACGGGCTGCAGACGCAACTCCACCTCCGCGCGCAGAGCGAGATCGGCGTCTTCGAAACGGGGCTCGATCTCGGTGCTGGATACGTGCGCGGCAGCGCCAATAACCTCGGGTACTACGGCGAACCGCTCCTCCCGACGCTCAATCCACACCTGGGAGCGCGAGCTTTTACCATACCGCTCGCGTTGCCGACGCACGCGGGTCAAGACGACGTCACCGCGTTGCGAGCCTCCGTGCTCGCCGGCTACGTCGGTACGAACGATGGGCGCATCAAGCTGCAGGCCGGCTTCTTCGATATCGGGCAGAGCGATATCTTCGTATTCAACCAACCGGGTGATCCCAATCTCATTCCGAGCCTAGCTCCCGCGTACGTCGAGAGCTTGGGCAAGGGCGCGCCGTCCTTACTGAATTGGACGCAATCGGACCTATTCACGCCGCTGCACGGCATCGACTTCCAAGTGAAGCCCGGAGCCTTGTCGATCGAGTTCGCCGACGCAACTCTACCTTCGCTGCCGGGAACCACGAGCCGGGCGACGATCGGCTCGATCGTGTTCGCGCGATCGCCGACGTCGCGGTTCTCGGCGGACATCGTCCATCTCGTAGAAGCGGGTGCACCGATCGGGACCCCCGCTCTCTACGGTGCCGACGCCACAATCACGCCGTCTTCTCAGGGAAAGGTCGTGTCGAGCACGCTCAGGAGTCAACGTCAGACGCTGGTCGGTTTCCGCGGCGCGTTCCGCTTGCCCTCAAATCTTGATACAGTTTTAGAAGTCGGACATAGCGTCTACTCCGCCGATGGCGTGAAGCATCCGGGGCTGACGCCCGGCGGGTTTTACCACGTCGCGTTTTCCAAGACGATCGGGCGCGTGACACCGAGTTTGGAATACCTTCGCTTCGACCCGACCTACGCTACGTCGATTCTTCCCTATGGAGTGCCGGAGAACCAATTCAATCTCACATACGCGTGGCCCGGCCAATGGTTGAAATCGACGGCGCAATTAGTTGATAACAGTATCATCGGCGATAACCGCGAGGGCGTCCGTGTTCGTTATAGCGTCGATGGTGGACCACTCGAAGTCCGTGCCGCATATACGGACTATCACCAGGTCGAGCCGTACACGCTCGAGACCGGTAGCGAGACCGGTTTCGTTGAGAGCCTCTTCTTGCCGCAAGCCGACGCAGGGACGCTCGCACGGTTGCATCGGTACGCGTTCTGGGCCGCATGGCATCCGGCTGTCGCTACGTTTTCGCTCGATCTCGTGGAAGACACGATTCACCGCACGGCGCCCGCCGGGCATCCCGAAGATGCGGCGTCATACGATGCGCCGGAGGCGACGTTTTCGATCTCGCGCGCGGTCAACGCGTCGACGCTCATCTCCGCGGGCATCGCTCGCTTCGCTCAGCGCGGTAGCTTCGGGTTTGGCGGAGCCACGAACGTCGACTATGCGCAGCGGACGGCGTTTCTGGGAGCGCAGTTCGCGGTTACTCCGAATGCCGGGACGCTTATCGAAGTACGACGGGCGACGTACGATGGCATCCCGACGACGCCGAACACGCATTCGCCCGCATACGCCGGTTGGCAGGGTATTCTCGAGCAGCGTCTGCACTTCTAGGCTCCGTCCGCGGCGGCTCGAGATCGCGCAGCCGTGCAAGCCCAAGCGCTTGAGCACCTTGATAACCGTCGAGCGAGCCAACTCCACGAGCTTCGCAATTGCCAACCGAGCAGGCGTCGCCTGCGTCGTAGCTGCTCGATCTTGCGCTCAGTCGACCGCGAAACCCAAGCCCGATACGTCGCAGTGGCCGAGCGCTGGTCCTTGAGGCCACACCGCCATTGAACCGACGGAGCTATTTAGTAGACGGGCGTTCGGCTCATCTTAAATCGTCGGGCGACGACGGCAACCCGCTCCCCGGCGGCGACAAAGATCGACGATCTCTTGACGGATGAGAGGCGTCGTGCGGCCAAAGGGTGCAGAACCACCGGGCTGACCTCGAAGCGAATGGCGTTAGACACCAACTCCTTTGAGGTCGTCCTCGACGCGGTAACCAAAGTATTAGTTTCTGTGGGAGCTAAGTCCGACACAGACGGTGAAGACGAGCTGCTTCGCGTGCGCCGACAATCTAGCAATAAAAGCCTTATAGGTCAATAATGTCGAGTAGCGGCGGCTCATCGTCGATCGTCGCAGCAGCAATGTAGTTGAGCATGATGCCGCTCGATCGCTGCCCGGTCACGCGCTTAATATTTTCGATCGACACCTTCTTCTTTGCGGCGTTCGTTATGAACCCACGCCGTAACGAATGCCCCGCGAAGTCGCCAGAGAGGCCCGCAGCGGCCGCCCGTCGTCGAAGGATGCGCGGAACGTCACCTGAGTCGAGGCGTGTCGTCGTGAGGTGTTTGCGTAGATCGAACGTTCGGAATACCGGACCCGCGGGACCAACAATTACAAGCCACCGCTCGAGCGCCGCAACGGCGCAGAGCGTGCTCTTCGTCGACGTTGCCGGCAGGCGTGGCACGAAGAGTTCGCGGCCTTTCTTGCGCGGGTCGTTCTTAGCGCTCGCGATCCAGACGTAGCACCCCGCCTTCGAAAACCGCAACTGCTCAACGTCGAGCGCCACAAGCTCGCTCCGCCGGAACGCTCCGGCATAGCCCAGCAGCAGCAGCGTCCGATCGCGCGCCGCAAGCTGATCGTCTGGCATCGCCGCCAGGATCGCCGGCAGTTGCTCGATGAGGAGCGGCTCCTTCTTCCGCACGGCCGTCCCGCGGGCGCGGCTGTAGCGTCGGAGCAGCCGACGCACGAGCGAGTGCTCCGTCGGCGTCTCGAATCCGGCCGTCGCATGGCGGCTCGCAATTGCGGCGAGCCGCCGGCGCAGCATCGGGAGCGAGAGCCCGACGGTCCCGGCTGCGAGACCGGCCGGCGAGCGGCTGCGCTGGGTCTCCAGGGCCTTGAGATAGAGCGCGAGGGTCTGCGGGGCCGCCGGGAGCGGCGGGAGACCGTGGCGGCCGCAGAACGCGGCAAAATCGGCCCAGTCGTGGGCGTAGGCGCGCTCGGTCGCCGGCGCGTGGTCCGGCGTCGCGAGGTCGTGCTCGACGGCCCGCGCGAGCTCGGCGAGGACCGCCCCGCCGCCTTCGAGCGGCTCGATCTCGGCCAGCGCGTGGCCGCCAGCGCCGTTTCCGGCGATCGGGCTAACCTGAGAGCCGTCGATGGCCGTTTCCACGCCCACTTCTTCCGTCGGGAATCGTCGCGGTTCCCGTGCCTGAGAAGGGGTTCTTCTCAGGCACGCAATCGATGTTAACGTGTGAGACAGGACGGTCGCACTTGCGCCCGGTACGCACGAAGCATGCCGCTCCGGCCCCTCGATGAACTCGACGACCTCGAGGAAATCGGGCTTTCCCGGCTTCTTCCGCTGCGCCGGATCTGCAGCACGATGGCCTGCCGCGGGACGGCGCGGCCCGGCGGCCGGCATTGCCTCGCCTGCCACGCTCGAGCGGTGCAGCGCTACCGCAATCGGCACGCTCAGCAGCTCGCAACGCGCCGGCGCGACGAGTCCGCCCTTCGTGACGAGGCGACCCGCGCGGCTGACTCGGCGCGGGCGAAGCTCGCGGTGGCGCTTCGACGAGGGACGATGAAGCGAGGGCTGTGCCAGATATGTGGCACTGCTGACGTTATAGGGATCATCGAAGATCCGCAGCAGTGGCGCGACGTTACTTGGGTCTGCCGGCGCGACCGAGATGAGGCTCGAGAGCGGCAGCGTGACGGGCAAGCCGAGGTCGCTCGCGCCCGTGAACGAGCAGCTTGGGCCGATGAACGGACGCAGGTGCTCGCCGCGATCGAGCTTCTTCCGCCGAATGAGCGGGCGCAGCTCCACGCGCTCGCTGCCCAAGGCCCTGCGGGCTGGACGCTGTCGCCCGAAGCTCCGCTGTATGTGATGAATCTTGTCCGGGTCTACAGGGCGAGATTCTCGCGCGGAGCGCCTTAGCACGCCTCAGAAGTTACGGGCTCGCGGTGGCCACAAAACAAGAAACCCGGCGACGTTGTGGCGGCACCGGGGCTGATCTTCGGATTTAGCACGCGAGGTCTCGGGTTGACGCGCGGCTGTTGCTTCCTGTGCTGTAGGACGGCAAAGCGTTAAAACGCTAAGTCGTCATTACCGTCCAGCACGAAGAGGATAACGCTGTAACGTTTTAGCATTACAACGCTATGTTTGTGTTGGCGATCGTCAGCGGCAAGGGCGGTGTCGGGAAGACCACGACCGCCGTCGCGCTAGCAGCGGCGCTCGCTCCGATGCGACGGACGGTCCTTGTCGATCTGGATCCGACAGGCGGTGCATCCTACGCAAGCGGACACGATCCGAGCGTGCTTGCCGATCGCGCGACCTCAGTCGGAGCGATGACGGAGGTCGCGATGCCGGCGCGCACTCCGGAGGGATACGGACTGCTCGCCGGGACGCCGGACCTCGAGCGGCGTGCGGCCGTCGTGCGCCAAGAGGTCGAGCGCCTTCGGGCGCTGCAGGCAGACGTCGTCATTATCGACGCGCCACCGGGATTCGGCCTTCTTCCACAGTCTGCGGTCGTCGTGGCCGACGCGATCCTCGTTCCGCTCGTGCTGGAACCGCTCGCTATCCGAACCACGGAACACATTCTTGGGCTGCTTGAGGGGCTCGGCGCCAGCACGAAGCTCCTGGGCATTCTCCCGACGGCCGTCGAGAAGCGACGTGCGCTTGTCGCCGATCAACTACACCAGGTTCAAGAGTACGGGGCTCGGGTCTTCGAACCGATCCCGCGGCTCGTTGCCGTCGCTGAATCGGCACTTGCTGGCCGCAGCATCCTTGCGTATGCCCCCCGTTCACCGGCAGCGACCGCATATCGTGCATTGGCAGACGTTATAGCGTTAGAGCGACTTACCGCTTTGGAGGCCGTATGAGCAAGTTCGAACGCGCCCGCTCGGCGCGAGCCGCGGTCGCCGCAATGGTCACAGAAGAAGCCCCTCCAACGGACGCGACGCCCTCCGACGCCGGTGTCCGTCCGACCGCCGTTCCTGAAGAACGGCCTGCGCAAGTTCTCCAATCGCCTGCGATCGGCCTCGACACCGAGCGCATAACGATCTACTTGCCAACGGATCTGGTTGATCGCATCGAGCGCCGAATTGCCGAGATTCGTCGTCGGCATAAAGTCTCGGTATCCGGCTACATCGAGGCCGCGCTCTATGAGTTTATGAGCGCCGACGACAGCGACATCGCGCTCCTCAAAAAACACCGCGTGAAGGCACGCCGAAGCCGCGTATAGCGCTGTAACGTTTTAGGGTTGTAACGCTTTGACGAAGAAGTGCCTGTGACGGTGCGCGCATTGACGCCGCGTTCATGATCGCCAAATTTTACCGCGCCCCGGACGGCTCGGAGCCGGTCGCAGCGGTCCTTGACGGTCTACCAGCCGAAGCGCGGTTCGTTCTCAATAACCAGATTCAGCGCCTCAACTTACTGACGGACGAAAGCCCGCACTTACCCCACCCCCACAGCTCGCAGGTCGAGGGAGAGCTCCGCGAGCTGCGTTGCCACTACGGCTCAACGCTTTACCGGGTGCTTTACCGTCGCTCAGGTCCGTTCGTTGTGTTGCTGCACATCTTCACGAAACGCACCACGAAGATTCCGGACGCGGAGAAGAAGATCGCCCGCGACCGTTGGGAGGACTTCCAGCGCCGTATGGATGCCGAACCACGGACACCGCCTCGGCCGATCGGGCACGATGCGCCACGGCAGTAAGGGCCGTGTCATTGACCATACTTCGCAATTTTGCTACGTTGGGAACCACTGTGAGCGTGTCATCCAAGCGGCTCGGCGAGGTTTCGCCGCTCGGCGAAACCGTCGCCGAGTTTCACCTCCGCCAACTCCGTGAGCCGGCCTATCGCCGCGCACAAGCGAAATTTGCGGTTGCGGAGCAGTGCGCGCGAGTGCTCATCGAGCATCGGATGAAGACAAATCAGACGCAGCGTGACCTTGCAAATCAGCTCGGGATGACCGAGTCGATGGTTTCACGTCTTGAGCGCGGAGATCACGTTCCGAACGTCCAGACACTCTGTCGCGTCGCCGACGCCCTCGGCAAGGACCTTGTCGTCTCGTTTGCCGAGCCGACGACGGCCGCAGTTTAATGCAATCTCGCTCAGCAGATAAGCGTAATCACTTAAGGTGCTAAGACGCTTTAGCGTTCGACGCCTTGCGTCATAAGGCGCCCGTCGACGTCTGACGAAAGGTCGGTTCCGTGGCGGAGACGCGAAAAGAACCCCGCGTACCGCGACATGTGAAGAAGTCGTCGGCGTCCGTAGTCGTCCCGGTTGCGACGTCCTCATCTGTCGTGGCCGAAGTGGTTGTTCCGGCCGAACCCGCGACCAGTCGCATGTTGCGCATCCCGCGGCCTGACGGTGCCTCGATCGTCCTCGAGCTTCCCGATGTTGAGGGCGTCGACACCTATTTTCAACACGTCCGCGCCTGGTTTGACGGACGGCCGGAAGAGCTCACGCTCTTTGAGACGCTCGAGCCCTTTGCGCGCTCACAGCGCGAACTCTCCGCGTTTGCGGCGGAGTCCAATGCCCCATCGCCCATCGCGCCGCCCGCAAAGGTCGCGATCCGGCTTGAAATAAGCCCCGCCGAGCCTTCACGCCTTGACCTCCCGTCGCCCGTTCCGGATGGCGATTATCCGATCGTCTCGAGCGTAAGCCGGCGCGCCATCTCAACCCTCGTGCTCTCGGCATCCGATCCTCATGCGTTCACCGCAACCGATCGCGGTCTCGTCCTTGCGCATGAGGACGCGCTGGCCGTCGGTCAAGTAATGCTGCGCCCGTTGGGCGAGCCGCGAGCCGCAACGCCGGCGCGACGGCTACGTGCGGAGCAAATCGACGAGATTCGACGGAGCGTCCCGGCGTGGAACCCGCTCGATGAAGATACGCTTGAGATCATGCTGTCTCACGTCGCGACGAACGACCCCGACGAAGACGGCTTATGGACGCTCTACATCGACCAGATGCTCGATGCCCGCGCGCTGCGCCAGAAGACGCGCTCGGGACTTGCGAAGGCGGGCTATCGCGCCGACGATCGCTCGGACACGCTCGGATCGATCGCGCGCCTCGATTCCGCGTGGGTTCGCGTCCTACGCCCCGACGACCCCACCCTCGTGGAAGGCGACGAGGACTTCGCGCGTGTGGTGCTCATCGCCGAGGTCCGCCGCCGGTCGGATCGGTTGGCGCGCATTCGCTATCGCCCGGGAACTTGGTACGATCCCGATGATGCGACAGCGCGGAGCCCCCGCTCGGTGCTTGAATACGACCCGTACCGAGAAGCGGTCGAGAAGCATTTGGCGCGGTACTTTTTACAGCGTGCCGATGAGACCGACGACACCGGTACCCTGATGCGTACGGTCCGCGAGCTTTGCAGTCGCGGCGGCATAACGATTGACCGGAACAATCCGAAGCGAACACGCGAACGCCTTACGCGCGCGCTCGACCGGCTCACCAAGGACGGCGCGATCGTACGCTGGACGTATGCCGACGATCCTCGTACCTTGCCCGCCAAGGGATATCTCGAGCAGTGGCTCGCCTTGCGTGCGCGCGTCGTGATCCGATCCCCCAACGTGAGACGCTATCGTGTGGGATCGCGCAAAACGGCCCTTCCCACACGATAGCGTCCCACTTTTCGGGACGCTATCGTGTGGGATCGTTGCGCGGCTTCAGCGAGAGCCGCATAATCGTCGCAATGATCGATTAGAAATCGAAACGCCGCCGGCTTAGGAACCGACGGCGTCCACACTAGGGGCTCGTCCCTCTCACCTCTCGTCCGCGTCCGCCCTAGGAAAGTAGGCGCGATCGGGAGATCCGGGGCGGGTTTCGCACCATAGGTGGCGAGCCGTGTTCATCGTAGCGGATGGGCCCGGACCTGTCCACCATAGCCGCTGCATTGCCGTCGGCCCTGGTCGGCAAGCACGGTTGGAAAGGTTCCGACGGCCGCGTTTTCGCCAGCCGCCGGTCAGGTTCAACCTGCCCTCGAGCGGTTCGCCCGAACCCTTCCATTTCGGGTCCACGCTACCGATGATTTCCGCCGCGGCGCCTATCGCGAGCGGCGTGAGGTCGCGCGCTCGATGGCCGAGATCGCGCCGGATCCGCCGGGCTGGCTGACCGCGCTGCGCTTCGATATCGATACGGAAGGGGGCGGGGCGGCTTGGATCGAGGCGGATCTGCCGGCGCCGAACCTCGTCGTCGTCAACCCGCGCAACGGTCACGCGCACCTGGTCTACCTGCTCGGCGCCTGGGTGCAGACGGACTTCAGCGACGCTCGTCGCTTCAAAGTCGTGCGTTACGCGGCTGCGATCGAGCGTGCGTACACCGCGGCGCTTGGCGCCGACCCGGCTTACACGGGCCGTTTCCAGCACAATCCGCTCTCCGACGCGTACGTCACGAAGATCGGGCGCGACGCACCGTATTCGCTCGACGAGCTCGCGCGCTACGTCGACCTCAACGAACCGCCGCAGAAGAAGAGACCGCCGACCGGTATCGGCCGCAACGTCGAGACCTTCGATCGTCTGCGGCGCTGGGCGTACGTTGCCGTGGCCGACTGGCGGATCGGCAGCTACGACGCGTGGTGCGGCGCGGTCGCCGATCGCGGCGGCCAGATCGCGGCCGACGTCGGTAGTGAGAGCCCGCGCGGTCCACTCAAGGCCAACGAGGTCGGTCACATCGTCAAGAGCGTGGCACGCTGGGTCTGGGAGCGCTATGACGCTGACATCCCGCCGCTCCTACGCGAAGCCCGGATCGTGGCGCAACGCGAGCGCGAGAAGGCCCGCCAGCGGGCCCGGGAAGCCGCCCGGGAGCGTTCGCGCATGAGCCGCGATGACTACACCGCCCCGGCGCGCCAACGTCGTACAGCGGCCACGGAAATGCGGTGTGCCGGCCTCTCGTTGCGCGCGATCGCGACGGCGCTGCGCTGTTCCCTCGCGGAGATCCAGCGGGTGCTCACGGCTGGTGTACAGGGTTCGCCCGGCCTATCAGACCTTAAGGGCGCTTCGGCTTCGTCATCTGAAATTATTGAAGCACCGACGTCACCAATTGATTCTCCGGTCTCTTGTCCTCGGGATGTCTTGACACTGCAGCTTTCCGGGTCGCGCGCAGTCGTCAGCGCCGTAGGCGATGATGACGAGCACGTCCCAACCGCGCGTAGCGCGGAACGGAGAACCAGCATCGACTATGATCGCGGAAGGGGGGTTCGGGGGGAAACCGACGCGGGCGAATCGTCGGTCGCATATATCAAGCGCCGCATCCGCGAGATCGTCGCTAACTTGTGTGAGTCGGAGCGACCGCCGTAACTAATCGGTCCCAGGTCATTCGCGATCGTTCATCGGCGCTGAGCGCGCGACGGCCGCGCATCGCGAGCTGGTACCAATTCGCGACGTGCTTGCGGCGGGCTACCCCATGACCGTACCGGTGGCGGGTGCCCTTGGCGATCGCACATTCCTCGCGGAGCATGTCGGCAACGCCGATATAGCGGCGCGCGACGCCGCATTCGGCTTGGCTGTAATCAACGGCGAACGCGAGGCGGCGGAAGATTTGCTTGCGGCGGGTGCCGAGATCAACGCGCACCTCCTGGTCCACGCGCACGGCACCGCGCTCCATCAAGCCGTTGCTAACGGCGACCTGCCCATGATCGAGATGTTGCTGGGGCACGGGGCGCACCGATATCGCCGACACGATGTGGGATGGCACGGCGCACGACTGGGCGATCTACGGCAACAATGCGGCGGCTGCGGCCGCGCTGGAGGTCACCGACGACGCTACGGGCGGAGAAGGGTTCAGACCAATGACGACGTTCTAACGATCAGCGACGACCGTAGGAAGTTCTGCCGCAAGGCGATGAAGGCATAACGGGGTGTCGAATCCGGTCACGACGGCGTGGATGTTCCGTGACGCGGGCGACCACGTGAACGCGCTGTGCGAGCTCTATCGGGTGACGCGTCCGAGCGTCGCGCAGCTCGAGACGCTGCTGGCGATGGCGGCGGACGGCACCGGCGCGCAGCGTGGAACTTCGACCCGATCGTCGACGCACCGGATTACGCGGCGCTCACGCGCGACGACGCCTCGCGCCTATTGAGTGCGGGCTACGCGGTGCGGCGGCTGCTCGGCACGCATACACTCAAAAACGTACCGGTTGACGTGCCGTCGAAATCTTCGATGCCTCGGCGTTCGAGGCACCGCGCCATCGTGCTCCCATCGAACCGAGCCCGACGAACCCGACCGCGAGTCCCGATACCGAACGTGCCGTGCACGCGCGCTTCGCCCTCGAAGCGCGCGCTCCGGTCAGGCATCAGTCGTCGGGGTCGCGCTCCTTCATGATGATCGCGCGCGTGTCGATCGCGGCTGCGGTGCTCCTAGTCGGATCCGTCGCCGGCCGCGGGTTAAAGTCTGCCGGGATCTGATTGCGCACGCCGCGCAACCGATCGACGGGAATGACGCCGATCTGCGCGCACCCCAAATGCGTCGTCTGCGACAGCGTCCCGAGATAACGTGGATTGACCTCGGCGTACGAGCGGGGCAGCGGCGGGACGTGACCGAGGAGTCGTTCGGGATCGAGACCGTCGACGAGGTCTGTCACGGCGCTCGTCGGGCCATCGTCGGGGCCGTAGCTGAGTTCGCCCACCGACTCACCCGCCGCGAGCCCACGCTCTTCGTCGGGCAAACCTGCGAGCGGCGTCCGATTGAATATGGTATCGACGAACTTCACGACCGAACCGAGATCGCCGTAGGAGTGAACGACCTGATGCGTCTTCGAGAACGGCGAGATGACGAGTAACGGCACGCGCGGACCTTCGGAGAGGAAGTCTTGAGGCAGGTTGCCGACGCCCGGACCGATCGAACGGAGCGGCGGCGCGACGTGATCGTAATCGCCTTCGGAATCGTCCCAGGTCACGATGATCGCGCTCTGCGCCCAATATTTGCTGCGCGCGACGGCATTGACGCCGCTGGCGACCAGCGCTTCGCTGATCTGCGCGTCGGAGTACCCCGGGTGGTCGTCGTCACCGTTGAAGTTCTTTTGGACGGCGGCATCGGGGTCGGCGGGCTTGAGGCCCAGGAAGTTCTGGAAGCCGCCCTTCGCGTAGAACACGCCGCCCTGCGCCGGGAGGGTGCCGTTCGTGACGGCGGCACCGAGATCGCCGAGACCGTGGAGGTTGCTGCGTTCGGCGCTATTGGCAACGTAGCCGAAGTATTGCGGCCCGTTGTGGTGCGTGACGTACGACGTCAAACTCGCCGCCGCGCTCGGCTCGCCCGGCTCCTGATCGTAACCCTCCTGGAACCAGCCCCACGGTACGGGGTCGGCGTCGGACCCCTTGAGTGCCTTGATGTCGTCCGTAATGTCGGCGAAATCGCGGGACGCGCCGGCGTCCGTGGCGGAGAGACTCGCGGCGGTCCGGCCGGCGAGCGTCAGCGGCAACGTCGCGGACGTCAGGTTTATTTGGACGCTGGCGGCGGTGGCGCCGTCGCTCGGATTGAACGGCCCCCACGCCGGATCGCGATCGTTCACAACCGGAACGCCGGCCGAGGTCGCACCCGTGCCGGTGTAGCGTTCGGCAGGATGCAGGGCCGCCTGCGTTTCGCCTTCCTGTGCGCTGATGATGGCGATGTTGCCCGGCGTCGAGGGCCCGAGTTCGGACGAGAAGACGTGATCGAAGAGCGCGAAGCGGTTGGCGTAATTCCACAGGAGCGGCACCGTGTCGCAATCCTCGTGAGCCATGGCGAGCTCGCCGTACTGTTTGGCGGCGAGCGTCGGCGTCGAGGCGCCGGCGGCGATGTGCTTCTGTTCCTCAACTAGGGCGAACTTATCCATCTGCGGGCCGGCCTGCGTCACGTCGATCTTGGCGACGAGCCGCGGATGGGAGTGATCGACGTCGTCGGTGTCCGAGGCATACTCTTTGGGACCGATTAAGAACGGGACGATCGGCGAGAACGTTCCGTCGAGATTCTCGATCTGCTGGGTGAAGCCGAGCGTCTGACCCGGCGGACGCGAATAGATCCCATCCGCACCCGGAAACGTCCCGAAATACGAATCAAACGAACGATTCTCTTGATAGAAGACGAAGACGTACTTCACGTGTTTGCGGAGGGCCGCGATGAGGGCATCGCGCCGTTGCGCGGCCGTCTGTCGCCCCGGGCTCGTGGTCTGAGCAACGGCGGGCGGCGCGGTCGCCATCGTTGCGGGCGTCAAAAGGGAGATGGCGGTGCACCAAGCCGCGAGCCGTTTTGCAATTCGCACGAATACCTACAAGTCGCGAGATGCTCGACTCTGCCTTGATACGGCGACGTCGATCTTCGACGATTTCCCCCCCGCTTATTAAGGTCCGGTAAAGGCGTGCGGTTCGTAGGACGACGCGTTCAGATTCCGGTGTCCGGCGTGAAGGGCGAGAGCCGCGTCGAAGGGCCGGCCGGACTTCAAGACGCCCTAGCTACGGGCTCGCGCCCGACGGTGAACGGCGAGACTCCGTATGGAGCAAGAGCCCCAAATCAGACCCGTTGTCTCTACGCTCACGAAGGGACGGTGCCGGCTCAACATCCCACCGGAGCAGTCCGGGAAAGTTCGGCGTGGTATCATTACGTCTATGCAGGAGCGCCAGCCCGACCCGTTCTTCGAGCAGCTCACAGCCGACGTCCAGGAAGGCATCGAAGCCGCCGATGTCCAGGAAGGCATCGAAGCCGCCGATCGCGTGGAGCTCGTCGACGCTCCGGTCCTCTGGGAGGAAATGCGCTTACAGATCGACGAGGTCGAGCACAGCACGTCATTCCAGCTTCACATCAACACGGCCTGAGACTCGCGCTTTGCGCTCCATACCCGGCCTGAAACTCGCCCCCACACGGCTTAAGACTCGTGCGTATCACGGCCTGAGACTCGCAGGTAGATTGGAGGGAAACCCTTATGGTACCCGGGTTTCCGGTGATTTCAAGACCCGTCAAATCCTTTAGCTTAAATCCTAGTTTTAAATCCACGTTGCACACACGCGCGCACACGCGACACGCGCGCAACGACGCCAAGCCGTTGAAAACGCGCTCTGGTCTCGATCACCGCAAGGCCCTCGCCGTTCACCGTCCCGTGACGGTAGCACCCGGCGCAAGGGTCTCCGCTTCGCTCCGATCGCGCTAGCGCGCGACTACGCCCTTGCACCAAGCGCTAAGGCTACGCCCGACGGTGAACGGCGAGACCCCCAGACGGCGCAGCAAAAGGCCACCTTCACCTCCGCACGACGAAGGGACGGTCCCGACTCAACACCCCTCCGGCGCAGCTCCGAAAAGGACCCGCACATGGCTGACTTCGACGACGAACCTGGTACCGGGGGCAGCTACGAAGACGCCTTCGCACTGCCACTCTATAATTCTGACACGATCCCGCGCCGGATCGTCGTACGCCAACGCAACAGCTTCGAGCGCGTCTCGATCATCCTGGAAGAGATTCGAGAGGGAATTACCGGAAGGCTGATCCGATACGACGATGCCCATGAGCGCTTTCACCGGCACCATCCCAGTTGGCCACAGCCAGCGGACATCGCTGAGTTTCTCGCCCATATCGAGCGACGCCAGCGCGTAGCGTGCGCCCGCGACGAGATTCGGTCGCGTTATACTACCTGGGAGGCCGCAGTCTTCGGCAAGGAACCGCGATGATCACCACGATTCGACCAGCCACCCCGATGCGCCCGATCGCTGGGCCCGAAGACGAAAACCGGGCCTTGGAGCTCTTCTGCGTCGCAATCTACGACGATCCCGACGCCTTTGCCGAGTTCGTCCCGAAACGGAGCACGCCCAAACCGGTTGCCATTGCCGAAGACGGGTCGGCAGCCGAAATCGATCTCTACAGCTACGACTTCAACGCCTGGACGACCGGCGCGTCGCCGCTGCGCCGCATTGTCGTGCGCGAAGGAAAAGACTGAAAGGCCGAGCAGAGGCGCGATCGGGGTCCCCGCCGAGGTAGGTGATCGCGCCGGAGGGGCGACCGCATTCGCGAGACGCTGCACCGCCTCGGCGTGCCGAACGTTCACAAGCGCGGCAAGCGAAGCATCGTATCCGGCAATGACCCGGGACCGCTACAGAAACGGCCCGTAGTTGCCCTAGAAGCGCGTTTGGGCCGTCGGACGTACAAAACTCCGTCCGCCACGGAAACTCGCGTTCTAGGCCGGTTTCTGGGCCCGGGCGGAGTCTCAGTCGGGAGCCCGCTTCGGGTGACCGAGACTCCGCCCGGGCACCCGGCGTCAAGGCGCCGGTACTCTACAGCCGCGACGGACTCGTTCATGATCGAGCGCACGAACATCGTGGCTACGCAAGTCGTGCCGGACGCTGGCGAGGCTTTCGCAGGCGCTCTGATTCCAGGTTTTCCAACGGACATTCTCTTGGTCATGCCAGCCGACGCCGTAGGCGAAGCGCCAGCTGACCACGAGCACCACGAGCGTGACGAAAACGGCGGCCGCGGCGGCTGCCATCGCGATCGCGCTGGCACGCGGAAACCATGCGGTAAGACTCGCAAGCCCCGCAAGAATCGTCCCACCCTTTTTGGCTTCGCTTGCGAGTGAGGCGAGTTCGCGCCGCGTGACCGCGTTGACTTGCATGACGGCCCCGACGACGTACCAGCTCGTCGAGTCCGGCGGCATGGCCTCGGCGACGCTACTCGCATAGCGATACAGCTCGGTGCGGGCGGACTCGCTCGAGAGAGCGCCGGCAACGCGATCGAGCGGGGTGTCGCGTTCGGATTCGCGCGCCTTCACGACCTGACCGGCGCCGGAAGTCCGAGGAGGTCACCCGCAGCACCCAAAGCCGCGCGAGCCCCGGTAAGCCAGCGCGCGAGCATCTCGTCGTCCGGAAAATCGAGGACGCCCGGCCGGGTCGCGGCGGCGAACGGAAGATGATCCTCATCGAGGTCGACGATGATCCAGCCGCGCAGCCGCGGGATAACGACTTCGCCGCCCCCGCGCTCGAAGAGTTGAGCGCAAAGTTTCGAGCGAAGCCAGCGTCGATAGTCGCCGTCGTTGCCCCAGAACTCCGAGCGTACAGCGATGACGTCGTATCCGGACCCGAGCTCGAGAGCGTCGGCGATCGAGAGACGCGACGCGACCAGTGGCGAGATCGGGACGACGAGGGTCGGTCGAAATCCCAAACGTGCCGCCTGAGCAGCGAGTCCGGTCTCGCGTTCGAGGGCAGCCAAGACTGAGAGCGAGGCTGCCGGCAGATCAACGAGCACGTCGGCTTGCGCCGCACGGAGCGGAGCGACGAGCCCTTCGATGACGTCACGCATTCCGCTGTCATCGCGCCAGCCGTCCAGCGCGAAGGTGTCGACGCCAGAATCTCCAGGCTGACCACGCACGACCCTATCGAGTTCATCGCGAGTGCCAAGGTATTGCGCGAGCTGTCCAACTTCACCGTCGCCGTCGAGGAGCCAGGTCGCAGGTTCCACTTCGCGCTTCATCTCAGCGAGCAAGCGCGCCACAAGACTCTTCCCGACGCCACCCTTGCCGCTCGTCACGAGGATCCAACGCCTCACGCCGTACGATCCTCGGCTTCAAAGACTTTGCTTTCTTTGTCGCGTGAGCTACGCGGAGGCCTGTGGCTCGTCGTTGCCTTGGTTTGTCGCGCCTTCGCCGGCTTCGCTTTCGAGCTGCTCGATGTCGTCTGTGCGATCTCTTGCACTGACTGACGGAGGCTCTCGACACTTGCCGAGATGCCGGAAGCTTTGAGTTTTTTCGCAAGGGCCGTCGGACTGTAGCCTTGGGCGATCGCCTTAAGGATAAGGGCGCGATGTTCGTCGAGCGCGTTTTTCACGACGGAAGACCGCGTTGTGGCTCGCGTAGGTCCGGTTCGCACGGCATCTTCAAGCGCCGCTTTGACTGCCCCTGATACGTCCATAGTCGCCCGTTACCGATGCTGGCCTCAAGACCCTCTGTCGGGAAGGTGGTAACGGTTACAAAGTTGAACACGTCACGGACGAATGAGTAGAGGACAGGATATAGATGCGGGTACCCGCATCGAGGCACCTGCGGTGCGGTCGGGGACGGAGGCCGGGCGCTCGACGGAGCAAGTGAAGCTCCGTCTCCGTCCGGAGGACGCGCTGCGGCTCCGGATCTCGGCACGTGACGCTCACGTCGATCTGAGCACGTACGTTGCGCTGCTCCTGGACGACCCGGAGCGCGCTGCCGCCGCTCGCATACCGACGTCGGAGTTTCCACTCGCGGACGTCTCGCGGCTTGCCGGCTTGCTCGGCCTCTTACCGGAAGAAGTGCGCCGATCGCGCGGCGAACTCGGCCGCGCGTTTGGGCTTCTGAAGCATCTCTTCGAGATGCCGTTGACGGCGAGCAACGCGGAGCGGCATTCCTTCGCGCTCGCCAATGCCACGCGCGATGCGCGGGCCGCGATCGAGAATGTCGACGCGTCCGTCGAGCGGCTGATGGACGAGCTTGCCGCGATCCGCGAAGACCTCGCCGTGACGGCCCGGCGCCTCGCGCAGCCGCAACGGCAGCCGTGACGGCAACGCGACGATGATCGCGAAGCTCGCTCCGAAGCGGCGCGCCGGACGCGGTTCGTTCGGTGCGTTGAAGCGCTACCTCGAGGTCGATGCAGACGACCGCGAACGCGACGATCTCGTCGCCTCATGGAGTGGCGGCGTGGCGTCGCACGAGACGGCGGCGCTCGAGATGGAGGCGGTCGCGCAGCAAGCGAGCGCTGAGGGAAAGCGGCGCGAGCTTGCGGATCCGGTCTATCACGTGATCGTCTCGGCACGTCCCGGTGAGACGATCGACGTCGAACAGATGAAGCTCGCGGTCGATGCCGTGCGCCGGTCCTTGGGCGCCGACGAGCACCAGTATTTTGCGGCGATCCATCACGACACCGACACGGACCGCTCTCACGTCCACGTCGCGATCAACAAGGTGTCGCTGCGGGGGCGGATGCTCGATCGCTGGCAAGACTACGCGAAGCTTGCGAGAGCAGCGGAGTGGAGCGAGCGTGAGATGGGGCTGCAGGTCGACCGGCACGTCGTGTGGCGCGACAAGCTTGGCGAACGGGAGCTCGGCATCGTGCCGGATGCCGGGCTACGTCTCGGACCTACCGAGGGCGTGGCGCAGGGTATCGACCGGCAAGAGGGAGCGACGATCGACCGGCGCGATGCGGTGCGCCGGACGCACTATTCGTGGGTCGAGCTCTTGCAGCGCGAGGCGGTTCCGGCGGCAACCTTCGCGGTCGCTCGTAAGGGCGCGAGTTGGGACGATCTGCATGCCGTCTTGCGGGGGTACGGTGTGCGGCTCGAGGCGGCCGGCAGTGGCGCGCGAGTAGTCGGTCCCGAGCAAGGGCAACGGGTGAAGGCGTCGGACCTCGGGCTTGATCTACGCGCGCTGGAGCCTCGGCTGGGCCCGTTCAAGGCGCAGCTGCACGAGGAGCGATCGTGGGAGCGGCGCGCGAGTTTTGCTCAGGCGTCGATCCGTGGCGCGACGTCGTGGGCGGGACTGCATCGCGAGCTCGAGACGATCGGCTTCGCGGTAGAAAAAGCCGGGCACGGCGGCCGCGTTCTTGATCTTGAAACGGCCCGTCACGTGCCGCTTGGGCGGGTCGCGACGAGCATGGGTCGTCTCGAAGAGCGTCTCGGCACCTACGAGCTCGCGCCGGCGGTCGCGGCGCGAGATGCCCGGGAGCTCGATCGGCGGGCAGCGGGGATCTCCGAACGGGTTGAGCGTTTACGCGAGCAGCCGGAGCTCGTGCTCGATCGACTTGCGGAAACGCGATCGGTGTGGAGCGCGGCCGACGTCGAGCGGGAGGTGCGTTCGGCGCTCGGCGTGCGAACGGGGCACGATGCGCAAGTCGAGGTGGCGACACGGGCCGTGGTCGAGGCCTCGCTCGCGATCGACGACGATGCGTTCACGCTCGAGCGCGTCGTCACGGAGGAACGAGCCGTCTTTGACGCGGCGGCGACGCTGGCAAAGCGGGAACGGGCGGTCCCCTTGCGAGCGCCGGACGCGGGGCTCGATGGGCAGCAGCGGGCAGCCTACGCGCATCTCGGAGCTGATCGCGAGCTTGCGATCGTGACGGGAATCGCCGGCGCCGGCAAATCGCGATTGCAGCGTGACGTGGCGGCCGCGTACAGCGAGGCCGGGTTCCGTGTGATCGGCGCTGCCGTCGCGGGCGATGCAGCGCGCACCCTCGGAGAAGAAGCGGCCATCGACGCGCGCACCGTCGCGCGGCTCTTGGTGGATCTCGAGAAGGGGCGCGATCGGCTCGACGATCGCACGGTGCTCATGATCGACGAAGCCGGGACGCTTGGCGCCACGCAATCCCGTGAGCTGCTCGAACGGGCACGTGACGCCGGGGCGAGCGTCCTGTTGCTCGGCGATGTCTCGCAGCACGAGAGCGTCGGCCGCGGTAGCGTTCTTCGGGGACTTGCCGAGACGCATGGCGCGTTCGATATGCGCGACACGCGGCGGGCGAGCGAAGAATGGCTGCGCGGGGTTGCGCGGGATCTCCGGGCCGGGGTCGTTTCGCGCGCGCTCGACGTGCTCCGCGAAAAGGGCGCCGTACGCGAGCATGCGACCCACGACGACGCCCGCGTCGCGCTCGTGCGGTCGTGGGCCGAGGCGACCCGGGCCGGCAAGAGCGCCCTGCTCGTCGCGTCGCGCAACGACGACGTGCGCGCCATGAACGAGCTCGCGCGGGAGGCCGTTCGCGATTCGGGGCCGAGCGCGATTGGCGAGGAACGCGTCTACGCGACCGATTTCGGCGAGCGAACCTTTGGGATTGGTGACGTCCTCGTCGGCCGGGAACGCGCGCATGGCGGCGTCAACGGTGATATTTACACGCTCGCGGCGCATCGCGATGATGGGCGCCTCGAGCTCATGCGCCGGCGCGACGGGGAGCATGTGCTCTGGGATGTGCACGAGCATCGCGCGATCGACCACGGATACGCAACGACGTCGTATCGCTCGCAAGGCCGAACCGTCGATGCCGTCTTCGCCCTCGCGTCGTCAGCTGAGGCGCGCCGTGGGCTGTACGTCGACGTGACGCGCGCGCGCGAAGACGTCACGATCGCCTACGGCAAGGACGAGGTTCAGGACTTCGGCGACCTCTTGGTTCGCGCGCAGCGCGACCATGGAAAAATGCTCGTGCTCGACGTCGTGCGGGACGTCAACCTTCGGGCCGAGCGCGAAGAAGAACAAAAGCGGTTGCGCGCTTCCGCGCTCACCTTGAACCCCGAGCTCGGCCCCGAACGAGGAAGAGGCCGATGAGGCCGCGACCGAAAACTTTCTAACCGACCCAACCCGTTGAGAGCGATAGTTCCGATATAGGCTGAAGTCGATGAACGCCGTTCTGCTACCTAGCGGTGACACTTCGGAATTAGGCGTCAGAAATGACTGCTGACCTCACGGGCTGGTCGACGCTCGCTTTGGATTTTGTGGCAACGCTACTAGCGGTGGCGGCTTTCGCTCGAATCATTCAATCGCAGCGCGGGGAGAAGCGTCGCTTCGAGTTCGAAGCTATATCGTCTCGCGCAATTGCAGGCGCTAATAATCGTTGGAAACGTTATTAAGTATGCTTGTTCTCTTGAGAAGCGCGTGCATGTGGAACAACGTTTTCCGGGAAGCAAAGTCACCCGCCGGCGCCATGGAGATTGAAGCGTCAAGCTCAAGAGTGAGGAACTACTCATCTCAAGAGTGAAGAATACCCATCTGAGGAGCCGAGATGCGTGAATTGATTCTATTCGGAGCCATTGCCTTGGTCACGTTCGATAAGCAAAGTGATGATCCGGCTCAAAACGGAGTAGACACAGCCGGACCTCGGGTGAGCTCGGGAACCAAGACGATCACAGGAGTCGACCGAATACGGTACGAGAAACGTGCCCTTGAAACGATGCTTAGAAGCGGAACCTCTGCGAAAGATGATTTCAACGAGTCGTTCGAGCGTACGGTTGGTGTGGACCGCGTCAACGCGATCCTTTCGAAGCTTCACAACGAACTTGGGAATTTCGATCGCATTGAGGCGCAGGGCGATCATTTCGTTGCCTATTTCGTAAACGGGACTGATGCGATATACATCCACGTCGATGATGCTGGTAAAATTGATGGGCTCTTGTTTAAAGAGGCGTCAAGATCAGCAACTTCGCTTCGCGAAGCACTCGGACGGCTTGTACCGACACATGGTGAGATCGCTTATCTTATAACTAGAGATGGTTCAGACGTCGAGCAATTCGAAGCGCAGACGCCACTAGCGGTCGCTTCTGGATTTAAACTAGCCGTCCTCGCTCGATTGCAGAACGACGTACAAGAGGGACGCGCTCGTTGGAATGATGTGTACCTCCTCCGAGAGAGATGGAAAAGTCTCCCAAGTGGAGTGCTTCAGACCTGGCCCGATGCCATACCGATCTCCCTGGCTACGTACGCTGCCGATATGATCTCAATAAGCGACAATACCGCAGCAGATGCGTTGATCGACATTGGAGGTCATATGGCTAATAGCAACTACGCAGGGGCAAATACGCCGTTCTTAACCACCCGTCAGGCATTTGAACTCCGTTCAACTAAAAATAAGCAATATCTTAAAAAGTACCGGTCTACAACTGTACCGGCACGGCGCGCGCAGATCTTACAAGCAATAGACAAGCTCCCGCTGCCGCAGGCGCAAGATCTCTCGGGCGAGCCGATGCTAGATGTGGAATGGCGTTATAGCGTCCGTGACTTGTGTGGGTTCGTAAATCAAGTGTCGGACCTCCCGATAGTTTCTATAAACCCGGGGCTTGCCGATCCGGACGCCTTTAGTTATGTGGCGTTCAAAGGTGGATCGGACACGGGCGTTCTTAGCCTTACGACTCTCGTGGTCACAAAGACAGGAAGTCGAATTTGCTTCTCGGCTACGCTAAATGATTTGCGCTCCGTTGATAACGAAGCTTTCTCTACAGCGTATCGTGAGGTCCTAGCAGTACTCTCGAGAAGGTAGGTTAATGAACTACATAACCTCCGTTCTGGCAACAACCTTCGAAACACCAATAAGAACGTACGACGTTTCCAAAGCGGATTCTAGAAAAAGCCGTTAAGCAGGAGCGGGCCCGAAGAGGAGTAGCGCTGGCTATGCGACTGATCGACGATTTCGTAGAGCTTGATCGCTGCTTGTTTCCTGTGTTCAACCGTTGTGGTTCGATCTGTCACTATTTCAACCAGCTGAGTTATCGCGTCGGAACGGTCGCGCAGTCTACTTGAACAGATCTTTAGCGGAGAACCCCAAGAATCAACTTGGATCGATGCCGTCTCGAGAACTTCGCCAGCGAAGCAGCTTACTAGCAACGAGAAGCGAAGCTCGTCATCTGTTGAGCACTGCAATATAGCTGACATTCGATCTTCGAGGCTTGCAGTCGTCGCGAAGATATCTTGTGCTGACCTACGACGCCCGTCGCGCCAAGACTCTGCGGCGAGCTCGATGAGCATTGAACTTATTCGATGTGGATCATAAATCGGAATAGCTGACTTATACATGCTTGTGATATGACGCGTATCTCTCGCTTTCAGAATGGCCTTTATGGTGTTCACGTCGTCGAAAAAGCCATCGATTACATATTCGCCGATGCGTTCTCTGCGTCGCTGCGAATAAGGTTTTCCCCACAGAACGCATAGATCTATGTCGCTTGTCGGACTTGCTGTTCCGCGTGCGAGTGAACCAGTCAAGAGCACGGATACCAGTCTACCGCCGAGCTCCGCGTAGAGCTTGTTGAGTACTATACCCAAAATGGGTAGGCGATTAGAGATAGCGCATGTCTCTCGGTATCCTTCTGGGACCGTTACTCGTATGACATCCAGCGGTTTCTGCTCTCGAATCATTTCGTGTTAATCCGTTGTGTCGACGCTAAGAAGATTCTCCGTTGCAAAAGAAGCAGCGTGCAGCGCTCGACCAGCATGACGCATTATAGACTCTTTAGACGAGTCCGTCAAAGTCGATCCGGCTCTACTTGCGATCCACCATATCACGAGCAAGTTACGACGTATTATCAAATCGGGCAGCATTCGCCACTCGATAGGGCTCAGCGAGTCCCTAGCATGATAGTTCTGAACGAAGCTTATAGCATTTTTCCAGTTTATCATGCTGCTATTACGGGATATGGAAAACGTGTCCATTCCGACAGCGATGTCGTATGAACGCTCGGTGCGCCTTAATGAATCGTAATCGATAAAACTAGTTACCGAGTCGGAGATTGTTATCACGTTTTCTGGGTGGAAGTCACCGTGAACAACGCATATCGCAATTGGACCGGGAGGTAGAATTGCAAGCCGGGAAGAGGCCCGAGACGCTATCTCTGCGAGCCGTGCTGTCGAGATAAGCTTTGCCAGGGGCGAATCGCGCGACTCGGAAGAAAAGAGGTGCCCGAGAGATGCTAGCGATTCGCGACTGATTTCTGTTGACCATGAGCTATGGAACAAGCGACTGCACGAATGAAATTGCGCTAGATTCTTTGCAGCGCTTATTCTTGTGCCCGAAGACAGAGATCCAGCCTCTCCAAAAACATACGGAAACACTGAGTATAGGACCCCGTTTACTTCAATCACGGACGACCCGTTCTTGTCTATTAGCGGTCGTCGAACAAGAGTGGTGCGTGAACCGACGAACAGGATGAATTGGTGGAGCCGAGCGATCACTTGTCGGGTCAAGTCATGTCGGTGGTGTTGACGAACGACGTATGTGGTTCCATCGGCGCACTCAAGCTTCCAAATGTAGGCTCGCCGCGGGCTGCCTAGTGGTTGTTGAACTCTTATCGCTTCCGCAATCCCGAACGTCTTGAGTATGAAGCCTAGAGTTTGTAACGATCGCAGATCCACTCCGGAGTTCGAACTAACTATCGGCATTCTGACGCAAGCCTAGAACTTTACGCAAGACGTTAAGGTCTCCTTAATAGATCGGCGATATTCTAATGTTGCGCACGTTGCTGCGTAGTTTGCGGCCCTAGTGAAAAACTCCCGTTTCGCTTCATTTAGACATATATGGAGGAAGAATGAAGGACAATAGCGACCGTCCTAATGACGAGTCACGTGCCGATGCACTCGCAGCAACTCGACGGCGATTCTTGAAGATGACCGGGACAGCACTCGGCGCATCCCTGGCAGCCACCGGCTTCGGGTTCGTCGCTGCAAAAGATGCACTTGCCATAGGCGTCCGATCAGGCGCCGAAGGCCTGGTTCTCCCGATCCCGGGAATGCACGAGCGAGTGACGACGTTCGTCTCAAAATTGCTTCACGACAGATCGCTTCAAGACTCTTTTTCGCAGAATCCAATGGCGACTCTGGTGAAGTACGGTGTAACACCGAACGCTACTGCGGCGACTATCTCTGCAAGCAATGCGCTGTTCTTCTATCTTGTCAGCAATCGGGAGCTTCAGCAAGAGGTCGCGTCAGCTGCAACTTCATTCCCCAGCATCCACGCTGCTTTAAATTCCTACACAGCGCGCAATGTCAATATTACGTCGGTAGAGTCTGTCGAAAGCGAGGACTACTCGTACACGTCAGCGATAGACTTCCGCCAATCGTTAGACAGCCAGATTCAGATCTTGATTAGAGACATCAGAGTTCAGCAATTGTTAGGGATCAGGCTCGATAGTCCGCAACAAGCCCAGTTCGCTAGTTCCCTGAGCAACAAGCTAACTGCGATCGCTCAAACTCATAACGCTCAAAAGCGGTCGAACGCTCACGTTGTCAGTCCGCAGCGTAGCTACTTGGCGGTGTTCAACTTCAACTTTGTTGCCAATGCCAATTACCAATACAATGCTAACTTCTCCGCAAATTTCAACTTCGTCTCAAACGCGAACGCGAGCCTTAACTTTAACGCGAACGCTGCCACCTACGTCAACTACGATGGTGCGAACAGTGTGTTGGATTACGGGCTCGACCCGCTTGACGATTCTTCAGCGTCTTCTCGATCGCAGCGAGAGCTGTTGAAGCGGTTGTGCGACTCGCTGTCAGCTCATGCTGAAGGCTTCTCTCAACGATGATGAGCTGGAAAGACACATTAGGCGGCGGGCCTTCGTGTATTACAATACTCCCAACCTACAAGTGCACTGCCGCATGTGCAAATTGTTGCTTTGGATCGCACCCATGGGTCACCGGTCGAATTGAGCAGGACTCGCTCAAGCGTTACATTCTTGACGCATCAGGATATCGGTCGTTACAGCTTGTAGTGTTCTCTGGCGGTGAGTGCTTCATGCTCGGCGACGATCTGGCAGAATTGATCGCTTTTGCAACCTCGTTGGGCTTAGCGACCCGTTGCGTTACGAACGCCTACTGGGCCCCGACGCTTGAGGACGCTAAGCGCCGGCTTGCTCCGATGATAACCGCAGGCTTAACCGAGCTGAGTATCAGCACGGGAGATCAGCACGCCCGCTTTGTTCCGCTTGAAAATATAGTGTATGCTATGCGTGCGGCATTCGATGCGAATATTACTGTTGCGACGATGGTCGAGCTTTCGGGAGATCGCCGAGTGACCGAAACTGGTCTTCGGTCGATGCCGTTGTTCGAATCGTTACTTGGTAAATTTCCTCTGCGTAATATACATGTCGACGAAAGCCCATGGATTTCGATGGATGTCGGCGAGAGATCGGTCGAGTACGACTCGAGCCAGCTAGTCAATGCATCGAATCTGCACACTAGGCCGAGATGCACGAGCGTTCTCGATACGATGGTCATTAATCCTCAAGAAGAGCTATACGCTTGTTGCGGGATAACTTCTCAACAGATCCCGGAGATGAATCTAGGCAAGATCACGCATAGGAGCCTTCGTGACAGCTATGACGGCGCTCGCGAGGACTTCATGAAGATTTGGATTTCCACCGAGGGTCCTGAAAAGATTCTCGCTTGGGCGGCGACTATCGATCCGATGATCGACTGGCAAAACCGATTTGCACATCAGTGCGACTCGTGTCGTTTCTTGTTTGAAGACGAACGAGTCGGAAACGTTATACGTGAGCACTATCTCGAGAGAATCCCGGATGTGCTTGTTTCGCGCGCACTCCTGTCGGCGGTCTAGAAATGATTGTGTCGAGTGAGCAACGCGAATCGTTTACAGTCGATTCGAGATGGTCCTTGTTAGCTCGTCAGATTGTTCGTAGCGGTTACTGCTCCTTTCTCACGTCGTTCAACCCGGTGAGCTACCAGCCCATACTTTGGCGGGCGACTCGAAATCTGGCGGCGCCGGATATTCGTCTTTTGTTAGACTTCTTCGCATTGAATGAAGCTGTCGGGACCGAGCAGTTAGATCGCTTGCTCGGCGATGCATGGTATGTGCTTATCAGCTCAGGGGTGGCAGTCGTTGAGGCGGACGGTCGCGCCATAATTCCTGGGCTTATCTTGGTTGTTTCACACGGGTTGCTTCTTTTCGTTGATCGGCCAAACGAAGACCCGACTGTATACTTCGGAGACGACACGTTAGGCCTTCTAACACGTTTGGTACCTTCAGGTTGCGAGTCTAGCCTCGACCTTTGCTCTGGATCTGGAGTGCAGGCTCTTTTCAGTTCACTGTTTACGAAACGATCCGTGGCAGTTGAGATCAACCCGGAAACACGAGGCACGCTTTTAACAAATATCCAATTGAACGGGCTTCACGATCGCGTGGATGTGCGGGGCGGCTCGTTGTTCGAGCAACTAGATGATCCTGAACGGTTTGACCTCATAACGGCGAACCCACCATTGGTTCCGTTTCCAGAGCAAATCGCGTATCCGTTTGTCGGTCACGGCGGAAACGACGGACTCTCCGTGACACGTCGGATCATT
>JAABUJ010001524.1_pt1 | contig 33511 bp, 27 predicted proteins | sample 5559131 | NCBI WGS metagenome assembly JAABUJ01 (sample SAMN10711875, study PRJNA513366) | rock metagenome | isolation source: Antarctica rocks | place: Antarctica: Victoria Land, Mt New Zealand nord | collected 2016-01-07
ACGCTGTTGCTTCATGTTTGAGTAGACCATCATAGAGCAGGTGAACCGGCTGCATCCAGTCTGTCTTCCATGTTGCTGCTTTTTGTCGCCCTATCTTGTGGGAGTATGATTATATAAGTGCTCAATGTAAAGATACTCAGAAATGCAGCATATATATAGAGAGTTATAGATTTAAGAATTGTCTCTTTAAGAATCTAGAATTCAACATTAAAAAGTATGTAAATTGTGAAGATTCACATAAAATATAAAATAATAAGTGTTCTGAGTTTTAAAAAGAGATAATGCACATGTAGATGACACACAACATTAAGCAGACTCAGTAATGAATATTAATTTAAATATTAATTATTAAACTTAAAGAAGTTACATTCTTAAAGACAGCTAACAGTGAAGTTAACAAGATTGACATTAACAGTCATAATAAAAGCATTAACAGCAGCAACAGTGATAAAAGTGACAGCAGTGACAATATTAATGAAGATGCAACACTTACATTATATACAACAATGAGTAGCAGTCATAAAATCATCAGTGAGCTTCACTTAATAATATTTAAGATTCTTATAAGAATCTTATCAATCTCAACATCAGTCTTAAAGACATTCATTAACAGAAACAGAAAGCAATCAGTATTATTTATAAAAACAGTGATTATAGATATAAATTGAATCTCTTTAAGATTAATGAATAAAAACAAATCTAAAAGAATCATAATTAGATCTTTAAAAATGTAAAAGACAGATACTGCAGTAAAGACAACAGCAAATTATTGAAGCATTAAATTCTTTAAGTGTTAAATGAATTTAAAAAGCAGTTAAACAACAGAAATTGAGAATGTCTTTAAGTAGAACTTAGTAAGCTTGCTGTTTATCAGTTAAGATGACTTTACAGCAGACATTATGAATATAAAGATAGCATTAACTTTGAAGATTACAATGATGATGAAGTAATGTTAATACACTTAAATTTTGTCATCTTACAGTACAACACAATGAAGTTAAAAAATAAGATCATGATATCTTTGCTTTAAGATTTCATCATATAAAACTACAATGTGCTGACTATTTAAAAGTCATAATACAATAAATATAACAATAATATTTATTATTTCTGCAAAAACTGATTTTATCTAATCTATTTAAAACTTACAAAAAAAAAATCAATTTAAATCTGCTTTTACATTAACTTATGACTGAACTGTATAGACTGAACAGTTTAGACATACAATAAAGATTTTATGACTTTAAAGATTTAATATACTGAACATAGTTAGTTTAAGTGTTTATGCATTCACAATGTATACAGAGAAGCAGTCAGAGAAAATATCATAGTAACTTTAAAATAATTAAATGATTTACTGAAAAATAATCACTAACAATACATTATAGTGAGAGACTTCAATCTGCATCATTTAACATAAAGAGATCTGAGAATGAAAAAGAACTTATAAATAGAGCAGTTAATATAAATAATAAATGAATAACAGTTTTTTCTGTTCTTACTGCAGAGCTTAGTTACATAAAGATCTCAGTAAATATGCAGCATCATAAACTTAATATTAGATAACTTAAACATTACTTAACAATTAATTAACTGTAAAATACAACAACAACATTATAACTTTAATCACTACTTTATTGTCATTCATCTTTTGCTGTCTACAGCAGAGATTACATTACAATTTTATTGATAGTGAAATAAAGTAGATATAAAGCTTTTACAACAGACTTTAATAGAATAGCTGTCAACATCATTTCATAACTACAATGAACTCAATATAAAACAATATATAACTGTCATTACAGAGACAATTTAGACTGCAGTGAAGACAACAATATTGATGTTAATTCTCAGTAAATAATTAAAGTTAGAATTTGACTCAAAGACAAAAGAGATAATAAGAGAAGTAAATAGAGTTTGTTGTTGTTGATAAAAAGAATAAAGTATATATATTTAAAAGATGTACTGCTGAGTCTGCAATGAAAAAGAGAAGAAGCTGACAAAATTAATGAGAATGAGTTACAGAGAATAAATAGAGACAGTTTTAAAGAACTTTTAAAAATTATAAAAATTGATGAAATGAGTTAAAAATTACAAAATCATGAATTAGACTTTTACTTTCATTCTGAAATAGACAAAAAAGTTAAAATTTACAGAACTGCAAAATAAGACAGAGCTACTTTGAATAATTTTTTTTTAACTTCTTTAAAGATGAATCTTGACAACATTGCAAAATATAAATATTTTAAATTGATATTTATGTCTTTAATCACAGAGACTGAACTAACAGAGATTATAATGTAAATATTAAATAATAAGACATTAAAATTAAATGATATATTAAATTAAATTCTACATTAAATATTATTATAACTACTTTCACTGCTGCTCTCACTGTACAACTTATATCTGAACAGTAAAAGACATTTAAGAATCTTTAAACACTTCATTATAGTGATGCTGCAGAAGCTCAATAAAGAAAATTATTAGCAGTTTAAGATATATTGATTAATAACATTTCTGAACATCATAAATAAGATTCTGAAGTTCATAATGATATGCAGAATAAGCTACATAATAGAGACTTATTAATTGTTACTTAAAATACTGCTGAGAGACTGAAAGATTGTGTTTACAAATAGAATGGCTATCAGGTTGAGTCAGGCTCAGATTTTAGAACTTAACTTAACTCATCAGACTTTACTTTGCAATTCAATTCAACTCTGTGCAGAGTCAGGTTTCAGACAGAGTTAAGTTGAGCTATTTTTGACAGCTTAAATTAAATTAGAATTAATTAGCTTCTGTTATTAAGCAGCTTTATATTGGCAGCAGCTATTATTGCAACATTTTTAATTAACATTGCATACAACTCTTCTTGTTTGACTACATGTCTGCTTTATAAGTGTTATATGTAAACATTATTAACTTAATTATCAGATTACTCATTCTTTACAAAGCAAAAATACATTAATTAATACACTTTATCTTTTTAATAAGTCTGCAACATATAAAAGATTGCTTTCATCTTTTGCAATTTCTCTGATATTATCAGATTCTCTTTTTTATGTAGCTCAACAACTATATCATAAATAAGTCATGAAAGAGACTCTTAATATGCAAGAACTTATATTTTTAGAAAATGTATAAAAATATGTCTCATCTATCTTCTGCAAATCTGTAATGACTAACTAATTTCACTTTAAACTGTCATTATACTGATCAGAAATCTCTTCAATTAACAGTGAAAAGAATTCTGAATTTAAAATAAAAGAATGCAGCTTCTATCAATACTGCTGCTGCTGCATTGCATGAGCTGATTAGAGAGCATTAAAATTGAGCATTTTAATTTAATTTAAATAATGTGATCATGTGACTTACTTAACTCTTTTTGTGCAGAAACTAATTTAAAAAAAAAGAATTATTAATGATTCAATCTTCTTCTTTAAAGATGTCATGCTTGACAGTCTGTTCTTTATTTTCATTTCATAAGCTTAATTCTATCTTATACATCTTTATCTATAATTCATATTCTGTTCTCTTTAATAAATCTTATATTGTCAAATTCACAAGCTTTAGAATCTGCTTAATATTTCTTTATAATTTTGACTTTCATCATAGCTCTGTCATGCTATACAATATAATTTTAATGTCAGTTTCTCTACTGTGAGAAGATCTATACTTAGTAAAGAAATTGCAATTAACATAATTGAGATACTATACTTTACAAATTGTATTTATTGCTTTAAATTTCTCAGATAGTAGCTTAAGAAGAAATGATCATAAATCAATAAATCTAAATAATTATGCAGCTTAATTTGAATTGATCTTAGTTATCTACAAATTCACTGATAACAAAAACACAGCATTTATGTAAACAAATAATAATATAGAGACTTAACAAGTTTATTTATCTTTAATACAACATTTTCTACATTTTCTTTCTACAGAACATCTTACTTTTTGTATTAAGCTTTTTATATTTTCTTTTTGCATCATGTAAGTAAAGTAAGTAATGAAGAGATATGATGCTGACTTTTATTTTAAAGATACATCATTAAAACAGAGAAAACTGAGTATAAAGATTATCTTTATTAATGTAGTAAGAGCATCAAACTTTATACTTTTCATTACTGAATTAGATTAATTCATCAACATAGTAAAAGCATCAGACTTTACATCTTTCATTACTGAATGAGATCAATTCATCAGCAAGAAAACACATTTTACTGATATATCAGACTTTTCATCTCAATCTGAGAAGAAGAAAAAGAAAAAAATTAATAAAATTAATCTATCTATCTCAGACATTGCTGCACATCTAAAGAAAGAAGACTTTGCTGATTAATGAAAAAAAATAAAAGCACTTATTAATTACTCTGAATTTACATTCAATGCTGCACTATCTTAAAATACTTCAGCTGCTTCTTTTACTTCTTCTGACTCAAAATCTAGTATGTAACTTCACTTATTATAACACTTAATTATAATGCACAAAGTATATATTAAATCAGAGACTAAATCATATTTAAGAACTCAGAAATTTTTTATTTATTTTTTTATTAAATTCTTTATGTTCTAATATCATTCAGAAATTGATCTCATCACATTCTTCAGTAATCAATGTATTTATAGATACTGATATTGAAGAGGCTCAAGAGCAGAATAATATGATAATGAATAGATTGAATATAGATTTTAAACATAATTCAGAATATAAGAAGCTTAAGATGAAGATTTAAAGAGTAAAATATGCAGTCAAGATAAGAGAGAAAATTGTTGTTAAGAGATATGCAGAGAATGAGCATGATAAATATTAATAAATAATTATAATGTTCTGTATTAGACTTTAACTTCATTTGTAGTGATCTTTTTCATAGATTAGAATGTAATAATTAAATAAAAGAAGAATGAAGATACTGCTCAGCAAAATAATTTAGTTATAGCTGTTAAAGAAATATAAGCTTTGTGTAAGCTTCTTAAAGCAAAGAGTACTTTCTCAATAATTAAAGAAGAAATATATTAACTTTATTTGACATTTAATTTGTGCTGATATGATTAAATTGAAAAAACAGATGAGTATATTTAAAGCTGTTGAGATAACTGTTTAGATAAAGTAGTTAAGCATTAAGAATAAATTATTTAATTTAACAGCTATAAATAACTTACTACAGCTGAAGATAAGAATTTAAATCTTATTATATAGGTTTTTAATAGCAGCATACTTGATTCAGAGCACATAGCAGACAAGAAGAATCATTAATGTATATTATATTTTTAACACTTTTTTATAATGAGTCTAAAGACAAAAGTTAATGTTATTTCATTCTATAGTTATCAGCTCTCAACAGTGTTCAATGTCTCTATAAATAAGAATGAAGAAGCAGAGATGATGCTGAGTAATAATGAGAACAAAGTTACAGTAATTTTTTCTGTTTAAGTAATGCTGAATAAGAATATTAATGATGAATGTATCTTTCTTAAATTTGATGAATTTATGCATGCAGATATCAGAAAAACAATATTGAAAGAAGATAAAATATATTAATTCTGCACTGTTTATTTATCAAAGATTTAATTAAATTTTGAACTTCATAGACTGCTACTTCAATGTCAAAGAGTGATGAAGTTGAGATACAAATTAATTAAATATAATTATATCACTTTATTATAATGCTCTTTACAATTGTCTATTAGCTTCTTGCTGATTAACTATATTTATAAATTAAGATTAACAACAAAGATTAATTATCAACATTATGAGCTTTAATTTTCACTGATGATGCAGATTAAGAGATAGAAGACTTAGTGAAAATATAGAATAATAATAAGAAGAATGAAGATCATTATGATGATAATAATAATAATGTCAATAAAGATACAGAAAATCAGAATGAATTCTGATGCTTTAAATAAAGCTAAATGTTTTTAAAGACTCTTAAACATTATTTTCTACATCTAAGCACATTCAATTCTAATACTTCACTCAATACTATTAGCTTGCATGTAACTTATACTTATTATAAGCAATTTAAGAAAATTAAAGTGTTCATAAACTGCATAGAAAGAGTAAAGAGATCTGATGTTTAAATTAGAAATCATATTAAATATATATTTATTAAGATTGTTGATGCTTAAATCAATGAATGTTAACATCATCTTTAAATAAGAAAGAATGAATTTCTTTTGACTTTAAATAATCATTAATGATATCAACAGATGAAAGATTCTGTCTTTTGTGAAATTGTAATACTGAAGCAGTTAAGAACTTAATGTACTTTATCTGTACTTTTAAATGTAAGTACAATGCTTTTAACAATTTTCTGCTTTGTTAATGAAGAAGACTTTTCTCTTTTAATTAATGTTGTATTATATTCAAGACTGTGTGTATATTGACAGTCAATGTACTCTGAGCAGAGTTGTTTAAGTAAATAATTTAAAGACTGAGATCAGTGATTATTAAGTCATCATTGATGATCTTAATAGTTAATGCATCAATTGCTGTAATAAGTCTTTCAGATAATGAACTTATGTGATCTTTAATCTTTTTTGACTTATAACTATAATCATTATCAATGATTACATATTCTGAATGTGTGCTGTTCAAGATATTTATAATACTTAATTGTATTGCTTTTATATTTGAAGTTTAATCATAATTATTGTTGTTAAGTCTTGAGTCAATGTTCTTATCTTAATTATGATCACAAAGCTTAAAATTAATGTTGTTCTGATAGTTACTATCATCATAAAGATCATTATCACTGAAGTAGTGATCTGATAGAAGCTCTATATATAGTTTAGTTGCTGTTAAATTTAGCTCATTTATTAATGAATCTTTCTCATCACTATTAACAATCATTGTCAATGCAGATCTCTCTTTAATTATTTTTATCACTTTTGCTGCAAAAGTGAACATATCATAATATTTAATCAGCATAATGTTCTTAATAATGTCTAAATTAAGTTGATTTTAACAATATGTAATTACATCTTAAGCTGTGTTGAACAAGTATTTGACTTCAATATCTACTGCAGAAATTGCAAGTATATTTTTTACAAATTGTATCATTGCTGATTTTAAGTTCTTCATTAGCTTTCAGTAATTAAGTATTAAAATGTTTATATTTAACACTGAAGACTTTTGCAGATAATCTGAGACTTCTTTTATTATAGATATGTCTTAATGCTTTTTTACATTTTTCATACAATTTATCATTGCTATCATCTTCTTCTTCTTTAAGTCAAGAATTCTTAAATCATCATTTAATAATTTTTTCTTTAAGTGCTGATAGTTAACTCTGTAGTATTATTGAAACTTAAGTTTATACTTTAAATATAGATCTTCTCAGTCTTTTCTTTATTGAAATAATATGTCAGTCTTGCTATGTAATATTTATTGAGAACTGAGAATATTCTACATTGTACATATTAAGCTTATTGCATAAATTCAATATGACATTAAGATTACAGAATACTTCTTAATTAACTTCTATCTTTTTATAATATTAAATCAATTTCTTTTTTAATGCATTAATGATATTCTGCAGCTCAGCATTAAAGAACAATCTTGTTAAAAGGTGGCACCACACTAATAGCATAGCTATTGTGAGTTATATATCTAACACTCTCTCTAACCCACAATCGGCCCGCAACTGACCCACAGGTGTAAAGAGTGCACACAGATGGTGGTTCAAACTTGTGACCTTTTGAACTTACTCTCTCACCATGGACTTGAACCACCGGCAGAGGTGGCCTAGGCGCCACTTTACACAAGTTATCACACACTAACCCAGGCTCATAACCTGTTAAAAGGTGGCACCACACTAATAGCATAGCTATCATGAGTTATATATCTAACAAATCTAAACTTTCTGATTGCTTCATTCTGTTTTTTAAGATGATTAAATAGATCATTGTATATATATTACAACTTATAAATTGTTAATTTACTGATAGCACTCATTATCTCTGTTTAGTTCTTGAAGTGCTTCAGAAAATACAGTATGTATTTAATATGCTGTTACTCTTTTATATTATATCTGAAAAGTTTCATTCTGCTTATTGTTAAAGTTAGATATTTTATTCATTGAGAAAGTTCAGTTTATAGCTTATATGCTTGACTTAACATATCATATAAAGAGTTTCACTGAGTTTTTACATTCTCAATTATATTTCATGAATTTGTCTTCTGCAAATCTTTAAACAACTTTAGATGCTGTAATGATGTCATAATGACAATAGTCAGTAATTGAATCTATATGAGACTTTTGTTAAAATATTAACTCAACAGATATAAGCATTATAATAAAGTATTATAAAAGATATACTGATCTTTTTCAGTATAATGTTAAAGAAGTAGTCTTTGTTAATTGTAAAATTTTGTAGCTCATCATCATTAAATGTAATGATGAGCTAATCATTCTTTGCATTTACTTTCAGATATGTAAATAGCTGACTGACTGCAAGCTGAATTATATGTATTATGCAGTTCATGATTTCAGTTTCATCACTTCAGATGATATTCTTCTGACTTAGAAGCTGACTTAAATAACATTATAATATATAATTGTTGAATGTATTGTCTGCTGTAATTATCAGCAATTAATGTATCAGATTTTACTTCTTCAACATCTTAAGAACATACTCAGTAAGATTTTCATCATTATATTGACTTTTTAGTTCTTTAAAGATTAAAAGTATCTCTGTATACTTTTACTCAGCATCAATAAAGTATGCAGTAATGTCTAGAAATGCAAGATGATTTAAATTGCTTTATTTATTAAATGCAATAAAGACTTTAATCTATGTTTTAAGCTCTGCAAATGCATCTTTTTAAACATTTACAGCATAATACTTAAGAAGTTATGCAATCTTGCTTTGATTTAAAATCTTAATATCAACATGATACATTTAGATGAGCTTTTGAAACTTTATATACTCAACAGCATAAAAGAATATATTGAGTATTATGATGAATTGAAGAATCTGCTGATCAAAGACTTTAAAAATAAAGTTAAATAATTTAATAATGATTTTTTGAGCTGTCTGTTAAACAGTGAGCATTATATTAAAGCATTATAATTAAAAATTATAACATATCTTTAAGTTCATTGCTTCAAAGATTGAAATCTATCTTTCTAATGCTGATTTTATCTTTTGATAACTGCTGCTTTTCAGATGATGTTTTATGATAATTGTTTCATCATTTTCTGATGCTGAATAATTCATAATATTATAACAGTTAATACACATTACATCTAATCTTTCATTATGTTTACTAGCTACTTCAGCAAAGAACTGTCAGATCTCTGTTAAGTGAGCTGAACTATTTTATGTCATTTAGACATAATTCTTAATCTTAATATCTGTGTTTTAATTTCATACAGTTATTTCTCATCAGTCTTGAAACTCTCACTTTGTCACAAATCTTTAAAGAACATACTTTGAATTTGAAGTGTCTGCAAAAGTTAAAGAACAAGATTGACTTAATTAAAATGACTTAATTCTATCATTAAAAGTACTTAAAAATGATCTTTTTAAGTTGTTTAAGATCTGACTGAATGATGAGCTGTATAAAGACATGATGTTGAGTTATTGTAGTAAGTTGAGCAAATAAATGATACTTTATTATACTTTGAGTGATGTGTTAATGATAGTGTGTTGTGAGAGTTTCAAAATTAATATATACAAGATTGTAGTTATGTGACAGAACATGTATCTGAATGTAAAATGAATTTCTTACAATATTAATTATGATAGACACTATTTGAAAATTATTATGTATAGCAAATATTAAGTATCAATGAAGAGATTTCTCATTAAAAAATCTTTAATTAATAATTAAAGATCTATTTAATTATTCTTTATCTTATATCTTTAATCTCTGAAGATCAGCTTTCTATTTAATTAATAATGACTACTTATTATTCTTCTTATTACTCTCTTCATCATTAATAAATTCAATGTTCTTCTCATCATCTTCATCATCATCAATCAAGTCATCAAGAACAAATTCATCAATGAAATCATCATTTAAAAATTTCTCATCTTCAGACATCATCACACAAGCTTCATTAACATCTTCAATCATACTCTTTTCATCTTCTTTCTTCTGATCAAGTGCAGACTCTTAAATGTAATTAGTTAATGTCAGAATTGAGAAGTGTTATAATTAAGTGATATAATATTTATGCATAATTAAAGTCATTGATGTGTTCAGAATCAAGAACTTCACTATAGAAGTGATGCATAGTCTTGATGAGGTCAGAGTCTTCAGCATTATATAGTTTTTACTTTTTTATATTGTTAAGAACTCTTTCATAATGCTTAATCACAACTATTAGATACTTTTCAATTTAATAATTAATGTTGATGTGCTTCTACTGAATAACTTCATCTTTATTGATATTCTAGAGAATGTCAGAGAGTCTATAAAAGATATAGATGTAACATATTTTTTATTTCACTTTTATGAACTTTCACTCTTCTTTTAATGCAAGAACTTCAGCAAATAATATCTTCTTCTTAGTCTTCTCTTTAAGTCAAGCTCAGTTCTTATTCTTCATTAACTTATTTCTCAACTCATCTTCATAATAGACATCTACAGATAGTTAAAAGCAATATAATTAAGCATAATAATTTTAAAGAAGTCTTACAAGAAATTTCACAGTTATATTATTTCTTTAAGATCTCATCTTTAATCTTCTCTTTCATGATCTTCTTTAATGCTGAGTTCACAGTCTGATATGCATCAATCTTCTTTAATGCATCTCTTTTCTGTTTTACAGCTTCACAGTCTGTCATCTTTGTGTTTTTAATTCATTTAAAGTTCTTATTCTTCATATATTTCTGTCATTTCTTTCTTGCACATACAGTCTTTAAGTTATTTAAATATTCACTAAATGTCTTCTTTAAATTATATATAGACTTCTGTAAACAGTCATGATGATTAAATCTTTCTTCAGAGACTAAGAATAAGTTGAAAGCTAAATATTTTGCAGTTTACAGTGAAAGCTTAATGTCTAAATCTGTTATGACAAGAGTTTAAAATATGTAGTTAGCTGCTGAGTTCTATACTGAGTGATATAATTAAACATTATATGTGTGCATCACAGCTATGCATCAGAGTGAAGTACAAGAACAATGTATAAGATTAAATCTTAAGAAATGAGTAGTAGAATGAGTGTAAAGACTGAGTATAGAGACTGAGTAAAGACAGAGTGAGTGTAGTAGATTGAGTGACAGAGATAAAGATAAAAAAGTGTCAGATTAAATGTTAGAAGTAAGTGTGTTAATATATTTATTCATAACATTGATGTACATATCATAAGTAAATGTGTTATTTATCAGCAATTTAATATCTGAGTATTGCTAACATCTAAAAGCTCTCAATACATCTTTTAACTACATACTTTCAAACTACAACACACTTTCAAACTACAATGCATCTTCAAACTACAAGATCACTTTAAAACTCATTGTCATTTATAAATACATTTAAACTACTCTCTTATAATGTTTCTGCTAACTTAATCTTAAAGCATCATTGTACTGTCATATCATGTCATAACATGTATTAAAAAAACTCTGAGATGCAGTGCTACAAAGACTGTATTAGGTGAAGAAAAGACAGCAGCAGCAGAAAGAACATTTAGAAAGATATTTAAGAAAGAAAAAACTGATGTTGATGAAAAGAAAAAAAAATAATGCTATAGATACAGAAGAAAACACTGAAGCATTTAAGTCAGCTTATTGCTGAAAGTTAGACAGTAAGCTTAATTTTAATATACAATATAATGCTTAATAATAATGTTCTGTTCTACAGCTATTGCTCTTCATGAAATATGTTATTATCAGAAATCAACAGATTTTCTGATAGTGAAACTATTCTTTTAAAGACTTTGCTGCAAGATAACTTAAGATTATTTAAAGAGAGTTTTCTCTCAGCATAAAATATTTTACTTTTAAAGTTCAGTCATCAACAGTCTGCAGAAGACAGTAAAAGCATATATTGTTATCTTTTTTAAAAATATGTTTAATGAACTGTACAGTAATTATCATTTATTAGTTAACAGAATGTAAATGTCAATTTAACTGTAATTTATGCAAAGTAAATTATCATTCAGCACAAGAACATGTCTCTCATTAAGAGATATATGCATAACTGAAATATTGCATTTAAAGATGCAGATTAAAGCAATCATTACTAGACTATTTTGAGAATATCTGACTCTCAATGTAATAAATAAATAGACTAAATTGAAAGCTGTTTAACTATGTATATATAATGCTCACTTATAACACTCATATATCAGTAATCTCTAAGCTCATAATCTTTATTCTTAAGTTAAGTCTTAAGAGCTCACTTACTAATCAGTCTTAGAATTCTTAAAATCTGAACAGAGCTTCTAAATTAAGTTAAGCTTCAATGTTTAAGTTTAATCTAAACTCTCAGACTGACAATTAAAGCTTAACTTAATCTGATCTGAAAGCTCTGTTCAGGTCAGGCTGAGTTAACCTGACCTGATGGTCACTCTATTTACAAAGTAGACAATTTACATACTATTAAAGCAGATTTATAAAGCATAAAAATTAAGTATATTAATTACATTACTATTAATGTTGAATGTATCAGAAGTCTTTAACAATGTCTTTTACAAAAGATTACTTCACAATCTTTAAAAATGTTGTCTATCACTGAAGATAATGAACTGAATAGAAGACTTTTTAAGAAAAAGAACATTAATAATAAAGTTATTAAAATATAAGTCAGAGAGCTTTGTCATTTATATAGACATATTTTAAAGCTTATCATTATTATTTATTTTATATTTATTCTACAATGCTGATATGCTGAATCTAGTCAATAATTTACAGCTTTAAGTTACAGCAGTGAGTTAAATTGATGATGTAAGCATCATAATGACAGAAAAATTAGCAGAGAAGAACTGCATCATTTTATATATAGTGCATAGCTGCACAGAGCAGTAAGCTTAAAGATATGTCTTTGTTTTTATTTTAATTAAATATGAGTTCATTTACTTTATAAATTATCTTACAAGACATAACACAAGAGTGAAGCTGACTTTAAATATATACACAGTATAGACATCATTAATGTGTAAAATGTTAAGAGTCATCTTGAACTTACATTTAAAATGAGATGTATATATATTGTTAGATGTATAACTCATGATAGCTGTGCTATTAGTGTGGTGCCACCTTTTAACAGGTTATGGGCCCAGGTTAGTGCATGATAACTTGCATAAAGTGGCGCCTAGGCCACCTCTGCTGGTGGTTCAAGTCCATGGTGAGGGAGTAAGTTCAAAAGGTCATGAGTTTGAACCACTGTCTGTGCACACTCTTTACACCTGTGGGTCAGTTGCGGGCCAATCACGGGTTAGAGAAAGTGTTAGATGTATAACTCATAATAGCTGTGCTATTAGTGTGGTGCCACCTTTTAACATATATAATATATTTAGATTTAAGTCATAATAAGTTTTAAGAATTTAGTGATGTTGACAGACTTTATATAAAACTTTAAATTTAAGAATTTATAAAAACTCTATATAACAGTGATGCTGCTACAGATTCTGTACTGCTGCTCAGTTTGATACAGCTTAAATAGTGAGTATAGAATAATTATATAACAGAAATGAATTCTTTAGAAACTGACAATTATATAATAATGAGTAAAAGTTATTATAGTGAAAGTCTTTTACATAACAGTAAGTTTAACACTAAATATAAAACTCTTTCTTTTCTTAATGAAACAGCAGCTAAAAAAAATACTGAGAAAGTTTATACTTTACATTGTTACTGTATCAATCTACACTTTAATGAAGAAAATTAAATCTAACTTTACAAAGAAACTTTACTGAAAGAGTTCACTGAAATGTTTATAGCTTCATTATAAGATGCAGACATAACTTTTATTAAAAGTTAACTTGAAATTTAGAATGCTTTACATTGTATTATTATGATGAAATGACTTAACTATTCACATAAATGACAATGCAGATGAAGCTGTCTGCAGACATGATATTAACAAACTTTGTTAAGATTGAAAGATGTTGAATGTCTATATGAATGATAGTGACATTGAGAATTAAATAAAGATGATGATAATGATATTGAAAAGAGATTTAAGATGTATGATGTATATAAGTATAGATGAGACATTCACAGTGTATACAGCAGAGCTACAGAATCTGATTATAATAATAAGCATAGTAAGTACAGTGAAAATAATGAAATTAAAGCTTTGAGTAATGAATATATACATAGATAATTAAGCAGCAATTTAATTAATTATTAAATTAAATATATAGTCAGATTAATACTTACTGCAGCACATAATGAAGAGAGTAAATGATCTATAGAATTAAAAGATTTAAATATGAATTTGATGAATACTGAATTTAGAGTGACCATCAAGTCAGGTCAGGCTCAGATTTTAGAACTTAACCTGACTCACTGAGCTCAACTTTGAAACTCAACTCAACTCATAATATTAGGTAATTTTCATTGTTTCTTGTGCAATTTTGGTAATTTTTACATCATTGAAAAGCACTCACAATTCTCTACAAAATGAGCCTAAAATCACAAAAAACAAATCACTTTCAAGCTTAATGCACACAACTGAAGTTTTGTTCAAATTCTTGAAGTTTCTGTCACTATGGTTGCTCATGGCTAATAAGACATGCAAAATAAGTGAAAAACCAGCTTTGAAAAAACCTGATGGTCACTCTAATACTGATGCACATAGAGATATCAAAAAATGAAGAAATAGATAAAGTGATTAAGACAGTAATTTAGATCAGAGATTTATATGTTGAGAAAGAACAGATTATAGAGATTTGACATTTAATTGTTATTTGTAAGATAAGACTTTATTAACAGATAGTAAAAGAATGAATTAATGACTGAAAGAATGAAATAGCAAGACAGATTATATTCAGCATAAAGTAATAATTAAATAAAAAAATATTAAATAAATATATAAAACTCTGTTGATTTATAAGCTTTCTTATTATTTAGTTATATACAGAAAAGATTGACATAACTTATTATCTTTATGTTATAAATTAAGTAAACTCTTTACAATGTTTATACAATCTGAGCATTCAGACTGTTCATTATGTACTGATGAAATGCTTATAAACTTAAAATTTAAGAAAGAAATTACTGAGATGAGTTAACAATATAAAGAAAATTTTATGAGATTCAGCATTAATTAAAGTGACTATTATATTTATGTTATGAAGCAATCTTCTGAGACAATTTTAAACTATAAAAGAGACATTAAAAGATCTGACATTTTTAGATATAGTTTAAAATAGAAAATTTAACAATTATATACTTCAGACTGCAGAAAAGACAATTAATTATTTACAGCAATATTTATTCTTTATTGATGACAGCTGAAGAGAGACATTAACATTAAATTACAAGAAAAGAAGATTAGTAAGCATCAGAATCAAGAAAAACATGAAGAACTACAGAGAGCAAAGTCAGAATTTGTATTAGTTAGTTAAATCATGAGATGACAGTGATGATGACAGTGAGATGATAATGAGAGTGAGATCAGTATGTGCTAGTTGCTTGTAGTTATGCAGTGTATGGCAGCCTAGGCAGCCTTGGTCACCTATGAATCAATCAATCAATCAATCAATCAAATCCAACCATGACTGTCAACCAGTTCCAAATCGACCGACAGTGCATTTACAATGTTGCCGCTTGAAGTGTACCTCGTACGAAGTACGAAGCTACATCTTCGCTTGAATCTGCGGCCCGAAGCCGACCACTAAGGTAATCGTCAACGACAGGGCGTGTTTGAGTCCGAAATGGCTACAATCGGCTGCGCAACATACCTACCTATCATGATGAGCACAACACTGCATACGGGCCATTATCTGAATCATCACTGGTGCATGCAAAACAAGTACTGAGCGATGGCTTCACAGACGACATATTCATTCGCAACACTCGATGTTTTCACCACTGATCCCTTTTCTGGCAATCCATTAGCTATTGTTCAGATCCCGGCTCACCCTCCTCTTTCGCAAGAGCAGAAGCACCTAATTTCTCGTGAATTCAACCTCTCGGAGACCGTCTTCCTTCATGAAGCTGAGCCTGACTCTTCCGGCCACAAAATCGATATCTTTACTACCACTGCGGAACTACCGTTTGCCGGACATCCGACCATTGGAAGTATTTGCTACGTTTTAGGGGACCAGCAATGCTCCACCGGCGAGAAGTTGTCTACTACGCTCATCACCAAAGCAGGAAGCATCGCCGTGACTTACGATTCAAAAAGCAGGATAGCAGAAGCGGATATTCCTCATAATGTGCACATCCACGGCGAAAACGTCTCGAAAGAGACCATTAAAGAAATCCAGCGTGATGTGATACCGCCCAAAGTCGAGCAAGATATGGATGCTCGCTTTCCAATCGTTTCCATCGTGAAAGGCATGACGTTCGCCCTCGTCAAACTACCCAGTGTGGACGCGCTGCAGCTGTTGAGGACCGGAGGTGGAGCTCTTCGGCCCAAGGTCGACGAAGAGTGGGCTTCGGGATTCGTCGCTCCCTATTTCTATGTCGTTCTCGGCAGCAATACGGACGGGACGGTGAGAATGCGGACGAGGATGATTGAGCCGGGTTGTGGCGAAGACCCAGCAACGGGCAGCGCGGCTTGTACTCTAGCCTCTTTTTTGGCATTGCAAGCGGGAGGGGCGAGCAAGGTTTTCAGTTATTCGATTGAACAGGGCGTGGAGATGGGGAGAAGGAGCGTGATCGGAGTCAAGGTCACGCTTGATGCGACCGGGAAGGCGGTTGGGGAGGTGGTGCTGTCTGGGTCCGCTGTACCGGTCATGAAGGGAACGCTGTCCGCATAGGTGCGACCCAGGCTTGAAGGTTCAGCGAAACCGTGCAAGCCGACGAAGAACCCGGTGATCGGAGCATAAGCATTTAAGAGCAGCGAGCCGCGGGAGGCGTTCTCATTATGCGCGTGGGAGACAGTTTAGGTGAAGCAACCCATATTGAGCTCCCGTGTAACAGTAGGCTGGAATGATCTCAGTTTTTGAAGTATTTTCCAAAAGCGGCTTACTCTACTGAGCTCCTGTCATCCTTGTGGTTGGTGGCTACTTAAGAAGGTTGTCTCGGCTAAGCGTAGCATGCAGCACCCGCCGAGGTCGAACACGAGACGTGTTCACCTATCCTGGGACATCGAAGGGGATGATACTCATGCCTTGACCCATTGTCTGCCATGATCTCTTTCATGCCATGATACTTTGTACTCCCGAAGATCCTCGATAGACGAAAATTGACCTACATTCTGCTTCTCGAGACAATGCAGGTTGCAATGCCAGTTGCGTATCAGAACCCTGAGATGCTCCAATTATTGGTAGATATGCAAGATCTCCGAGCGCAGTACCTCCTGGTTCGATGCCCGCCAAGTATCCTTAAAGAGCTGCTTGAGGCCTGATGGATGAATTCTCTGACTCCGCTCTGCATTCAGTTCACAGCAGCCTTGCAGCTCTCTCGTTTATTGACTGCGTTCATTCTTTCTCACGTTGTCCTTCCTTGTACCTGTTAGTATCACGTTGACCTTGTACCCTCTTGTGACACGTTTGAGGTATCTGCAAGCCGGACGGCACTCCTTCTTTCACTTACTGAGGAGCCTGGTACTCTTTCCATCCATAACACCATCCTGTCACCACACATCTTTCGAGCGGGGACCGAGACGGACGCATAACAATGTACAGCAAGTTAGTGTCGATTCTTCTCTACTCAGTTGGTCTTCTTCAGACGGTCATAGCAGCAAACGGAGAAATAGGGACGGTTTTGGAGGCAGGATGGGGGCAGCTTCAAGCTTGATCGGCGCAGGCAATGGGACCACTTCAGCAATTGCCACTGCTCGTGCCAGCCTTTCAGATAGTGTTTCTTCCGTTGCTCCTCGGGACAGACTCGGGGCAAGTCCTTGGTACCGATTGCGCGTCCTCCGTTCTTGCTTCCGCCAGTGCCTCTATCGAAGCACCATCCGCCACTACGGCTAGTGCAGCTGCTGCCAGCGCTTCGGACGCTGCCACATCTGCTATCGGCAAAGAAGAGTCCGGCTGCAAGACTGGCGCGAGCAAAGTCGGAGCCCGAAGTCGCTTCGCTATTAGGGCTTTGATCATTTGGAGGCACGGGACTTGTAGCATAGTACTTCAGTGGATGGGGTTTGAAGACGAGCGCTCCCCTTGACATTGCGCAATTTTTTTGGCCGCGATGCTCATATCTTAGGTCTTGACATGAAAAATGTTAACACTAATTGTATAGAATTTAGCTTCGACGGTGTTGTAATACATATTATCTTACTCATGTGGAACGCTGTAACATTTGTAAATGGTTGAACGCAGGCGACCCTTCCCCAAGCAACACATTCCTGAAGGCGCAACCCACATCCGCGAATCCACACCAAACCCACCACCACAATGCCCCAATAACACCCACCCTCCACCCACCAGCCAATGTTCCCCTCCTCCCACCATCACCCACCCACCACCACCACCCTCACCTCCGCCGCCTGCACCACCGCCTGCATCCCCCTCACAGCACCCATGCCAACCCCACCACCACCACCACCACCCGCCAGCGCCCCCTCCGCAATCCTCAACTCCGCCGCCACCCTCCCCACCACGAAACCCAACGCCCCGCTCCCCACACTCAACGTGCAGACGGTCGTCCTGGGCGACATCCTGTTCAAAACCTGGTACCCGTCCTTCTACCCGGAAGAGCTGGTCGGCCGCACCACGGACCGCCTGTACGTGTGTCGGTGGTGCTTCCGCTACTCGAGGGAGCTGCTGCCGTTTTTGGGACATGTGGTACGTGGGTGTTTTGTTTGTCTGGGTCTGTTGGTTGGGGTTTGGGAAAATTCGGAAGGTGGGAAGGTGGGAGTTGGGGGTTGGGAGGGGAGGTGATGACTGGGAATGAGAGAGGAAAGGGGGAAAGGGGGTTAGGTTGTGTTGCTGGTTGGCTGAGGGCTGACGTATGTGTGGTGCACGCAGCGAGTATGTGCGATGCGGACGGAGGGACCGCCGGGAAGGATGATTTGGGAGAGGGAGGGGTATTCGATGTGGGAGGTTGATGGAGAGGGGAACAAGGTGTGTTGGGCTGTGCTTTGCCCTTCGCACTCTTGGTTCTGAACATGCTGATTAGTCGGGGATGTGAATGGCAGCTCTTCACGCAGAACCTTTCGCTCTTCGCCAAGCTGTTCCTGGACAACAAGAGCGTCTTCTTCGACGTGACCTCCTTCCTCTACTACCTGCTCGTGCACACCGCCCCAGGCCCGGCGAACGAGCGGCAGGTCGTCGGCTTCTTCAGCAAGGAGAAGATGAGCTGGGACAATAACAACCTGGCCTGCATACTGGTGTTTCCGCCCTGGCTACGCAAGGGCCTGGGCAAGATCCTCATGGGCGTCAGCTACGAGTTGAGCAGGCGGGAAGGGAGGATCGGGGGGCCGGAGAAACCGCTGAGCGAGCTGGGCAGGAGGGGGTATCTGAGGTTTTGGTCGGCTAGGGTGGCGAGGTCGGTTTTGGCTGCTCCCGTTAGAAAAGTGGTCACGGTCAAGTGGATCTCTGAGGATGCGTTCATGCTTGCTGATGATGTTGTTGCGGCGTTGAAAGAGATGAATGTGCTGAATGCGAAAAAGAAAGCTGATGGGATGGCGGTGGTGAATAAAGCGAAAGTGAGGGAGTGGGCGAAGGTTCACGGAGTCGACGTCCATCTGACGCCTTTTGTGAACTCGAACGGATTTGTGGACGAGTGGGCGGAGAGTGCAATTAGGGAAGGAATATAAGCCTATTTTGGGTTCGACTTGTTTCAGGCGTTGGATGGGCTTGCTGGGTTTGACGTGGGAGATACACAGGTGCGCCATAACTCCCACAAGTCCAATTTCAATCCTTCATTGTCTAATCGCTGGTCTAGTCTGTACCACGAAGGGCAGAGGTGTCTTCAATGGCCCGGGCCCGATGTTGTGATGTACGCATCTCTGCTTGAAGCCCAGCCAACCCCTCGAGACTACAGTGTCCGAGAAGATTCTGGTTCGCATGCAGATTGACGAGGTCGAGGCAGCGCAGCCACTCATTGCGCAAAAGCGCGTCCATGTTGGCGGGATTGACTATAACAATACCGAGACCAAGCCCCCGAGCCTTGCCGCCGACTCCGTTGCCATGGACGCACTGTTCAACGATAACGTTTGCTGTACCCGCCGTCAAGTCCCAGTTGGAGGGCACAACCGAGTCAATTTGGAGCGTGTCGACGAGAATGTCGCAGGTGCGGACCGCGAACCGGTGAGGGAGTCGAAAGCGGGAGTCAGGGTTGAAGCGGCTGAAGCCTCCGAAGGCAGCGATGGGTACTGCCGTCCCTGGGAACAAGGTGGTTTGAGGTGTCATTCTCCGCATGTCGTCCATCGCATCTTTACAGTCTTGCTCAACGATTCCATGGCCATAGAAGCTACTGCATTCGACGTCCCCGTTTCTGAAGTCCAGCAGAATGAGAGTTTTTATCAGCGGCCGGTGCTGCTGCACTTAAGAAGAATAGGAAAGGGGTGAATAGAAAGGGCTTCATCGTGTCAACTGCAGTCAATGTTGATGTAATAGAAGGGAATTCCTCGCAAGACAACATGCTCTAGGAGCAGGTTGACTCCACATTCTTAAAGACCAGACACCTCTTAGCTGGTCTTGCGTTGTCCCAGATCAGATCTTGTCGAAGCGTTCAAAGAGGTCACCTGTAGCAGAGTTGTTTTGCTTCGTTGTTTCAATATATGTGCGCACACGAGCAGATCCTATAGTGTGATGCCCATAGCGCAACTGCCGCGTCGCTTTCAAGATCCGCAGTTGAGCAGACCGTCGGTTTGGGTGAAGCGCGACCAATTCCTTTCTTTCTGTACCACCCAAGACGTTTCACAAAAGTAGCCGAGACCAGGATGTGTACAAGTACCGTCAGACTTCGCGATCTTTGAGACTCGGCCCATTATTAGCTTATACAAAGCGAGTAATATACCTTACCTCCGTACTGTATGCTTGAGAACCACCTTGTGTACGAGGTGCCAAGAATGTACCTAACGTTACATTTAGGTAACCCTGCACCAACCTCACTAGGCTAGCTCCGCAGGTAGTAAGGTAAGGTAAGGTAGGTCTTTACCTAGGTAGAGTCTTATTAGGGCAGACTCCTGAAGTCGATAATCGTACCAGTGTTGACATCAATGCATACCAAACATACCTTAGGTAAGCAGTCCTTATGTAAGGTATTACTTGATATAATGTCCAGCGTACCGTATGCTTGAAGTGGAAGAGTGAGCATGATAATTTACCCTACCTTAACTTTGCGTCGTATAGCGTTGGTCAGCACACTGAGCTCACACCATCTCAAATCTCAAGCTCAGGCTGCCATGTCGTCAGCGGTGCTGTACCATTAATGTTCATTCCGAAAAGGTTGGTGCGCGGCTTTGCTTGCCATTTCTGATCCAACACGTCACTGTTGCGTTGCCAGACAAGGTTAGTTTTGCAAAGTATATAACAACGGTTTCTAGCTTTCCGTCGTTGCCTTTTCTCCAGCAGGTGAGGGGGAAATCAATTTTATTTCTGGGGATGCCCAGAAATGCATGATTAGTGGCATGACTCGGTTTTTCAAATTGCAGTCCCTGATGCGTCCAGTTGTGTCCACCAGCAAGACTCGCAACAATCTTGTCTAGAATGATGACCACATCACCAGACCCTCTAAAACAGTCAGGTGAGGGTGCAAGGAGACCCCATCTACAAGGAGAAGGAGGCCAATTCCAAGTGTTTGGAGCCTGACCGCCTTTCCGATAGCAAGTCAGCCGCTGTTCGGGTACAGTCCAAGCGAAGATTGACTCGTCAGTCGAGCACTCCAATATCGCTCGTTGGAGCCTCATGAATGCCTTGCAGCCTTCGCCATATAGGGGTGTCAGGTTGACGTTGAATAGACCGAGCATGCTATAGGCAATGTCTTCAACTTCCTTTGTAACTCTGCCAGCCATCCAGCTCATCTTGGTCGCGACGCTGGCTTCTCTGAAGCTACTATGCCCGGTGAGGTACCTCTTATCGATACCCGTCACCCGCTGGAGGTCGTCTGCTAGGTCCGCTCTCGTGCCCATAAACTTCCATTCTACATCATAGAACTCCATGCTCTGCGGCGTCAAAAGCTCCTGTAGCGTCCACCCGCGTTCGAACCACACGGATTCCTGACCACGCGGCTGGCTCCCCTCTTGCTGGCTCCCCTGTTGTTGCTGGCGCTTGAACGTTTGGTCACCTCGAGGAGGGCAAACGACATCGTTGAGGTAGGTGTAGCACACTGTGGCTTTCCGGTACCATTCAAACATCGAATTAATTGATCTTGTCTCCTCTACGGTGCTCGACTTGTCGATACAGCAAGTGTCGATCCAAAGCCATGCGAGCGGCGGTTTCCGCTCTCGTGCCTTTGCGCAGGCGCCTCTGATCTTTTAGGCGGATGGTGTCTGTAGGGTAAACCCACGTAAGTCGGCGGGATTCAGTGTCCGAAAGGTGATCTCTGTCTTTGGCTCAGACCAACGGTGGGAAAGAATGGCATATTGAGGATTCTTCCTGACTTCTTCGTCTTCAGCGTTGTGAAGTTCATACGTGAGTGTGCTAAGCAGAAGCATTATTGTTGTCTTCTCTGCTCTTAGAGTAGTGACTGCACTGAATGAAGGAAAGCGTTCCGAACACTAGAAGGCGGGTTCTTCATAAGTATATACAATCCGTGTACAGAGTAGTACAGATACCTTAGGTTGGGGTCCACAGGTTTCCTATGATTCCTATAGAGAGTCTGCAGATCCAAAGACCTTCACGATCAACATGCCTCTTCAGCGGTGCATGTGCCGGAAGGAGCGGGACTGGTTCTACTCTACAAGCAAGCATTTCTAGCCTCCCTCCCCGTTAGAGAGTACCGTCCGTATGGCGCGGGAATCTAATGATTGCTGAGGAGCCTCTTGCGAATGATTTCTCACCACCGTTGGAAATTAAAAGTCAGAAGAAAGAAGATAGAAGTTAGAAATAAGGACATACCGTATAAATAATAATACGGAGGATGACTACTGAACCCGCCGAAACAATGCAACCCACACCGGGTGCCGGCCACCGCAGGACAGGATCACTCAAGGTGATTTGCAAATCCACCACCCGCACGACTTTGCTCTTTGGCAATTGTACCGTAGAGATCTGTAGTAGCAGAGCTCGGGCTGTCTCGGCCTTTCAGACGCACTTCAACCTGAACAATTTTAGCAAAATACCCAAGGAGGACAACCTGACGGTCTGCGATGTGATCAGGAAGACGGTTTCCGTGGCTGCCTCGTATGTAGTTGTAGCCCGGTCCCGTTGCAAATGTAAGGCACCTCTGCCTCGAAATAGCCTTCCGCGTGGCTGAAGGAATGCAGAAATTCAGAATTGTAGAGCGGGAGAAAAGGACTCAAGGAGGCGTGCAGACGGAGACTAAGTTATGTAAGTTATGTACGGGTGAATTTACCGAAATGGATGTGCTCACCTTATCTTATCTTCGACGTCGTCGAAGTGTCAGAACGTGCAGTGCGAGTGGTCATCAAGGCACAGGCGGGAGTTCTTATTCAATCAAGCATACGGAGTACGAGGGCATCAATATGGTCAAAGAAATTGATTACCTAAGGTATCTGGCAGGGAAGCCAACCTTGGAAGTCCCCGAGACGGAGGATGTTCCTCCCGTAAGTTATGACAAAGCCTCCACCTTTCTGGTAGGCTTACAGTACTCTCACTACAGCCTTCCCACAGCTTCTCTGTCGACAGACGAAAGCCCAAGGCTGTATGTTTTTCACAGTAGCTAACGACACAGCATCACTAGTCTGGTGACGCCAGGCTCACCACCTGTGGCCCTCCCATGGAATTCGACGGTCATCCTAAGGCGTACCAGTGCAGCCAATGCTACAAATCATACTCGAGAGGCAGGTCTCCATAATTTTGGTGATTGGTTTTCTGCACATTACCTCCTTCTTACCCTACCCGTACGTATTCCTTGTTGCAGTAATATTTATTGACAAGTTATCTACAGAGGATCTACTCGTTCGCCATCAACATCGTTGTCAGTCGAATAGGTTTCACTCCAAGCGCAAGGCATGCAATGCATGCATCCGAGCAAAAGCAAAGTGCTGTTGCACACAACGTACTTGCTCTCGCTGTCTCAAACGCGGTACTGTCTGCAAATATTTCAAGACGGGTGCTGAGAGTAGCGAAAGACCAGCCCCAGAGGTTTCGGTGGAGTCAAATACGCACGATACTACTTTCTTGGCCTTTAACAACATGAGCAACGCTTCACCAGATACACTGGAGTTTGTTACTGGTGACATTTCGTTGTGGAACTTTCAGTGGGGCTCGCCAGTCAGTCAATGGCCGGCGAATGCAGCGGACTTCTCTGGTCAGAGCAGCGAGGCAATACGCTCAATAGTGGGAACCTCCATGGACAGTTTTTCTGTCGCACTGCCCAACAGCCATATGAACGGAACACTTCAACCTAGCGATCCACCGTGGCAGATAGAGGCTTTGACTCCGGGTACAACAAATGCAGTTTTGCAGTCACAGGAGCACTTTCGAGATACTACAGAGACAAGTCAGACGCAGCCGTCAAGGAATCTTCCCGTGGCCCCAGACTCTTCTCAGGAGATCCCACGAGCCATGGTGTTAAGTAATGATCCAGGCCAGGAACCTATCTTTTCGAAGCTGCTGTCAATCGTGCGAGATTATCCACATCTCCTCGCTTCCGAAGACTACCAGTCTCCGCTTATGCATCGTGAGCATTACATTAGCATTGCTGATATCACCAAAATGCCAAAGTCATCCATGGCGATCTGTTGTGCTTCAGGCCTGAGAGCCAAAAGCGACACATCATTCCTCCGACGCGCGATAATATCCGAGAAGCATCGCCTTGTTGAAGAATTTGTATGTTGAGAAGTTTGTCTTGGTAAGATCCTGTGCTGATACTGCCATTTGAAAGCACAAACATAGCTGTCTCGACCAATGGGATGCTTTGCACGCTATGTTGCTGTATGAGATTATGGAACTCCATGAGTCTCAAAATGGCAAAGAACAGTGGAAATTGGGTTCGCGAATCAAGGGTTTACACTGGCCACTCCTTCTGAAGGTAAGATTTCCAACACTATCTGTCTTACTCCAGGGTGCTGTGGGCGGCATTTGTCTTCGAGTCTTCGGCCAAATTATGACTTGTTGCCCGTCTCACTCACTGTTCATCTTACGATCAATGATAGCTCAACCTCTCGCAATCATTTACACCAACTGTGCCGTCCGGAGAGCGCAAGAATCCTTGCTTGAAACGGATTTACTGATTCTCCTCAGATGACAAGACACTTCTGGAAGTCACATCCAGAGGCACAAGACACATCACTACTCACACCTCCCCTGACTAATGAGTCTTCCAACGGGGCAATCCCGAATGCATGGTCTACCTGGACCGTCTCCGAGACTGCAAGGCGGACCGTATTTTTCATCAATCTGACCAATTTCCTCGCCAGTCACGATCCATATACCGGAGAGCAATCTCTCTACTACGAGCCGCTCGATGATGAAATGATACTTAACATGTCGCTGCCATCCTCTACAGCGACATGGAACGCGCGCACCGAAAAGGAATGGTCCGAGGAAATACATCAATCCGAATTAGATGCAGGTATTGGAAGTGGTGAAAGCCTCAAGACGTTGTTCTCGAAGTACACGAAAGACCACTTGCAGACCATGTTTAGTGGCCAATGCGGCGTTGGCTATTCGGAGGAGCTCAAGCGCTTAGTTGTCTCATGCGCTCTCTTGCAGTTCGCTTGATGCTAATTGCTCAATTCCTTCTGCTACTGAACAGTGCCTAAGTCATTGGGGATTGAATGTCGCTCCTTCATCAAAGTTGTGGCAGGTCCGATATCCATCCACTTCCCTCTATGCCTGAGACGCAAAGATCTATAACTTATCCACTGCTTTAGATCCTGCAACCAGACAGGAAGCATCTGATGGCACTAATCATTGTATGCGTCATGATCTCGCTGGCTTTCCGGATCGAGAAATTGAAGCGATCTGCTCGAGCAAAGACATACAGATGAATAGCAGTTTCCCCTCGGTCTTCTTACAAACCACATCCACTTCCCGCTTCAAGCACGCCACGAACGATTACGCCAAGTTTGCACGGGCATCAAGCTTTATGTCTCAATATCAGTTTACCAACTGAACCCGCTCATACTTGGAAACAATCACGTTCATGTCACTCTAGTTGACTTCTACCAATCGTCCGATCAAGCAGCCCCAAAAACGTTCTCCTTTTTGGTGCTATGTCCCGCCACATGGAGTTGCTTGACTCTGGCCTTGACATGCTCACCAGCAACAACAGACGGGAAGCGCGCCGGCCGCTCTTGGGAACAGCAGGCATCCAGCGGTTGGACGACCAGATCGGCGTGGAGATGGCCGAAGAAGGCGATGGAATACCGACCGGCTATCTCCCGACCCTCCGAAGGAGGCTCGATGACCCGATGCATGGTCGACGGGAGGCCCCCGTTGAAAAATCTGGATAGCAAGTCACCGACTAAAAAAAAGAGACCCCCTCGCGTTAGTGTGTGTCATTGTTACTTCGTTTTGCTGGCCGGGCTTTGGGTTCGTCTTACCGTTTACAATGGCGCAGTCGTCTCGACGAGCAATGTGTCGATACTGCCCGTCGCGGCCCATGACCTGAAGTCCCTCCCCGGCATCGTTGAAGAGCAGGGCCAGACAGCCATAATCCGTATGCGCCCCGGCGCGCACACGCCTCTGGAAAGAGTGGATGGAGGTCGGATGGTAGTGCAAACACGCGATGAAATGATTTTTTTCCGTCACAAAGGGATCAAAGGCCTCGGACTCGAGTCCCACGGCCTCGGCCAGGACGCCCAGCAATTCGCCAACGACGCCGTGGCACGAGTCGAAGAAGGCGGCCAGTTCCCGCCGCATTGTCTGCGAGTCGGCGTCGGGAAGCCACTGGTTCGGCTTCTCGTCGTCGTCGTCGCGGTATATGCCGAAGAAGTCTTTGAGGTCCGACGTGTCGGGGTCGGCGGCCAGTTTGAGCGGGTAGCTCCATCCCTGGCTCGGGCCTCGCCCCTTGTCCATCTTCCCGAGGATCGTCATCTTCTCGGATTCGGGCTTGGCGAAGAAGGTGCGCGAGATGGAGAAGAGCCGGTCGATGCCGTCTTGAGTGATTCGAGGCTTCTTCAGATAGACGAACCTATGTTCCTTGGCTGTCAGTGTATATATCTCGGATTTTGAGATTGTTTGTAGAGGTTTCATTGTAATCCTTTCGTCTGACTTGGGAATAGGTATACAGCTGGCTGCGTCACTTCAACATCTCCGACTCGGCACGCATTGAAGAATACGCAAAGTTCCGCGAAGCTTCCCTCCCTCAATATCGTCATTGGGGTGTAAAGGGTACAGGATATCAAAACTAAAGGAAATGAAAAGTGTACCCGATATTGCGCGAAGCTTCGTAGAACTTGCGTCTTTCCGCATTTCGCGCAGCAGCCACGTCAGGGTCCTTCGAGCTCAAGAGGGGATAGTCGATTACGAGGAGTTTGGCTGGCACCGCCGCCTCATCTGGAGTACTACCCATCAGGAACAACAACAACCAAAACAACAACAACAATCGTAGTTTAGCAAAAAATGGGTTAAATGAGAGAGTCTGGGTCAAGAGCGGAAAGAATATATGCCACCTCTTCTACACCGATTGCATTTTTGCTTGCTTACTTATATCAAATTCCCAATGAGATGAAAGACGAAACGTAATATGACCATACAGTACAGGAGTAAGCGCAGTCACAAAACATCACGGTAGGCCCTAAGTGGTTTTCCTTGTCAACATTCAGTCCGCCCTCTCTCCAGAGGCCGGACCGGGAGGAGACAAGGCTGATCGAATCTCGTCAGGGCTTGCCTTATGTCGGAAATTAATTGAGTTACGTTATGCACGCTTGTCAAAACAAGGTCAGGGATGAGTTTAGTCTTCGACGACCATACATGTTGGATGGTCTCACTAAAATGTCAGATGATCTTGACAGGGTTTATCAGAAGACCATCTGATCTTTCAAAACACCTCAAGATCAACTGAGGTCCAATTTCTTTGAATATATTACTAATCAATTCACAATATATTAGCCCTAATCTGACCTCTAACACTCAAACACTCTAGTGTATTTGAGATGCATTCTTAATATATTTCATATTGCTAACCCTAATTCCCTAATCCTAACCACCTAACTCCTCTAACACTAACCCCTAACCACTAATCAGTTATGAAAGAATCCTTAATCAATTTGTAATGAATTACTAATGAATTACACAGTCACAATTTCAATTTCTCACTTGTTAGCTCCACAAAAACCTTAATTTAGTGAATTAGCGTAAGACCATCCGAGGTTTTAGTGAGACCATCCGACCTGTGTTCCGGTCTTGGACGCAGGGGCCTACTTTGGTCCAGAACGTCTGACGAGGTGTTGTCGTGTTGAGTCAAGTGGCAATCGTCTGATGCTACACTATCTGCCTTACACTGATCCGCTGAATAATAACTTGATTGGGAAACACGATTACTCTGGAATCGGCAGCATGATATTTGGAGTCCATATAAAATGCACGGTAAGCCCTACGTGATGCATGGACAGGTTGTCGTTTCAACCCGCGTGCTACATTTACGTAACTGCCAATCCAACGAGCCGCTCTGGAAGACGGGAGGCCCTTCGGCGGAGGCCGAATCGGAGCAAGCATGTAGCTTCGGAGTTGACACGGAGGTGGGGGCAGAAGAGGTCGTTGGACAGCGTTGCGGCAACGGTCAGCCCTGGACGTCGTCATGTGATGTGAGCTTTAGGTCGAGTTAGTATTGGGAGACTTGGTTCTTGTGGATTGGGGCTCCATTTATATGCCTCCGTTTGGAGGGTGGTATAGCTCTGGGCCTTCTGTGAACTGGCGGATTGCAGAAAGACGTTCGAATAGTTGCACGAGAGTTTGAACGCCATGATCTTTCAATCGAAGCTACCAAGCCCTAAACGGCCTGCTTTGGACGTTTGCAGTCACATCTTCGAGTCGCGCAGGAACTACGCTCCTGACAGAGTTCTCTACAAGACGGACCGCAACAGTGAAACGCTCACCTTGGCACAACTCGAGCAGAGATGTCGAAAGTTGGCATGGACTTTGGTCAACCGCTTCGGGACCAAGCGTGGAGAGACTGTGGCTGTCCTGGCCCGAGATTCGGTAAGACATCCTGAATTTGCAGCTAAAATTCTCTATGTATGGTTGTTTTTCTATAATGAAAGATCATATCTGAAAAAAAGTTGTGACGGGTTGCCCGCAAGATTTCCGCACGTACTTTTTAATAGCACTGTAAGACGTACGAGTACCAAGTGCAAGATGTACGATGTTGCACACGTGACACCAGACTTGTTCAGTACTCAAGGTTTGATTTGTTATTTCTAGATCATCTAGAGAGTACAACTTGAATACGTTTCAATATCCCTTCGTCGGCATGCAGGTCCTCGTTACATTGCAGATTTGAAGGACGAATTTTGGAGAATTTGGAAGTGCCTTGCCCGCCCTCTCCGCGTCGGCCAGAGACCCTCCCGGTCCAACCACGATGACATTCTCCGGAGATAATGTGCCGAGAAGAGCGAGAAGAATGACGTTGCTGTTCGCCGGAATGAGATGAATGCCGCCATCTTTGGCTGTGACAAGCCCGAAATCTGCTCTCACCAAAACATCTGCTGCAGAATGAACGTGCGCAGGGACTGTAAATCCTGAATCATATGAAGCCTTGTCGACACCGACGACGCTATATGCGTAGCGCCGGCCACGACTAATTTGACCTAAGTCAACAATTGCCTCCTTGTTCTCTGAGAACCGAAGATGAAGTTTGAGGACACGACTTGGCTCGTCATCGGTTGTAGATTCTGAATCGACAGCAATCCAGGTGGCTGGTACTGCTCTTGTGGGAGTAGAAAGTACCGCAGCGTTGGAAGAACCGGGCTTCAGTGTATTGGTGGCCATGGCGATCTCAGACCGTGGAGCTGTATAGTAATCTTGATGCTCGTTACGGAATACAAGCGAAGTACTTGTGTCGTCCAGCTTGACGGGAAGGTACCGAAGAAGACGTCGTGCATCGCTGCCAGCCACAAAAGAGGGCAGGATCAGTCCTTGCGAATACTGGCATCCATATCCCTCGATAGAGGCAAGTTCGGGAGCGAGAAGCGCGATGGCGGCTTTGAAAACGCCGTTCTGGGTCAGCGATTTGGTCATTAGTTCTGCAAGAAACAGTGACCTGTTCTGCTCCGTATACCTCATTCCGAGATTGCGGCCCTTATTTCCGGGGATTGGGATGACAACTTCTTCGAAGTTTTCGAAGCAAAGGAGAGCGTCACGTAGGAGGACCATCTGGTGAAGATATTCGTTATAGATTTGCATCAAGTGCCCTTGGCTACGGGGTCCAAACATAAGCTCTGCTACAGGATGTTTGAGGAGATGGCCATCGCATGGACTGCGAATGGCAAATGCCGGGTCAAAGTGTGCGTCCCTCGTCTCAGCGGCATAGTGGACCAACTTCTTTCCGATCGTGACGGCTTGATGCGCTATCTCCTTGCGTCCAGCGTCCGTTGTTGGGATATGGAGGCTTGATTCTCGCGTGCCTAGATCAAGGTTCGAAGATAAATTGTCGAGCAGCATGTGTCGAGCAGCTGGCCCATTCGGAGGGTCAGGTCCAAGGTGATGCAGAACTGTTTCTAGCAAAGGTGCGCAGCCTTCCACCACTTGTCTCGCAGTATAATTGCCCGCTCGTAAAGACCAACCGCCGCCAGTCATGGTAGCTCCATTGCTTCCATTTACTGTCCGCTTGATGATGCGACCTATAGTAAGATTGTCCAGGACGGGAACTATGAAAGGCTGCTGAACAGCAGTAGAGGACATTGTTGAAAGTGAAGTATTCTGCTGCTTGACCACTGATGAAGAAAACAATCTATAAGCCTAGGAGGATTGTGTGTTAATCCTTGTTTGTCATAGAAGTTTCGCACCTACACTTACCTGGAACGTGATTGCAAGGCCCACGACTTCTGTCCCAAAGTTCCCAAATGATTTGGCAGCGCACCAGACCCGGGGACCGAGCATTGGCTTGTGGCTGAATGATTGACGAGAAGGATCAAGGCCATCAAAGCAACAAAAGAAAGTCCAGATAAGTTATAGTGAACAAGGGAAGTGATGACCAATCAACTCTGAAGGTGTCGGTTGAGAGACGGAGGACTTGCGGAGTTGCGGACTTTGCAAACCGCCCCTGCATTATTTTCGTTGCGCCGCTTGCAGCCGAGACAAGGCTGTAGAACCAACTCTACACTATTGATATCAAACTCTCTTTAGGTGATATGTAAGAGTCTGAGCTGCATCTCAAACATCAACACCATTATTAACCCTTGGCTGGAGAAGCAGCAACTTTCTGTTCATAAGTGGTTACTCTGTGCAATGGAGGATCCAATTATTTTTTCTGGTTTGCAAACCTCCCCGCTACGGAAACCTGTCGATGAGTTCCATGGTACGGAGGGTGTATATCTCCTGCCCCACAACCGCGAGGAGATTGGGCGCCTGCAGAAGCAGCATGAATTCATCAAATCCGCCACCGGTGGGCAGTTGGCGCCCATCCACCTCGGCACCAAGGCAAGCGTTCTCGACAGCGGATGCGCCGATGGTCTGTTCACATCATCTCTGCATCGAAAAGCGTTTTGTTGACCGCATCACAGGCACCTGGTTGGCAGACTTGGGACAGCTTCAAAATGGCAACCCTGCTTCACTATCACTTCACAGAGTCGACCTGGGCAGCTCTCTCTTCCGAGGACACCGAGATTTGGATCTAAGAGAGCACGAAATTCGCAGACCCTTCCCGACCTCGTAGGAATGGAGCGACAAGTTCGATTTGGTTCACCAACGCTTGCTAGTATGGGGAATTTGTTTCGATGAGTGGACCGCTGTCATCCATACACTTACCGATGCTGTCAAGCCGGGAGGCTATATACAGCTAGTGGAGGCCGAGTGGGTCTTGTCCTCATATACCGAAGAGCAGCCAGAGCAGAAAAAACTGGCCATTGTTCAGGATTGGTCATGTTCGTCCTCCGGGATGAATGTGCACATCTGGAAGAAGACGGCGGGAATCCTCGAAAACTGTGGCTTTCTGGACATTATGGAAACGCCTTTTGATCTTGGTTATGGGGCGACTGCGAAGCAACCCGGAGACAGACAATAGACGGCCGAATTGTTGCCCAAGTCTTTTCGACATTTAGCGCGCAAGATGCCTGGTATGTTCGATTTCCGAGAACTAACTTAACATCGAGCATGGCTAAGAGCGGATTGCTAACCTCTTCACTTGCAGAGGGCGGAATCCCGGGTGATGCTCGCGATGCAGATGAATACATGGCGTTTCTTGATTGACTCGTCATTGAGATGAAAGCTGTTGGCTATACGCCGAAGCGATGATGGATAACGGCGAGGAAACCAGGCCTATAGATGATTGGACATGTAACCTCATAGCTGTTTTAAGCCTTGGAAAGTGTATCATCATGTTGATATCACAACAAGCCAGAACTTGAAAAAGTAACGTTAACTTTGACTCTTGATGTCGGAATAGGAATAATCTAAGCGAAGCTGACTAAAATGAGTGTATCACATGGCCATAACATTAAATCCATGTGATATCATTGCTTACTCATCTCTTACTAAGCACCCCTATTTATGTCTTAGTCATCATTTCCTATATATACTCTACATAGCATAAACAAATAGAAACAACTTTCTACAGATTGATTCACATCTGATAGCATCAAAGATTTAAAACACACTTTTAAACAGCTCTGAAACTCAAGCTTCAGTCTGAACTGATTTGATTTATATTTTAATTATAAAAATTTTAATGCAATAATACATAAACTATATATTCACTCTTTTTTCAGTGTTCATCACTACTTCAATGTTGAGACTACAGAATAAAGAAACAAATTTTTATGCTGTATTGTATAAAGAAAAGTTTTATCTTTTTTATATTATAATATGTTCAATAACAATTTAAACTGAATTAGAATTGATTTATTAATTAATGTCTTCAATTATTTATAATCTTTCAGTATAAAGCTCAACTTTATTTCTATAATGATGATTAATGAATAAATTCATTATCATTAGTTAGTTATTAATGTTAAAAATGACTTCTTAAGTTAATTACAAGACAATGATAAATTAAATTGCATTTCTTTAAACTTAATTAAAAGATATTCATGCTGATTAATTAACTTTTATGTCTGAGATCACATCTTTATTTAATGCAGCTTCAGAAACTTAAGAAATACTTAATGTAATAATATCTTTCTTTGCAGTGATGTTTAAGAATTCTCTGAAGATGAAGATATCATTTATTTATAAGAATAGTTAAAAAGTAAACA
>JAABUJ010001526.1_pt1 | contig 33479 bp, 20 predicted proteins | sample 5559131 | NCBI WGS metagenome assembly JAABUJ01 (sample SAMN10711875, study PRJNA513366) | rock metagenome | isolation source: Antarctica rocks | place: Antarctica: Victoria Land, Mt New Zealand nord | collected 2016-01-07
CGTCCGGTCCGTGGACCAGACCTGGCAGCGAAGGACTCCGGCGATGGCGGCAGGGTTGACCGATCACGTCTGGTCGCTCGCCGAGTGGTTGAGATTCCCCGCCGTCAAGTCCGCGTAGGACACGACCTGTTTTTGTGAATTTATCTTCCGAATTTGCGATACCCGTCAATCCCCCACCGCCTTCCTCATCCCTTCGACGGCCCGGCGAACTTCCTCCACCTTGGCCGAAAGCTCCTTGAGTTGGGCTTCGATCCGTGCGGTCGCAAAATTGGCATTGAGCCTGGCTATATCGGCGTCCATATCAAAATGGATATCAATCGGTGCCCGCGCCGCGATCGGCCGTGAGGGCTGGCCGAGTGGAGCGGCGGCGACGTTATGCGGATGCACCACGATGGGGTAGTACGTGGGCGGGTAAAACGGAATGGCCCAGGTCGATTGCGGATCGATCTCCACGGCGACATTGGGCCGGACGACACGATAGAAAGTGTCCCGGTCGCCCGGCCTTCCACCGAGTTTGATGACCGTCGGGTGGGCCCGCTTGGCGGGAGTGACCTCGACCGTCGACATCTTGCTGGCACGGAAGAGCACCAGGGGAACGGGCTTCCCGCCGGAGGCGTGAACCTGCTCGATCAGCGAGTCGGCCGACTTCAGCGGCTTGCCCCCCATCGAGATCAAGATATCGCTCTTCCTGACGCCCGAACGGTCGGCCGGGCTGTCCTTGGTCACTTCGTTGACGACGAGCCCGACGTCCGGCGGCAGGTCGGCCAGGTGCGAGCGAAGCGTCGAATCGACCGGCGAGACCGGCACGCCGATCCAGAACTCGGACGACTCGGGTGGGAAGCCGTGCTCAGGCCCGACCAGACTCATCCGACGGGGCTTGCCCTCGCGGATCAGCTTGACCTCCAGCGCCTCCTTGCCGATCGCGAGCAATATCCCCCTCGCTTGGTTGACGCCCATCACGCGCTGATCGCCCAGGATCATCAACACATCATTCACCTTGAGCCCGGCCTGTTCGGCCAGGCTTCCCGGCCGGATCTCGAAGGCAACCACGCCCTGCCCCGACGTGATGTCGAGCTGCGCCCGGAGGACCTCGTCGACCGGGGTCAACGAGAGGCCGAAGTTGGCCTCCAGGGCGTCAAAACTCGACGCCGAGGGCCTGGTGTGAAAGGGAGGTCTTTGGATCGGATAAGGCCCCATCACGGGCTTCGTCAGCGTCCGGTTATCGTGCCCGTCGGCCCGTCCCGCGGAAGCCGCCTCACCGATCACCGGAGATGACCTCGCCGGGTTCCCACCCGGGATCTCCCGATTCACCCCGGCATCGGGCCCGGCGGATTCGACCGGCCGGCCCCCTTGCCCCAGGGCCAAGGCGGGGGCGATGGATCCCCCGAGCAGCCAGAGACACCAGGTTCTCGCCATTCGGATCATCGCATCCTCCCGATAGGGATCATCGCACGGGGCTGACCCGACCGCCACACGGCTAGAAGGCTTGCTGCCCCACGTACTCCAGCGCCACCTCATCGACCGGGATCGAGACCCGTCGGCCGTCCTGGAGGACGACCGAGACCAGCCGCCTCCGCTGCTCGACCTGATAGCCCTGGCGTTCCCACTGGGCCCGGAGGTACTCCGGGACCGAGGGCGGCTGATCGCGGAGCCACCGCTCGTCCAGGCCCGGCCCCGCCAGGATCGGGATCCGGTCCGGCGCGGCTTCGCCCGAGGAGCCGTCCACCAGGGCGATCGACCCGACCTCGCGGATCGGATCCGGGCGGGGGGCCTTCGCCGGGAGGGCGTCGGGCCGGGCCACCGCGATCGGTCCCCGGCCGAGGGAGGCGCCGCCGACCCCCAGACCGGCGGCGAAGGTCGCGGCGAGTACCGAGGCAGCGATCGAGAGCCGACGGAGCGGGACGCGGGATCGGCGGGGTCCCGTCGAGGCCGGGGAAACCTGAGCGGACCCGGCCGGAGCGATGACCGGGCTGGTGAGGGCCGACCGCCAGACCTGATCCTCCAGGAATCCCAGGGCGCAGCGACGCCAGCCGTCGGGGTCGCCGTCGAGCCGGATCAGCAATTCGCGACGCTCGGCGTCGTCCAGGCAGCCGTCGACCAGGCGGTCGATCGCGGCGTCGGCGACGAAATCGGATCGGTCATCGGCGGCATTCATCGTCGGACCTCGATCACGCTGGACCCGGCCAGTTCGTCGCGGAGCCGCCGACGGGCCCGGTGGAGTCGCGACTCGATCGCCGCCTCGGACTGGCCCAGGTGCTGGGCCAGGTCGCGGCAGGACCAGTTCTCGGTGTACTTCAGCATCAGGATCTCCGCGTCCCGCTCGGGGAGCCGACCCATCGCCTCCCGGACCAGCGCCGATCGCTCGTCGAGCAGGAGCCAGCCGAGCGGGTCTCGGGCGGCCTCCCCGCCGTCGCGGACTTTCTGGGCATAGCGACCGGCCAGCTTGTGCTGGCGCCCCCGGGCCCGCCGGAAGAGGAGGGTCTTCCGGATCGCCAATCGATACAGCCATCCCGCCACCCGGGCCGGGTCGACCGCCGTCCTGGCCCGGACAGCGGCGAGCGAGACCTCCTGCAAGACCTCGTCCACCGCCTGCCGCTCGCCCAAACGGGCCGCAACGACTGTCCTGAGCCATCGGTCGTGCCGGGCGAGTGCCGCGGCCCAATCGATCGGGCTCCGCAGCGGTCCATCGTTCTGGGAAGGTTCGTTTCTGGCGTTCATGACAACGGAAGGTTGCCGCGAGCCGGGATCGCTTGCGAACTATTTTCCGGAATCCGCCCCGTGGTCGGAATTCAAGCCTCCGGCAGAGCGCCCGCCGCCGCCCTCGGCGGGAAGATCGAGGCGACCGGGCAAGCGAAAGGCTCCTCGGTACGGCCCACGGGAGAATCGAATCCATTGTATCGCTCAGGGGAGTCGAACGTCAGCCGGTCCGGACCATCCGGGCGATGAACATGGCGTCGGTATCGGACTCCTGGGGCCAGATCAGGAGGGTGCCGTCGGTCGGTTCTCCGGTGATCGGGTGGGGGAAGGGGTCGAGCTGGAACTCGGGCCGCTCGGCCAGGAAGGGCCGGAGAACGCCCTGGGTCTCGGCCAGGGTCAGGGTGCAAACGGAGTAGACGAGCGTCCCGCCCGGCCGGACCCCGGCGGCGGCGGCCCGGAGGATCTGGGCCTGCATCCCGGCCAACCGGGCGACGGCTTCGGGATCCAGGGTCCACCGGGCGTCGGGGTTCCGCCGCCAGGTCCCGATGGCGGTGCAGGGGGCGTCGACCAGGACGCCGTGATAGGTCCCTGCCTTGCCGACGACGTGCTTGCCGTCCCAGGGCTTGGTCGTGAGGTTCCGGAACGGGCTCCGCCTGGCCCGACGCGCGGCCTCCTTGAGCCGGGCCTCGTGGACATCGGTGGCGACGACCAGCCCCTTGCCCTTCATCAGGGCGGCCAGGTGCAGGGCCTTCCCGCCGGCCCCGGCGCAGGCGTCCCACCAGCGCTCGCCCGGGTCGGGGTCGCAGGCCAGGGAGACCGCCTGCGAGGCCAGATCCTGGATCTCCAGGTCGCCCCGCTCGAAGGCCGGGAGGTGGTGGACGTCGGACTCGGGGTCGAGCCGCGCGGCCCGGGTGAGCTTCCGGTGAATCCAGGGCTTGATCCCGACCCCGACCAGCTCGGACCAGAGTGCTTGCTCGTCCGCCCCCTGGGCCCGAACCCAGAGGGGTGATGGAGTCTGGAGGGCCTGGAGAAGTTCCAGGTATTTCATTTTCGGCGGACCCCCGCCCGGGGGGAGCGGGAGGTGCTCGCGGAGCCAGTCGGGGAAGAGACGCCAGGGGTCGGCGGAGACCGCCCGGTCCTCATTGAGCCGCTTCCAGCCCTCGCCCCGGGCGGTCCAGTTGGGGGCGTTCCCGTAGGCGTACAGCCGCTCGGGATCGCGGCCGATCGACCGGGCCCAGACCTTGCACGCGGGATGAACCGTCGGGGAGTCGAGCAGCCAGGCCAGGAGGAGCCGGGCCTCGATGTTCTCCAGGTGGAGGGTCTCGATCCACCCCCGCCAGCGGAACAGGGCGAACACGGCTCGGCTGATGAACCGGTGGTCGGGCGCGGCGAGGTCGCGGCGGTGCCGGAGTTCCCAGGCGATCGAGCGGTCAGCCCGCCGCTCCTCCCCCAGGACCGACCGCTCGACCGCGATCGCGACCGTGACGGCCGAGGCGGCGAGCTTGTCGATCGAGACGACGTTCTGGACGTCGCGAGGGCCGGGACGATTCGCCGACCGCGACGAGGTCTCGGGCCGTCGAGAGGCGGGGTCGGGCTTGCCCGGCCGTCCGGCGAACGGTTTCGGGCCGGTGGCGGGGCGAGAATCGGGTCGGCCGGCGGGGCGGGGGCGGGGGCGGGGCTTCGACTTCGCGGTCGATCGCTTGGGCGAGCGTTTGGGTGGGCTCATGACTCGGGCGGCTTCCGGGGAATGGCTGATGGTCGATGGCGGATGGTTTCTTGGGGGAGGTACAAATCGGGGATGGCCGCTGCAACCATCATCCATCGACCGTCGATCATCCCTCCCGGTTCAACGGGGGCGACGCCGGGCGGATTGGCGGTGGGGTCGATAGCCGGCCGACTTCGCGGGCGATGGGGCCGGGTCGGCCTTGGGCTCGCCGGGGATGGTGTGGACGTATTTCCCCTCGCCCAGTGTCTGATTGGCCTTGGCCATCCGGGCCTGGACGGCGACTCTGGGCGGATTGGCGGGGATCAAGGCATCGCAGCCCGAACCGATCAGGTCCTGTCGGCCGGCCTTCTGGAGGGCTTCGCGGACCTCGAAGTAATTCTCGGGCTTGAAGAACTGGAGGAGGGCCCGCTGCAACTTCCGGTCGCGGAGGTGCTTGGCGGTATACACCTCCTCGCCGGTGAACGGGTCGAGCCCGGTGTGATACATGCAGGTGGCGATGTCGAAGGGCGCGGGAATGAAGTCCTGGACCTGGTCGGGCTTGTAGCCATTTCGCTTGAGGAATAAGGCCAGGTCGATCATTGCGGCGAGGTCGCTGCCGGGGTGCGAGGCGATGTAATAGGGGACGAGGTACTGCTTGGCCTTGCCGGCCTTGGCGCTGGCCTCGCGGAAGGCGTCGGCGAAGCCCGAGTAGTCGGCCTGGTCGGGCTTCTTCATCCGCTTGAGGACGTCGGGGTCTGTGTGCTCGGGGGCGACCTTGAGGTGGCCGCCGACGTGATGCGCGGCGAGTTCTTCCATGTATTCGGGCGAGCGCTGGGCCAGGTCCATCCGGATCCCCGAGGCGACGAACACCTTGCGAATCCCGGGGACTTCGCGGCTCTCCTTCATCAGCTCGACCAGCGGGCCGTGGTCCGTCCCCAGGAGCTTGCAAACTTTGGGGTGGACGCACGAGAGCCGCTTGCACTTGGCCTCGACCTCGGGCCGGGTGCAGCGCATCTGGTACATGTTGGCCGTGGGGCCGCCGATGTCGGAGACGACTCCCGAGAAGGCTTCGTCCTGGCCCATCCGGGTCAGCTCGGAGAGGACCGACTCCCGGGAGCGGGACTGGATGATCCGCCCCTGGTGCGCCGTGATCGAGCAGAAGGTGCAGCCGCCGAAACAGCCCCGCATGATCGTGACCGAATCCTTGACGGTCTCGAAGGCGGGGACCTTCTCGCCCCGATACATCGGGTGGGGCCGTCGGGTGTACGGCAGGCCGTAGACCCGGTCCATGTCTTCCTCGCTGATCGGGAGGCCCGGCGGGTTGACCACGACGGCCTGACGGTCGTGATATTGCACCAGGGTCCGCGCGTTGAGCGGGTTCGTCTCCTGGTGGATGATCCGGGTCGCCTTGGCGAAGAGATGGCGGTCCGTCTTCACTTCCTCATAGGAGGGGAGGACGATGGCGTCGGCCGGGGGCTGCTCCCTGGCCCCGAGGGCGTAGGCGACGGCCCTCATCCCCCGGAGGTCGCGGGCCGACTCGCCGCTCGCCAGCCGACGGGCGATCTCGACGATCGGCTGCTCGCCCATCCCGAAGACGACGAGGTCGGCCTTCGAGTCGAGGAGGATCGAACGCTTGACCGTGTCGCTCCAGTAGTCGTAATGCGCCAGCCGCCTCAAGCTCGCCTCGACGCCGCCGGCGATGACCGGGACGCCCGGGAAGGCCTCGCGGGCCCGCTGGCAGTAGGGCATGGTCGCGCGATCGGGCCGCAGGCCGATCCGACCACCCGGGCTGTAGGCGTCGTCGTTCCGGACCTTCTTGTTGGCCGTGTAGTGGTTGATCATGCTGTCCATGTTCCCGGCGCTGATGCCGAAGAACAGGCGAGGCCGGCCGAAAGTCCGCCAGGGCTCGGCGGTCTTCCAGTCGGGCTGGCTCAGAATCGCCACGCGGAAGCCCGCCGCCTCCAGGACCCGCCCGAGGATTCCCATCGCGAACGCCGGGTGGTCGACGTAGGCGTCGCCGCTGACCAGCACGACGTCGACCGCGTCCCAGCCCCGGGCGTCCATCTCGGCGCGGGTTGCTGGCAGAGGGGGGAGCGTGAGCCTGACCGTCGACAGCACCGGCAGTTGCGTCGGCGCGACGTTGGGTCCGGCGGTCCGGGTCGAGCAGGGGGGGGCGGTAGGAATTTCATTCATGACGAGGCGCGGCATCTCGGGAGACGAGCGAAGCTCAATCGGGTATTATCTCCTTATCCTACGACCTTCGGCAACAGAGGTTCGGACCGATGGCGACTATTACGCAGACCCGTTACACGCCCGAAGACCTCCTGACCATCGACGATCGGCCCATGCCCGAGCTCGTCGACGGCCAACTCCTGGACCGAGAGATGGGACAGAAAGCCGACGCCATCGCCGCGACCGTACTAGCGCTCCTCTGGAATTTCGTCAAAGAGAACAACCTCGGCCTGGTGAATGGCTCCCAGGGAGGGTATCAGATCTTCCCCGATGATCCCAACAAGGTCCGGATCCCCGACGTGTCATTCACCCGCAAAGATCGCGTCCCGTTGAGCGGCCCCGCGGAAGGGCACGGCCGGGTCGCGCCGGATCTGGTGGTCGAAGTTACCTCGCCCAACGACTCGTTTCCGATGGTCCAGGCCAAGCTCAACGACTACCTCGCCGCGGGCGTGGCCCTGATCTGGGTGGTCGAGCCGGAGTCGAGGACGGTCCAGGTCTACCGCCACGACCATAGCGGGGTCCGACTCTTCCCGACCGATGTCCTTGACGGCGAGGACGTCCTCCCCGGTTTCCGCTCCGAGGTCGCCGCTTTATTCGCCTGAATCGCCCAGGCGACGATTCCACCAGCGACCGGCCTGCTCGGGGGCGACCACGAGGGCCGTCATCTGGGCGGCAAGCCTCGGGTCGAGTGCAATCGTCCCCAGGATCGCGGGCGAGATACGGATCGAGCGGGCCAGGGACCGGCGGGCCAGGCTCGGGTCACCCGCCTTCAGGGCGACGTGGGCCCGGTTGAGGAAGGCCCGGGCGAGTCGGCGGTCGGCCAGGCGGCGACGGGCCCGAGCATCGGGAAGCTGCGGGCCGTCCCTCCGGTAAAGGTCGTCGAGCAGCCGCTTTTGCTCGTCGAGGTCGGTCGTGCTCGACCGGAATCGGTGGGTTTCACTGTCGGGATGCCAGCGCATCGCCACGGTGGGAGGACCGGGTAGCCAGATCAGGCCCCAGCCTCGGGCGACCCGGACCCAGAAATCCCAATCGACCGCGTAGCGATAGGACGGGTCGAAGCCGCCGACGGCCTGGTGCGCCGCCTTGCGCGTGGTCACGCCCGGGCAGCGGAGCGGGTTGCCGATCATCAGGGTTTGCAACCATTCGCCGTGGGCGAAGGCAACGGCCTCGGAGCGTCCGGGGGTGAGCCTCGGATGAGTCAGATTCCCCGGTTCGACGACCGAGGGCGGGATCGGCCGGCCGGCCGCGTCGATCATCGCGACGGGGCCGGCGACCAGCCCGACCCGCCCGGCCGGATGGGCGGTGATGGCCCGGAGATGGGACGCGATGTGGCCGGGACGCATCACGTCGTCCTGATGGAAGATGGCCACCCATTCGGTCCGGGTCAAGTTGACGCACCGGTTCCAGTTGCCCGCCAGGCCGAGCCGTTCCGGGTTGACCGAGATCCGGGCCCGGTCGCCGCACGCTTCGAGGACGATCGCCGGCGTGTCGTCATTCGATCGGTCGTCTGAGACGAGCAGGTCGAAGGCGACGTCTCCCTGGTCGCGGAGGCTGGCCAGGGCCTCGCGGATATGGCGGGACCCGTTACAGGTCGGCACGGCGACGGTCAGCGAGGGGGATTCCGTCAAGTTCATCCATCCAGGGACTTCTACCGGTGGGTCGGGTCGCCTAAACTCTCCGATGGCCCCGGAGTGGGGCTCAGATCTCCCCCGGCGGCCGTCGGCCGTCGTCCGATTGACCCTACCGAGGAGTGGATCCGATGCGACGACCTCTCGTGACCCGGTCGCTGGGTATCGCCCTGTCCGCCGGGTTGGTCCTCGGGCTCTGGGCCTGGCCCCCAATCCGGGCCAGCCAGGCCCCGCCGTCGGTCGTTGCCAGCGCGGCCGTCGCCGGAGCCGTCACGGAACCGTCCTCCGAACCGCTCGCCCACGGGCCGATCCTGCACCTCGCGGCCAAGCCGATGACGCCCGAGGCGACGCGCGTCTGGCTCAAGCTCCAGGAGAAGGTCGACATGTCCTTCCCCAACGAGACCCCGTTGGAGGACTTTATCAAGTACATCCGGCAGGGCACCAAGGACAAGGGCACCTTCGCGGAGGGGATCCCGATTTACGTCGACCCGGTCGGCGTGCAGGAGGCCGACAGGACGATGACCTCGACGATCCAGATCGACCTCAACGGCATCCCGCTGGCGACCACGCTTCGACTCGTCCTCAAGCAGATCGGGATGGTCTACCGGATCGAGAAGGAAGGCTTCGTCTTGATTACTTCGGGATCCTCGGACGACTCGCCGCCCGACGCCGAGAGCCTGATCCTCGACAATCTGTCGGCCCTCCGCTCCGAGGTCAAGGCCCTCCGTTCCGAGATCCGGATCAATCACGGCCACTCGGGGATGGACTCCGGGCCGATCGCCCATCCTCCCGACTCGAAGCCGGCCGGGGGGATGGGCTCGATGGGCGGGATGATGTAATCCAGCCGTCGGCCTGCGGCGTCCACGCTCAGCGTGGGGCGTCGTCGCCGAGTCGTTGGAGGTTCTCCCAGGAGTAGAGGCCCGAGGAGTGGCCGTCGTTCCAGACGAGCCGCACGGCATAGTTGCCGATCGGCTCCATCCCTTCGAGCTTGAGGTCGGGGCGGATCGAGGACGGATCGAGGATCCGGTCCCCGGTCCACTCGTCCTTGCAGGTCGCGCAGGGGCATTCGCCCCGGATGTAATGATACGGGAGGCGGTCGACTCGCCCCGCCTCCCAGGCGAGTTCGAGGATCTGGTCCGACTGGTGGGCGCGGATGTTGCTCGGTGCGTCGCTCATGGGGATCGGTCCGATGGGCGGGCGGGGCGCGGGACCATTCCCGAAGCTCCCCAACGAGCCTATCACACGGCCGAGCCGCCCGGAACGGGATGGGATGGAAGGATCGACGATGGAACGCTTCTTCGTGCGAGCCGGGAGCGTCAACGCCGTCCGGAGGGTGCTTGACCGAGCACCGGGCGGTGCCCGGGTGATCGGCCGTTATGACCGCGAAACGATCGAGTGCGGCCACACCATGGCGGCGCAGAGCCTGTCAAGGCACTGGCCGATCCTGCTCAGCCGGTTCCACAAGGCGGGTCTAGTCGTGGTGGATCGGCCCGGGACTTCCATCTCCGGGGACTCGAGCCCTGAGCCTGGCACCGTCTGGGATGCCGGCCGACCGAGTGGTGGGTGTTGAATGGTCCCCGATCGGGACGACCCGGCGGGTGGTCCGGTCGTCGCGGAACGACCCGACTTCGAAAGTGAGACGGGCGGCCCGAGGTGGGCCGCCCGTCTCGAAAGTCATTACATCAAGGCGGCGAGGGGGGATCAACCCTTATGGCCCTTGGGATTGGCCTTCGGGGCCTTGGGGTGCTTCGCCGCCGAAGTCTGGTGGACCACCTTGGCGGAAGCGTGATGATGGACGGCCTTGTTGGCCAGGGCGTGGGCGACCTTGGCGGGGTGGTGCTTGGCCGGGTGGGCGATCGCCTTCGCGGCCACCGACACCGGGCCGGCGACGGCGATCGGCTGCATCAGGGCAATCGTGGCATTGCTCGTCGCGATCAGCGATCCCCGGGCGACCGTACCGCCCGAGGCGACCACGAAAGCATCCTTGAAGCCGACCAACGAAGTGCCCGCCGTGTCCTTGATCGCCCCCTGGGGGATGGAGACGTTCACGGTCCCGCCGTTCTCGAAGCTTCCCGAGAGGAAGAACCGGATGGCGTGATCGTCGATCCACCCCAGGCTCGTCGCCCGGGCCGGGTCGAGGGGATCGAGCCCGTCGCCGGAGAGGACCAGGTCGTCCGCCGAGATGGTGGACTTGTTGATGTTGTCGGAGAAGTTGATGTCGATGAAGGACGGGGCCGCCTCGGAGGCGACCACGCCGATGACGTCGGAGGCCGAAGCGGTCCCCTCGGGCGACAGCGTGGTATTGACGACGTTGAATTGCCTGGTCCCGATGGCCATGCCGCCGCCGATGGTGGAGGTGATATGAATCGCCAGGGCATGGGGTGAGACGCTGCCACCACCCACGCCACCGATCCCCCCGACGTTACCCGGGTTGGGGACGAGGCCGGTCGAGCCACCGTTCCCGATTCCGCTCCCGCCGCCATTGCCGCCGGATCCGGCGACCGACCCGGGGTTGGGGTTGATCGAGCCCCCTCCACCCCCAATTCCACCGCTGCCTTGGCCCGGGCCACCGGTCCCAAGATAGTAGTAGGCACCGATGCTCGCCGGGCCGGTGTTGGGGAAGCCCTTGCCCGGAACTCTCGTCGGCGACCTGTAGAGGAAGTCGGTCAGCGGGGCGTCGGCATTGTTGGCGGCGTTGATGGCGGCCGACTGTCCGGTCAGGTCGTAGTTGCCATTCAGGAAGAAGACAGCCGGGGTGTCGCCATTGGGCCTCGGGTCGCGGGCGGCGACGAATGCCGGGTTGCCCACGAAGTTACCCAGGGCATCGGGCTGGGAACTCAACGCCGCGGGGACGAACTGGCCGAAGAGCCCGATGGCGTCGTCGGCCGAGGAGACCGCGTTGGGGCCGTTGCCGAAGAACAGGTTGAAGCCAACACCCAGCGTATTGGAGGTATACGACTGGATGCCAGTCCCCGCCCGAGGCGCGGCCACGTCGTGGTTGGAGTAGAAGATATTGTTCAGGACGTAGGCCTGGAGTTTATCGGCGGTCGAGCTGCCGTTAATCAGGCCGAAGCTGTTGTCGGAGATCGTGTTGTTGACGACCAGGAACGGGGTGGCGATCGAGCTGGTCGCCCCGGTGTCGGTGATGTTGACGCCGATGATGTTGCCGGCGATCACGTTGTCGAAGACCTGCGAAGTCGCGGCGTTCACGCCCGAGGTGGCCAGGACCAGGCCGGATCCGGCGTTGATGATGTTGTTCCGGTCGATCACGACGTTCGAGTTGAGGGCCAGGATCCCCTGGTTGGTCGGGTCGATCAAGCCGAGCGACGGGTCGCCAATCAGCGGGCTGATGATCGAGAACCCGCTGACCTCGGTGGGGACCCCGAAGATGGAGCCCTGGACGGTGACCGTGGTGATGTAGTTGTTGCTGAACTGGAGAACCCCGGGGACCGAGGGAGCCCCGGGGGTGGCCCCGGGGGTGGGCTGGGCCACACCGTAGATCAGAGTGTTGTTGGCGGATCCGGCGAGGTACGAGGAGTCGGTACTGGACAGATCGGCCGAGAGGAGCCGGACGCCGGGCTTGACGCTCACGTCTTCCCGGTAGACTCCGGGACCCCCGAAGACATTGGGGAGGACCAGGACATCGTCGCCGATCAAAGCGGTGGCCATGGCCGCCTGGATGGTCGTGAAGGGGTTCTCCCTGGTCCCGACCGTCCCGGTTCCTACGGGAGCGTTCACGTCGGGGGCCTGGACATAGATCAGGTGGGCCTGACCAGGCTGGAAAACGGTGAAGGGCGTGACGGTGAAGTCGCTGCCCTGATTGCTTCCACCCCCGGTGGGGAAGGAACCGACGAAAGAGCCGCTGAGCGGGTTGCCGGCGATGTCGGTGATCGGGTTGGCCCCGGTCCCCTTGAGGACGATGTCATAAACGTCGTTGGGCAGCGGGCCCGGGATGGCGAAGGTGACCCGCTCCGACCCGGAGGCGTCGCCGAGATACTGAACCGTGAAACTCCCCTGATTGAACGGGACGGCGATCGGCTGGATGCCCTGGAAGCTGCCAGTTCCACCGGAGCGGAAGATCTGGATGGAATTGGTGTTGAGGGTCGCGTTCTTGATGTTCTTGGTGAACGTCACCGAGACGATCACCTGACCGTTGGCGCTGATGGTGGCGAGGGTGTTGGCCAGGGGGCTGAAGGCCGAGATCTGCGGGAGCGTGGTGTCAACCTGGAGCCCGGTCAGGGCGCCCTTGGCGGCAAAGGCGCTGGTCGGGTCGGTGACGAGATCCGAGGCGTTGCCAGCCTGGTTGATGACCCGGACCCGGGCAAGAGCGAAGGTCGAGCCCGGGTCGCCCTGGATGCCGTCGGTCCCGACCTTGTTGGGGGTGTCGGGGATCGGCCTGGTCAGGGAAACGGAGAAGTTGCCGCTGATGTCGGTGGTGCCGACCCCGGCGTCGATCAGGTCGAAGTTGCCGTCGCCCCTGGTCGAGATGTCGATGTGGACCGACTGGCCAGCCGCCGCGTTGATCGGCGGGAACTGGGCGTTGATCGACCCGATGAAGGTCGGGGTGTTGATCCTGGTGATCAACTTCCCGCCGCTGGTGTCGCTGGCCGGAGCGAGGAAGAAACTACCGGAGACGACCGAGGGGGAGCTCGTGCTGATGGTGAAGGTGACGGAGAAGTCGCTGCCAGGGAAATTGTCGCTGCCCGAAGGCAGAGGCAAGGTGTCGCCGTTGGTGTAACCGTCGAGTGCCAGGCCGCTCCGGTCGCGGATCACGTTCGAGCCGGTCCCCTTCAGGATGATCCGATACTCGTCGTTCAGCGTGGCCGGGTTGGAAAGGATCTGCGAGGTGTTGATGGTCAAGGTGTCGTTGTTGGGATCGAACGAGAGCAAGCCGGCCAGGCTGATGAAACGATCCGAGGGGCCGACGCCGTTGCCGAAGATCCCGTCGCCGCCGGAAGCCTGCAAGATCACCGAGGAGGCGTTGATCGTGTTGGGATCGAGCCGCTCGTTGAACTTAATCTGGATCGACTGCGGGACCCGGTTGGTCCCGGCGATTCCCCCAGGGCTGTAGAGGTTGGAGACGCCGACGGTGGTCACGGCGCTGACGGCGGTGACGACCGGGGGATTCTGGATGATGTACTCAAAGGCTCCCAGGTCGAAGAACGGCCGGCTGCCGAAACCGACGTTGGGAGAGTTGGGGTCCTTGACGCGGAGGTTGCCCAGCTGGTCGCGCTCGCCCGACAGTGGGGTGTAGGCGAATGTCGCCGGGTTGATGCCGGTCCCGGACTTGGAGTTGGCAGGCGTCTGGAGGACCGGGATGAACTCGTCGGGAAATCCGCGCTGGTTGATCGGCTCGCCGGGAAGGGTGACGATGTCCTCCGGGAAGCGGGCGAAGCCCAACCCGCCGGCCGGGTTTACGCTGCCGGTCACCACGTTCCGATTCGACGGGTCGTAGACGCTCCGGATCGGGGCCTGGTTCAGGTTGGTCGGGTCGATCGTGGAGGCCGGGTAAAGCATGTCGCCGAAGACCGACGGTCCCAGCTCGCTCCGGGCCACGTCGATGGCGGCCGAGGTGGGCAGCAGGAGGTACGAACCGGCTCGGTACGCCGGGTCTCCGATAATCGGCTGGTTGTTCACGACCCCGTTGGCGTTGGCCTGGTTCCTGAAGAACAGGTTGTACTGGAGGTCGCTGCCATAGTCCTGCCCGTCGGCGACGGCCGCCGTGCCCGAGTTATTCGAGAAGATGTTGTCCATCGCCAGGAAGGCGACGTGCGAAAGAGCGTTCCGGCCGTTAAAGGCCGGCGCGATCGTGTGGATCGAGGTCCCATTGCTGTCGAAGGTGTTGTTGAGGAAAACCGCCATGGCCGGGCTGGGGAATTGATCGAAATCCGAAGTCTCGGAGATGATCTCGGCCCCGGTCGGCATGTTCGAGATCGTGTTATTCACGAAGTAAGTATGAGTCGCCTCGCCCAGATATCCACTGGGGATCCGGTAGAAGATACCCGTCTGGTTGAGATAGTTGCCGGCCACCGCGATCGTCTGATAACCCGGGTGGGCGATGAAGCCGGCGTCGCTGAAGGTGGAGAGGTTCGAGTTGGAGATCGTGAGCTGCTTGGCCTGGTTGTACTGGTCGGCGTAAGGGCCGATGGTGGTCAAACCGCTGTTGTTCAGCGCGTACCCGAGCTTGGTCCCGTAACCGTTGTCGGGGCCCGGCGCGAAGGATCCGGCTGGCGGGTTGCCCAGGTCAAAGGTGTAGATGATCCCGCCGCCCTGCTGCTCGATCCGGGTGATGTACTTGATGTCGGCGTTGTCGACGATGCTCCCGTTCCGGGGATCCTGGAGGTCGTAGTCGGTCAGCATGTTGCCGCCGAAGTAGATCACTCCGCCATCGCCGGCCTTGGGGGCCGTGGTATCCCCGGGCATGGCCTGGAACATCGGCATGTTGTTGACGGTGGTGCCGTACGAGTTGTCGTGGATCGAGGTGATGATGACTGGGACCCGGGACTGGCCGGTGGTCTGGTTGGCCCCGATCCCCACGATCCGGATCTGGCTGAAGGCGCCCGGGTCGACCGTCGAGTCGGCGAGCGGATCCACGCCATTGTCCACTCCAACCAGGAATCCGGCTCCGCCCCGAAAGGAGTTGGGGATAGCGGCGGCGGGATTGACACCGGGGGCCTCGCTGGGGAAGGTTCCGTTGCCGGGATTCAGAAGTTTGATCAGCAGTGGGACGCCCGGCGAGGTGATCGTCGTGCCGTCGGCGAGAATGGTGCCAGGCAGCGTGCTCTGGAGAGTCAGTGTGACCGCCGGGGTCAGGATCGGTTGGAGCTTCGTGGAGTCGGGCACCGAGGGAATACCTGCGCCTCGGTCGGGCCCCAGGACGATCGTGTCGCGGAGGATGTAGGTGAAGTCGGATCCGGTCCAGACCGAGTTGACGTCGAGATTCGATCGATTCAAGCCATCGGTCCCGCCCTGGACGCCGACGCCGTTGAGCCCGTTGTTAAAGAACACGTTGCCGTGGATGAACGGGTCGCCCGACTCCAGGGGGCGCTGGGGGTCGCCGGCCAGGAGCGCCTCGGGCGCGAGGTTGATCGGGACGTCGGAGTTGTCGTCGAAGATGTTGTTGGTGACCGAGATCCGAGCCCCTTCGACGCCACCACTGACGCTGAGGACCTGGTTGATCGGGCCAACGCTGCCGGTATCGGTATTGACCGTCCCGCCGCCGTAACGCATCACGACCGAGTTCAGAACCGCGACGGCACCCGACGCGATGAGGACGTTGCCCCATCGAGCCGCATCCGGGACGTTCCCGGGCTTGGGCTGGAGATTTCCGGAGCCGCCGGGCACGGCTGGCAGCGGCTGGACGATCGTCGTGACGGCGCCCGAGATCGGGTCGGTGAAGGATGAGGTGGCGGCGTCGTCGTTGAGCGAGGTGAGGATCACCTTGGCCAGGTTCGCCGAGTTGGACGTGAAGCCGGGGGTCTTCTGGCCGGCCTGGGGATTGACCTGACCGTTAGGCAGCAGCGCGGCCTCGGTCGGCCCGACCAGGTGGTTCCCGTCGTATTCCCGGATGTAGGTCGAGTCGCCGACGTTGAGGCTAGCGCCCGGAGAAACCTGCAACGCCGAGCCGTGCTCGAACTTGAGAACCATCCCGGGGATGATGTAGAGCCGGTCCGTGTCGGAACCTGAACTCTGGGCCCCGCCCGTCTCCTGGACCAGCGACGGGCCGACGACCAGCCGCGTGGTGAGCAGGTAGGGATACGGGTTGTTGATCGCGTAATTACGCGCCCCGCCATTGGTGGAAGGGTTGTTGGGATAGACGATGGCGTCGGTCGGCTCGGCGACCCCGTTGAGCTCGCCCCGCAGGTAAATGCCGTTGAGCCCGTTACGGAGGAAGATGTCGTTGCGGATCAACGGGCCCTGGGCGACGTCGTCGATCCGGAGCGAATCGAAGTCGTTCGAGAGGCCGGCCTGGGCCGACCCGTTTGGACCGTTGGTGTCGGTGAACGACGAGTTGATGATCGTCGGGCGGCTGTTCTTGAGCGTGATCCCGTCGTAACCGATCCCGACGGTCTGGGGGACGACACCGCCAGCGAACCGTTCGGTCAGAAAGTTGACATAAGACATGATGTCGTCAGCGCCGGAGACCGCGTCGCGCTGGCTGGCCGGGTTGGTCGGGTCGGAGAACGGCCCCTTGAGGCGCTGGTCCACCGTCGTCATCCCGGTCGCCGGGATCTGCCCGGGGAAGAGAGTCGTCCGGGCATTGGCCGACCCGACCGGGGCGGCCTCGCTGAAATTCCGGAAGACGATCCCGCCGTAATCGCCGGGCGAGCCGACGGTCGTGGGATCGTTGTTGGAGACGCCGCCGACCGTGGAATCCTTGTAAGAGGTGACGATCACGCTCGTATTGGCGTTGGGCCCACCCCGAATTTGGAGGGCGCTGCCCTGGTTCTGCACGAACAGGCTGGCATTCTGCATCTTCAGGATCGTGCCGGAACGGAAGACCAGCGTGGTCAGTGCCGGGACGGCGGCGCTCCCGTCGTTGACGATCGGGTCGGTCCCCGAGGGGGCCTGGAGCACGAACGGCTTCTGGATCATCCCGCCGGTGCTTGGGTCGCGGGAGACGCTGGAGGGAACGGCGATGACGACGGCAGGGCCGCCGGTGGCCTCGACCCGCTGCTGGGCCGCGAAGAAGGCGGAGGGCTCGAACTGGCCGTCGCCGCTTCGATCGAAGTTCGTGTTGAAGTTTGCCCCGGAGTTCACCACGCTGTTGAGGTCGCCGCCGTTGTTGCCGGTGAAGGTCGCCTCGGGGGCGAGCACCGGGAAAGGCCGGGTGATGGTCCCGTTGGGGGCCTGGCTGGGGACCTGCGGGCTATAGAGTGCGTCGGCCCGGGCGTAGATGACGTTGCCGTTGGGCACGACCAGGAACCCGGTCATGAACGCGCCGCCGGCCGTGCCATCCCCGGAAAGGTCGCCGACCGCGGCCGAGCCCCGGACCTGGCCGTTGGGCAGGAGGTCCACGTAGTTCCCGGAAGAGTTCAGATAGCCCTTGAACTCGCCGTCGAGTTGGTTGCCGTAGGTATCGGAGATTGCCGTCAGCCCGTTGTTGGGCAGGTAGACCCGGTAATAATCGGCCGGAAGCGTCGCCCCGGGCGGCAGGGTGATGACCAGGCGGTTCTTGTAACCGTACTGGCCGTAGACGGAGTTGGTCACCGAGTTGTCGAGCCGGACGTTGATGCCGGTGACCCGGGTGTAGCCGCTGGTGTTGGTGATCCCGAGGTCGCCGAAATCGCCGTCGGGCTGGGCCGACGCGGAATTCGCCGATCGGATGACCTGGACGGCGTTGGTGTAGTCGACGTTCGGATTAAGGGTGTTGGAGAAGTCGATGGTGAACATCGACGGGGGTGCCATGAGGCCCGGGTTCACGCCGGTGATCGGGATCTCATAATTGGAGCGGACGTCGGACTGGGCGTACCCGTAGGCCGCGGTGGGGTCGGGAGTGTAGGCCCGATAACTGGTGATGTAAGTCGGGGTCTGCTGGAGGGTGAAATCGAGATCGAAGTTGAACGCCTGGCCCGTGGCCGATGCGCCGGCATATCCCGCGAACGGGTTGCCCGCCGCGTCGGTGATTCCGCCGGGGGTCGTGGCCGAGGATAGCATCGCGAAGTGATACACACCGTTGGGCAGGCCCGGCCCGAAGGTCAAGTCGACCCGGCCGGTGAACGGGTCGGAGGAGAGCGTCCGGGCTGAGGTCGATACGAACAGGGCCGTCGAGATGAAGCTCGACTCGTCGGTGTAGGTGCCGTTGGCGACGAGATAGAGCTTATAATTCTGGACATTGCTCGCCCGGCTCGGGTCGAGCGCGGGGATCGCCAATCTGGGGTCGACCGCGAAGGGGTCGCCCAGCGTCTGCGGGTTGACCGGGTCGAGGACGTTGATGCTCAGGTTGGCCAGCGAGCTGATGCTTGCATTATTGGGGATTGACGTCGCGGGAGATCCATCGGTGGTTCCGACGTAAGGCTCGGTATTGTCGATCCGGAACGCGGTGTCCTGGCTCGACGCAAAGCCCGGGAAGGGGGGAGAATCGGACTGCCCGACGACGACCACGCGGAGCCGGTTCTGACCCTCCGGTAGCTGAGGAGCCCCTGCCGGATACTGGATCACGAACTGGCCGTTGGCATCGGTGACCGCCTGGACGTCGAAATTGCCCGTGAAGCCGCGGCCGTTGGTTCCGACCCGGAGGTCGAGCCCGCCTCGGGCAACCCCGGGGTGAGGAATCCCGTTGAACTCGGCGTAGACCAGTTCTCCCGCGAGCGCGGTCCCGAACGGTGCGGTGATCTGGCCAAGGAAGGACGGCCGGCTGTAGTTCGTATTGTTGTCGCCGGTAAGCCCACTGTCCGAGGACGGCGTCAGCGAAAGGAAGGAGACCTGGGGCGGCTGGATCGACAGGAGGCCCAGGTCCTGGAAAAACTGGGAGCCGGCGCCCGAGGGGAACCGTCCCGAGGGGAACACCCCATGAAACTCACCGTTGAGCGGATTGCCCACGATGTCGGTGACGCCGGTGGTGATCGTCAGGGCGAAGTGGTCAGTCGGGAAGTCCGACTGCGGCAGGGCGGTCAGGTCGATCGTCGCGACCATCCTCGTCGGATCATAGGAGAACGCGACGCCAGGGAACTGGCTGACGATCACGCTGGAGGGGCTGAACAGCGGATTGTTCACGCCGCCGGCGCGGAAGAGCACCAGGTTCTGGGCGTTGATCGTCGCCGGATTCACCGGCTCGTTAAAGCTGACCTGGATGACCCGGCCGCTGAAGGCGACGTTGGTGATCTGCGGCCCGTTGAGCTGCGCGAGGGTGAAGCCGTCGATCGCGCCGGTCGCCAAGGGCAGGCCGTTCAGGCCGATGACCTGCCCGGGATAGAATGCTGTCCGAAAGAATCCATTGGCCACCACGCCGGGAGCAGGGATGATCGTGATCGGGAACTTGACCAGGGTCGGATCGATCGGGTTGTCGATCCCGATCGGAGCTCCGACGTTCACCGTGGCCCCGTTGGGTCCGTAGACCTGGAGCGCGTAGGGCGTGATCGACGAGAGAACCACCGGTTTGTTGAACTGAACGGTCAAGAACTGGGGCGCGGTCGATACCGTGTTGTTCGAGCCGGGCGTGATTGAAACGACGCTCAGCGACGCAGCCGCCGAGATCGCGGCCGGGATGTTGGCCAGCCCGTAACCGCCCTGGGGATTCCAGACGCCCTTGGCCGAGCCATTGAGCGGTGTGGCGGAGACCTCCAGGGCCCCGAGGATCGTTGACCGATCCGCCGATGGGTTGGCCTGCTTCATCAAAGCGATCGCTGCGGCCAGGTTGGGCGCCGCGGAGGACGTCCCGGTGAAGGTCGGAAGCGGTTGGAGATCGTTGACCGGGGTCGGGGGCGTCGCGAAGGTCGTCGCCGGGTCGCCGGGAAGCGTTGGGTTCGCCTGGGAGAGCGGCTGGGTCGAGTCGAGAATCTGTCCGGGGATGAAGAACGACGTGTTCCCGAAATCCGGCGCCGACAGATCGGGCTTGAGCAAGACTTCCGGAGGCTTGGGCGATCCGTCAGGATTGAAGAGGCTCAGCACCGGGCCGAACGAACTGAATGGTTCGTTGGTGATCGTCGTCCGGCTCTCGAACGGGGTCGTGCCGAAGAAGGGCACCGCACCCACGCCGATCGTGGCGGCGCCGGCGGCATGGCCAAACGTCGTGGGGTAGTTCGTCCCTCCCGCGGACCCGAACTTGTGCGACACGGCGAAGCCGCCGTCGCCGACCTCCGCGAACACCACGTGACCCGGGTCGGGCCCGCTGGCCACCTTGATCACGACGTTATACAGCCCCGTCGGGACGAGCCGATCGAGGAGCTGGATCGGTGACTGAGTGGCGACGTTGTTGGAGACGCCCTGCGAGACGATGTTGCCGGCCTGATCGAGGACGTAGAAATCGACCTCCGATGTCACCCCGGCCGCCGTGTAATTCGGTTGATCGAACTCGAAGGTGGGATGCGAGCTCGCGTAGACCCCGATCGGGAGCATCGTGGTCTGGGTCGCCCCAGTGGCATCGAAGTTCATGTACCGGCCAGCACCGAGTCCGGCGACGGTCGCGTTGACGCCTCGGAACTGCGACTGATAGCCGCTGTCGGCGGCGTTTCCTGCGGCGCTGACGTAGACGACCCCCTGGCTGGTCACCTGATCGACGGCCTGCTGAATGATCCCGTCCTGATAGAACGGCTCGTTGGAATACCCGAGGTCGTCGACGATGACGGTGCTACCGGCCGCCGCCAGTGCGATGATCGCGTTGTGGAACCCCAAGGGGCCTAGGGCACCCGTCGGGTCGCTGCTGGCTCCGGTGGAGAACGCCAGCGCGGCCCCTGGCGCGATGTCGTGGATGTTCTCCAGCATCGCCCGGCCTTCATCAGTGCTGCCGGCGGGGCCATCCTGGAGCACCTGGACGTTGGAGGGGAGGTCGCCCGTCGCGATCGAGTCGGCCAGCCCGCCCTTGTATTGATTGACGCTGTCGGAAATGACGCCGATCTTCTGGCCGGTGCCGTCGACCTTGTATTGTGATCGGGCGATATTCGCAGCCAGCGACGCATCGGCCTCGTTGTTCGCCTTGCCGATGAAGTGGGTGAACGGTTTGTAGACCGGATCCACGCCGATGGTCTGCGGCGAGCGGGCCACCGCCTGGAGTTGGCCGATCGGCAGGTATCCCTCGACGATCTTCAGCTGCGCGTTGGACGTCGAGATCTGCATCCCCAGGCCGGCGAGCGTCTGCTGGAACGAGTTGAAATCACCCGTGCCACGGACGTCGACGGCAACCGAGGTTCCCTGAAACTGGATCCGGCTCGCCAATGTCGACTGGAACTGGCCGTGGGACCCGGCCGCGACGTAGTTGTTGTAATCGTGGAAGACCTGGATCAGGTCCGCGCCGGCGTTGGCCAGCGGGCCATTCTGAATGTCGTAGGGGTTATTGTCCGTCGGCTGGAAGGGGGACGCGACCCCGCCGCCCGGTGTCGCGGTGCTCAGGAGCCGCCGGTTCTCCAGGGCCTCCAGGCCGGGCGTCTCGAAACGACGACGACGCGGATCTCCGGATCGACGCTTCGACCCGTGGTCACGCCCATTTCCCTTGAAGCTCGCCATCGACAGACCCCCCCGGTATGCCTCGGAGCCCTATCCGCGCGGGGCACGACCGGCCCACGACACCCCCAAGACGGGGGACACGACGGTAGAACTCATGAAATCAAAAGCGGATCCGAACCGACCTCATATTTCCAGCCGCGCCGGGCCTCGCCCGCCCCGCACGGCCCGCAAGCCGCTCTAAGTCGCCAAGCCGACCGCCCGTGCCAGACGAAGCCACGTCGATTCTGGACCGGTCAAGGGATATCCGATTCTGCCCGGTCCCCCCCTCGATGCGACTTCCATGATCATTCCCTTTCCGTGAGACCGGCAGAATCCAGCTCGCCGCGATGACTCGCAAAGATTAACTACATGCACGCAGTCAATCATTGCCACCGAAATTTTTGTCGTCAAGTCACTACCGGAGAATTTCGCGTCGGGTGTGATCGCGAAGCAACAATCGGTTGAATCCGGGAGTTGGCGAGGTGAGCGGCATGCGGATCATTTCGAGTGTGGGCCCTACCGACGCGATGTCAAAGCACGTCTCAATTTTTTGCCCGGTGCGTTGTCGGTCGTGCGGCTTGCGAGCATTCGGCGACGGAATACACTAAGAAGCCGGATCCGAACGCCCTCGTTGAGACCTGGAGCCTCGCCCTTGATCGCTCGCGCCCCCTCGATCCGCGGCCGATTGTTCCCGGCGGTCCCGACCCCGCTCGACGCCAACGGCCGGATTCACCGCGAGGGCCTGGAGCGACTGGTCGGGTGGATCTCCGGCTTGGCCGTCGGCGGCGTGGCGGTCTGGACCCCGATCGGGCGGGGAGACCGCCTCGGGCCGATCGCGCGTGCCGAAATCTTCCGAGCGTGGCGGTCCGGCCTCGGCGAGGGCCCGACGCTGATCGCTGCCGCGGGACCGGCGGCCGGGGCTCGCCACCCGGACGATGTGGTCGAGTCGGCCCGATTGATGGCCGAGGAGGCGGCGGGCCTCGGGGCCGATGCCGTCCTGGCGCTCCCGCCCGGCCCGTACCGGGGGCGGCCCGATCGCGACCGCCTGGTCCTGGAATACCACGCGGCGCTCGCGGTCCCTGGCCTCCCCTTGCTGATTTCCTACCGGAGAGAGGACGCGGGAGGGATCGCCTACGGGCCCGAGGTCCTCGCGCAGCTCCTGGCCCGGCCGGAGGTGATCGGGGTCCAGGTCGCGACGATCGACGGGATCGTCGCCTTTCAGCAAGTCGCCGCCCTGGTCCGTGACCAGGCCCCCGAGAAGCGGGTGGTCTCCGGGGAGGAGCGGTTCCTCGGCTACAGTCTGATGTGCGGGGCCGACTCGGCGATCGTCGGCCTCGGGGCGGCCTACCCCTCGGAATCGATCAAACTGATCGGGGCTCACGTCTCGGGCGACGCCGCGCGGTTCCTCGAACTCAGCGCAGACCTGGACCGTCGGGCGCGACTGTTCTTCCGGGCGCCGATGGAGGGGTCCGTCCTCAGGTTGCTGAAATCGCTGGTGCAAATCGGGGTGCTCCCCCCCGACGCCGCGCACGACCCCTGGGGTCCCCGGTCGGGCCCGACCGGAGGAACCCCGGCGGGGGAGGGGCACGATCGCGGGGGAAATCGTCGTGGGTCAACGGGTTAGTTTCCCTTGATAACAAAATCCTTCGGAACATTCAAGAATGTCGTCGCGATGGCCGTGACCAAGCCTCGGAAGGGATCGCGAGGAGCGTCCCGAGTTCCGGTGTTCAAGCCGCCGCGGGGAACTCGACCCCGAGGGCATCGAGATCGCGGAGAAGCTCGGCGGTCTCCCGGTAGAGCAGACCGACGAGCCCGGCGGCGCGTGCCCCCTCGACGTTCTCGGGCAGGTCGTCGATGAAAACGCAATCTCCCGGATCCGCCCCGGCGGCCTCGGCGCAGGCCAGGTAGAAGGCGGCCGACGGCTTGATGTGGCCGACCTCGAAGGACAGGACCAGCCCGTCGAAGTGGGCCAGCGTCCCGGCGAACTGGCGGCGGAACTGGGTCGCGTGGAGGTCGTTGGTATTCGAGCCGAGGACCAGGGTGTACCCCGCGCCCTTGAGCGCAGCCAGGAGCGGGACGATCGACTCATTGAGCGTGAAGATGTCGGACCAGGCCGCCGCGAATTCGTCGTGGGTGATCGCCAAGCCGACCAGGTCGGAAACCTCCTTCGAGAACGCCTCGGCGGACATCTGCCCGCTTTCATAGGATTTGATCAGATCGGAAAAGCCGAGCGGCCGGAGCCGGTCCAGCAACTCCTCGCCGGAGAGCCCGAGCCGGGCGCCGAGGGAGGTCGTCGCCTTCCGGTAGTCGAAGTGGGCGACCACATTGCCGAAGTCGAAGATCAGGGCCGGGCGCCGCATCGGTCGAAGCTCCTGGGATCGAGACCGGCCGGAGGTTCCGGGTGACAGCGGCACGAGAGCCCCGGCAGGCCCGAGCGAGCCTCCCTGTTTGCTCAAGGATTCGCCGGTCCGATCGTCCCCAGGCCCCGCCAGACCGCGGGAGCGACGCTCGGCGTGACCCCCCGGACCGAGCCATCGAGCAGGAGGACGTTGACGCGGTTGGGGTGGGCGCTCGACGCCCCGATCGCGGCGGTCTTGCCATCGTCGGCGATGCAGGAAGGGGAGCGGTTCGGGGCGAGGAGGTGGCCGTAGAGGGTCGACCGCCAACCGGCTTGGGACCAATCCGAGCCGGCATCGCCGCGCCATCGGTCGAGGGCGAGGTCGGTGCATCCCGTTTCGCCGATCGGGCCGGCGGTGGTCGCGTAGTTCCCGAGGCCCGGCCGACGGTCGATGCCTCCGCCCACCAGTCGCTCGACGAACGCGGCGGTGAAGGAGACCCCGTCGCCGGCCTCGACCGCGCCGATCGTCGTGATCCGCCCCGGCTCGAACGGGCCGCCCCGGCCGGCGGCGGTGTCGCCGGCATTCGCCCGGTAGCTGATGGCCGCCGCGAATCGGCGGTCCATGGCGTTCGGGTCGCTCGGGCAGGCCAGCCCGGGGACCGTCACACCTCGGGGTGGGGCGGAGGTGGCCTTGGGCGGCCGGGCCGGGTCGCGGAGGTCCACCAGGTCGGGCAGGGCGAGGCCGTCGAGCATCGCCTTGATCGGCGAGTCGCCGGGAGTCGGACCCAGAAGCGCGACGGTCGGATACTGGCGGTTGACCTGGTGGTAGAGCTGGAGGCCAACCCCGATCTGCATCAGGTTCTTCTGGCAACCCGCGATCCGGGACGATTCGCGACCACGCGGGAGGGCGACGAGTGCCCAGACGAAGAAGAAGCCGACGATCCCCACGACGGCGACCACCTCGACGATCCCCCGCCCGGACCGGCGCGGCGCCCCCTTTCGCGAGATTGGGATTCTGTCTTTGGTTGGGCCAGGTGCCGAATGGGTCGGGTTCGACCGTCGGTGGTGGCGCTGGCTGGATGTCGCGGGCGGCATGGCCTTGGTCCCGAGCGTCATGGGTTCCATCTTTCGGCCGCGTTCGCCCGCCAGCCGATTGCAAACTTCGACCGGTCGTGGCAGGCTGGCGCACCCTCGATGGGACGTGCGTGCCCTCGGATCGATCCTAGCCTAACTCAGGAGCCCCGCATGAGATACTCCCTACTTCCGATCAGCTTCCGGGCCGCTTGCAGGCTGGTCGGGGTCGCGGCCCTGCTGGTCACCGTCCGATCGCCCGAGCCTCGGGCCCAGGCCGGTTCCCCGCCGGTCAAACCACCCTCGGAGACGATCGAGCTGTTCGACGGCAAGGACCTCGACGGCTGGGAGGGACACTCGAAATACTGGTCGGTGGTCGACGGGACGATCGTGGGAAAGAACACGGAGGAGGTACCGGTCAGCACCTACCTGCTGACCAAGCGGAAGTTCTCCGACTTCCGGCTCACCGCCAAGGTCAAGCTGGCGACCTCGGAGATGCACTCCGGGATTGCCTTCTGGGGCAAAGCGGCACCCGAGAAAGGCGACCCACACACCTACATGGGACATCTGGTCATGTTCCCCTCCGGCTGGGGGATGTACGACCTCCACCGACGAGGCGGTTTGCCGGTCGACGGCGGCCCGGCGAAGAAGGCCAGCGAGGGGCGGCAGCACGACTGGAACGACCTCGAAATCCTGGCCACGGGACACCGGGTTCGGGTGGCGGTCAACGGGATGGCGGTCGTGGACTTCACCGACCCCAAGCCCGAGCTGATCGCCGAAGGGCCGATCGCCCTCCAGCTTCACTCGAACAAGGTCCCGCAGGAGGTCCAATTCAAAGACTTGAAGCTGGAGACCTTCCCGACCGACGACAAGCTCAATACCGTGAAATGAGCGAACGGGCCCGACAACTCGCCGGCCTCAATGGCCGGCGATCACCAGGTCCCCGGTCCCCACGTTCCCGGCCGCGTCGGTGGCCCGGACCATCAGGACGTGGACCCCGGACTTGAGGTCGGGCAGCGGGAGGGCGATCGTCTCGGTCGGCGAGTCGAACAGGCCGTCGTCCGGGAAGATCGTTACCCAATCTCCGCCGTCGAGGGAGTAGGCGGCCTTGACGATCCGGGTCAGGTCGTCCTGAATCATGATCGTCCAGTTCAGTTGACCGCCCGATCCGCCAGGCGAGACCGCGACCTTCGGCGCCTGGTGGTCGACCAGGAATGGGTCGCTCACCCGATCACGTGATAGGGCGTCGGCCGGGGCGTTCGAGGGGCGATCGGAGGCGGTCACGCGAACCCGATACGTTCCGTCGGGGACGGCGGAGGTATCCCAGGCATAGGTCGCCTCGGTCAGGGGGTCGCCGCCGAGCTTGATCCAGCCGGGCCAGCCGTCCTTCCGGATGTGGAGGGTGTACGCCATCTCGTCGCCGTTGGGATCGGTCGCCTCCCACCGGAGGGTCATCTTGGGCTGGCGGGTCGCGCCGTCGGCGGCCCCGACGTCGGGAACGTCGAACCGGGCGATCTCGGGCGGGAGGTTCGCCGTTTGGTAGCGGACCCAGAGCGAGCGGAGTTCGGGCGAGCCGGCCGGATCGGTCGAGGCCAGGGTCACCTGATACTGGGCGAACCGGCCCGGAGGAACCCCGGCGCTGGCCGAGGCGGCGTCGCCCTGCGCGGTCGACCAGGGCGACCAGGTCGGATCGGGCTCGCCGACGTTCCCGGTCCGGACCTTGACCGAGACCGACGATCCGGCCGGCGTCTCGGCCTTCCACGAGACCGCCCCGAACCGGCTGACGAGCTTGGCGTCGAGGACGTCCGAGGTCAGGGTCCCGCTCGGGAGGTGCCCCGATTCGAGTCGGAGGACCGCCCCGGGATCGCCCGCGCCGATCAGGAGTCCGTCCGTGCCATCGGCGAGCAAGGCGAGGATCTGGCCGTGGTCGAGCCGGGCGATCGGGGCCGACTCGCGACCCTGGTCGCGGACCTCGAACAGCGTCCCCTCGGGACCCGTCCCGACGTAGAGTCGGTCGTCGCGCCAGGCCAGGGCGAAGATCAACGCCTTGTGACGGAAGACCTCGCGTGCGACGCCGTCGATGCCGATCCGATAGACCGAGTTGTCGCCCGCCGCCGCGGGTCGGGGCGACACCGTGCCTCCCGGCGTTGCGGGGCCCTCGCCGAAGTCGCGGGGCGGGCTCGCGACCTTCTGCACGGCCACGGCGTCGAGCGGTTCCGGCGGCGGCGGCCGGGGGATGCTGATCCCGCCCGAGAACCCCGAAGGCGACCGACCCGATCCCCCCGAGCCACCCGATTCGGCGGCCGTCCCGGCGTAGATCGATCCGTCGGGCGCGACGTGGAGGGCGCGAACCTCGTTCTGCGGGGCGTCGTGGACGACCGAGGTTTTGCCGTCGGGACCGACTCGATAGATCAGGCCCTCGCCGTCCGACCCGGCATAGACCGAGCCGTCGGGCCCGACGGCGACACAGAGCAGGTGGGGATGCTTGCTCTTGAGCAGGAGCGACCAGGCCCCGTCGGTTGCCCGCTTCCAAAGCTGACCGGTCGGCCCGGTGGCGGCGTAGAGGTTCCCCTTGGAATCGGTGGCCAGGTCCCAGATGTACTGGACCTTGGGGTCGGGCCGGGAGGCGGGATGCTTGGGGTTGGTCACCTCGACCACCGAGCCGTTCGGCCCGGTCCCGGCGAAGACCTTCCCCTCGGGGGTGACGACCAGCGCCAGGGCCTGCGAGTCGTCCGCGTCGAGGGCGACCGACCAGTCGCCGGATCCCTCGCGGCGGTAGACCTTCCCCTCGTTCCCGGTGGCGGCGAAGAGAACTCCCTCCCTGGTCCGGGCGAGGTCCCAGATCCGGACGGCGTCGAGCCGGGCGGTCGGTCGGATCGCCCGGGCCAGGCGGATCCGGCCCGAGTCGGAGATCACCACCCCCTCGCGACGCCCCTTGGCGAAGGACGGGGCCCCCTCGTGCCGCCACGTCTCGATCTTGGCCCAGGCCGCCGAGGCGATCAGGACGGCGAGGATCGCACCGCTGAGGACACGGAATCGGAGATCTCGGGCATGTTTCATCGGTGCTCGTCTCCTCGACGACGGGGCGGCTGCATTTCGCCGGCAAATTTCATCAGTTCGAGCCCATCAGCGAAAGACCCGCGTCCTTGGCGACGGTAAATTTCATCGCTTGATTGCCCTCGACCACCCAGGCGGTGTCGACCGTCGCGACAAGGTCGGAACGGACGGCGGGCTCGACGGTCTGGCGGTTCGAGGCGAAGACGGCCCGGGCGCTCCCGGGGAGGTTCGGCAGGGTCTGGCCCATGACGGCGAGGCCCCGATCGGGTGCGGCCACGTGGAGCGAGAGCGAGGTCCGCTTCTGATCGATCTGGGCCCGGATCGCACGGAGGAGGCCGGCGACATCGCGCGGATCCAGCAGTTGCGGTTCGTTCCGGAACCGGCGGCGGAGGCTGGTCCCGAGGTCGCAGACGAACGCCTCGTGCGGACCTTCGGGGAAGTCGGCGGGGATGGGAAGGTCCAGCTCGACGACCTGGCGGTCCCCCTTGTAGGGCTTGAGCGTCACGAATGCCCGGAGCGACTGGCCGGGCTCGACGCGGTCGGTGGCGAGCCGGACCGACTCGACGGTGGCGAGCGTCCGGCCGGGGCTGACCTCGACCGAGCAGTCGATCGACTCGATCCGGACCGGGGCCAGAGCGTTGTGAACCAGCATGTTGACCATCGAAGCGATCGGCGTGAACATCGCCGACGGCCCGGTCGCGCCCGAGTAACGCGGGCCGCTCAGGGTGTCCTCAATGACGATCGGGGCGTGGTCCTTGATCCGGATGGTCGCGGCGATGTGCGAGGTCAACTCGTCGGGGAGGTTTCCTTCCGTGTCGACGGCATTGGTCAGGACGGCCATCACCAGACTCGCCAGCAGGTTAGGTTCGCGGACGATCTCGACGCGAAAGGTCCGGGTCTCGGCGTACCGGCCGGTCTTGACCTTCACCGCCAGGGGGATCATGTCGGGCTTCGGGCCGATCCGGCCGGCGATCCCGGTGCTGACGTCGGTGTCGAGCACGCCGACGACCTTGAGCGGCGAGCCCATCTTCATGCTCACGCTGGCCCGGGGATACACGGTGTGGATGTAGCCGGTCATCATCGGGAACTGGCAAGCCCCGAGGCTGAACATCGGGTGGCCGAAGCCATAGACCCGGTCCCCCTCGACGTGGGTCACGGTGCCGATCCCCGAGAGGTCAAAGTCCCCGGTCACCATCCCGATGCTCAGGGGCGCCCCCGGGACGAGGGGCTTGTCCCCCTCTTCCTTGATGATCCGGTCCTGCGCCTTACCCCCGGCCATCGGCGCCAGGCCGATCGGCGCGAATCGCTCGGAGAGCAAGGCCAGGGCCCTCGGGGTGAACCCCGAAGCGGCCAGCGGCGTTGCGATCGGCACCATTCCGCCCAGCCCGCCGCCGGAAACGGCCACCGGACCGGCCGCGTCGAGCCGGAGGTCCATCCCGCCCGACTCATCGAGCCGCCAGAGCCGATCCAGGCCCGCGGCGCGGACGGGCCCCTGCTTCTCGAAGTCGGCCTCGGCGGCGATCCGCTTGTCGTTCGATCGGACGTACTGGACCATCTGCGAGAACGGCGTGACCCCGGCGATCGGGTCCTTGGCGAACTCCCAGGCGAACGCCACGGCCCCGACGAGCTTGCCATCAATGGTGATGGGGCTGCCGCTCATCCCCTGGATGATCCCGGCATGTTCGAGGTTACAACCGGTCAGCCGACAAAGGACCATGTCTCGACCGGGGCTGACACCCTTCATCACGCCCAGGACCTCGGCCCCGAACTCTTCGAGCTTGGTGCCGACCATCACGGTCTGGCCCGTCCCCTTCATCCCGGGGCGGAGGTCGTTGACGTCCCAGTACACCTTCGAGTCCGGCTCACCCCCGAAGGCCGCCGGTGAGGCGGCCAGAACCAGCGCCGGGAGCAGAAGCCGAAGGGCGACGGAGAACCGCGTGATCGGGTCGGGGACCATGGAGGAAACCTCCCGGGTAAGTACCTGTTCCGGTGTCCGGAGCAATGGTCCAGGGGCGAGCCCCTCGGACGATGGGCGGGTACAACCTATCGTTGAGCCGAAGCCGGAAAAGGGAAGTCTATTGGAGTGGGGCCGACCATAAGCTGGCCGTCGGGATTCGATCCGATGGGCCTTCCGACATCTTGAAACATCCCGTCTTCTCCAAATCTACAACCCGCGCATCATTGTGTCAACGAATAGTTGGCGACGCTTTAATTCATGATTTTAATAATGGTTCGACTGACCGATCGGTTGGTCGTGAATGACTTCGGCGGCCAGTCTCGGATTTCGGGGGCGCACTAATGGAATAGGTCGCGAAGCGGCCCGTCGCCGTGGCCGTTGTCATCCTCATGCGATTCCCGCTGGCGTCGGGCCTCGTCGCGGAGGATCTCGATCCGCTCGCGGAGGATCTGCCCCCGGTGCCGGATCGCGTAGCGACGGAGGGCGACCCAGTCGCGAAAGGCGAGGGCGAGCAGGACGAAGATCAAGAGGAAGACCCCGAGCCAGAGCCCCACGAATCGGGGGTTCGCCCGGTTGTCTAGCCGGGGGGGAAGCCGGGAGCCGTAGATGACTCCCACCGCGAGCAAGACCAGAACCACGATACCGAACGCCCGGCGGGCGTCCTGGCTGGCGAAGTGGCCGAGGTCTTGTTCGGGGAGGTCGGAATCTCTCCGGCGACGCTCGCGCCACTCGCTCCAGCCCAGCAGGGCCGCCACGAGGAGGACGACGGTCGAAACGATCAGGCTGGCCGAGTCGATGTCCGGGGCCGGCGGCATCGGGCTTGCCTCGCGGTTCGGGTGGGGGAGTCGTCCGGCCGGTCGGGCCTCAGTAGACGTCGGCGTGGGTCAGTTGCTGCTCGACCCAGTCGCTCCGGCGGGCGATGTCGATCAGGGCGGCTCGGACGTCGTCGGAATGGACGTGTCCCCGGGGGAAGGTCCGGGTCATCACGAACATGTCCTGGCCGTTGACGTTCCGGACCGAGAGCCCGCCGTAGGTCATCTCGGCGTTGAGCTTCAGGGCGAATTCGTAGTGCCTCGGCTCGGCCGGGCAGCAGACCGAGAAGACCGACAGCAGCCGCTCGTTGTGCCGGTTCTGGCCGACCTCCAAATAGACCTCCTGGAGCCGATCATTGGGAAGCTTGAAGAGGATCCGGAAGTGGTCCCGGGCACCCTGGATGAAGCAGTCAAGCCCCTCGACGCTCTCGCGGAGGAGTCCCTCGGTGTCGCGGAGCTGGGCGATCGCCGAGGAAAGTTTCTCGATCAGGTCCTCGGCCGAGGCGAACCGGGCGTCGGGGTCCTTGGCCAGGCAGAGTCCCAGGATCTCGACGAGGTCGTCGTTGACGGCCGGGACGATCGTGCGGATGTCGGGGACGGCCTTCTTGCGGTGCATGTAGATCAGGCGGCTGATCCGGTCGGCCGAGAACGGGAGCCGGCCCGAGAGCAGGTAGTAGAACATCACGCCGACGGCGTAGAGGTCCGATCGGGGGCTGGCGGGCTGGCCCGTGAACAGCTCGGGGGCCATGAACGTGGGAGTCCCGGCAACCTTGGCGCCGGCCAAACCGGGCTCGGAGTGGCGGCGGACCAGGCCGAAATCGGCGAGCTTGGCCCGGCCGTCCTGGGTCAGAAGGACGTTGGCCGGCTTGACGTCGCGATGGACCAGCCCCGATCGGTGTGCCGCGCCCAGCGCCTTGACGACCTGGAGGACCAGGTTGGAGGCCCGGACCGGCTCTAGCGGCCCTTCCTTGACCAGCGTCTCCTTCAGGCTGATCCCGCCGGGGACGTATTCCATCTCGATGAAGTGGTAGTTGCGATCGCTCCCGAGGTTGTGGACGGTCACGACGTGGGGATGCACGAGGTTGGCCACCACCCGGGCCTCGGCCCAGAACTGCTCGCGGAACTGGGGCTGACGGGCGACGAGCCCGGGGTTGAGAACCTTGATCGCGCAGGGGCGGCAAAGGAACTCGTGCTCGGCCTGATAGACCCGGCCCATCGTCCCCCGGCCGATCACCGGGCCCATCCGGTACTGACCGAGGGTCCGGCCCGTCAGGTCGTCAACGGCGGGGAACCCGTCGTCGGGGTCGGGGGGGGCGGGCTCGCCCCGGAAGTTGACGGTGGGGTCGCCCTCATAGTCGACGGTCGAATCGAACACCGCGCCGGGGCCCGTGACCCCGGGTGGCGAGGACGCGATCGGCTCGCCGGGCCGGGCCGAGGCGGAGAGCCCCCGGCGGGTTGGGTCGTCGGGCTCGGTAATCCGGCTCTCCCCCATCGTCATGGTCATGATCGCCTCTGGCGGTCCTGGCATCGGCCCGAGAGCACGACACCCCGAATGACCTTAAGTGTTCGTTTCGCCAAAAATCTGTCAAGCGAACCGGTCAAAATGGAGTTCAAGAGACGGCCCTGCATCTCCGGTTTTGGGTGTCGGCCCCGGCCTCCCGCATCGGATAGAATCGGGCTCCGCCAGACCGACCAAACATCAAGGAGAACCGAATCATGCGACGGACCGGATGCTGGATCGCCGCGGGGTTCTGGGGTGTCGTCCTGGTCGGGATGGACGGCCCGACCCCCGAGCCGAGGGCCCGGCCCCGGAACGCTCGGGCGGAGGCCAGGCCGGCCCGGAAGGCACCCCGGCGCGACCCCGAGACTCCACCGCCGTGCATCGCCTCGAACCGGCCGGCCCGGCCCCCGGCCCGGTCGATGCCCGAAATGTTCGACCGGCTGATGGACGGGATGACGCGCGACCCGTCCCGTGGGTTCGCCGGGTTCCTCGACGAGCTATCCGCCCTGGAGGGTCCGGCGCTGGAGGGCGTCACGCTGACCGTCGCCGAGGAGCGCCGGGCCGGGCACAAGGCCCGGTCGGACTACCTCGATCGCGCCGCGGCCCGGGGCTATCGAACGGTCGACGACCGGAGGCGGCTCGATTATCTCCGGGCCCTGGTCGCCCGCTTCTCCGACCGGATGGCCCGCCGCGACCGCTACCCGGCGATCGAGGTCACGCTGATCGATGCCCCGTTCCCCGACGGCCAGTCGTTCCCCGGCGGCTTCGTGGCCTTCACGACCGGCCTGCTCGACGAGCCCGACGAGGCGACCGTGGCCGCCGTCGTTGCCCACGAACTGGCCCACCTGGATCGGGGACACCTCCACGGCTACGCCCGACGGAGCAAGCTGGCCGAGGCCACCTACCGGGACCCGCCGGGCGGGGCCGCCAGCTTCGACCAGTTCTTCACTCGACAGGCCGCGATCCTGGGCCTGATGATGAACCCGTTTCGCCCCGAGCACGAGTCGGAGGCGGATTGCACCTCGGTCACCTGGCTCTACCAGGAGGGGTACGACCCCAGGGCCCTCGTCGGCTTCTTCGAGCGGATGCACCGGCGAAATGGCGACCAGCCGGCCAACCCGTTCTTCGACTTCGGCCGGACCCATCCCTTCTCCCTGGACCGGCGGAGCGACGTGCTGGAACGCCTGGCCCAGCTCCGGCGCTGGAAAAGGCGGGATGACCTGGGGCTCTTCGCGGAATGGCACTGACGGAGCCGTAACTCTTTCCATCGGCGGGGGATGTACAGGAGGGCCCTCCTCGCCTCCAATCGAGGGTATCTCACCACCTTCGACTGACAACAAG
>JAABUJ010001528.1_pt1 | contig 33457 bp, 29 predicted proteins | sample 5559131 | NCBI WGS metagenome assembly JAABUJ01 (sample SAMN10711875, study PRJNA513366) | rock metagenome | isolation source: Antarctica rocks | place: Antarctica: Victoria Land, Mt New Zealand nord | collected 2016-01-07
CTCCGGCGCGACCCCAACGATCTCCTCATCGATCCCGATGTCCATCACGCTGGCAGCAACCATGCCAAACAAGTTCACCGCCGGGCTACATAACCCTTCCCAACACCTACCAGAGCACTACTAGGCACGAACAGGCGGGGTCACGTTCGGCTGTGAGCGGCTACGGAGCCGCGGTCGGCCCCGTCTCCACCGACGTCGCCTCGCCTTGGCTCTCCACCCAGTCATCGAGCCGCTTCCACCAGTCATACAGCCACCGAACCTGCGCCTCGGGCTCGCGCGGGCGCTCCGCGGCCGGGGCCAGCCACATGCGCGTCTTGAAGGTCTTGCCGATCGGCGTGTGGCGCCAGAGCTCGCGGGGAAAGGCCGCGACACCGAGCCCGGTGTGGGCGGCGAAGATCACGTCGCAATCCGGGTTGCCGCGGATCGCCGCCAGGGCGCCGGCCGGATGCGGCGGCAGCACGTGGGTCATCTGCTCGCCCGCCGCCGCCTCGCGTGAACGGCCCTTGCGCCACAGCTTCTCCAGCGAGCGTCGCCGGCGCTCGGGCGAGAAGTTGCCGCCCTCCGGAAACAGCACGAGCACTCCCCACCGATCCAGCGCTGCGGCGACCTGCTCGATCCGGGCTTCGGACTCCTCGGGGTCTGAGGTGTCGAGCCCGGCGTGGGGGAGACGGTGTGCGATCAGGTCTATGCACGGGTCGATGGTCAGCGTGTCCTTGAACACCACGCTGGGCAGGCGGCGGTAACGAGTCATCAGCAGATCTACGAGCACTACGGTGTCTCCCGGCCCCGCGTGACGGCTGAAGAACAGCAGCGGTCGGTCAAGCTCCAGGCTCTGGGTGGCCTGCGGCGAAGGCTCCGGAGCCACGTCGATGTCGAGCAGCGTCAGCCCGCGCTGGGCCATCCCGTGGGCGAACCAGCCCAGCAGCCGGTAGTGCAACCGCTGGGAAGGCGGCGAGTGAATCCGCCATCCGCAGCCGGTGATCAGCCACAGCACGCCGCACCCGGTGAGGACCCCGAGCTCGCGCGCGAAGTAGGCGATCACGAGGCGCGCCACCAGCAGCGGCTGGGGACGGCGGATGACCGCCGACGCCAGCGCCGCAAGCGCGAGCATCAGCGGGCTGAGCACGAGGCAGAGGATCGACATCACCAGCCACGCCGTGATCGTCAACGGGCGCCGGATCGCCGTCGGTCCCATCAGCGCTCCTGCAGGTAGCGCCGCGAGGCGTGGTAGGAGGAATCGATCTGCTGCTGGACGGTGCGGGCGATCCGGCGGTAGCGCAGCTGTCCCGATACGTCGTTGTAGGCGGGGGCGGCCGAGCCCCCGGTGGGCAGCACGTGCAGCTGCACGCCGGAGGGAAGCGACTGGAGATCATGGGCGAACCGGTGGCGCCGCGCGATCTCGAACGCCACCAGCCCGACCTCCCACGGCCAGCGCGGAGGTGCCAGCGGCGTCTCCAGACGCCCAACCTGCAGGACGTAGATCGTCTGAGCGCCCAGCGTCACCGCGCGGGCGACCGGAATCGAGTTGACGATCCCGCCGTCGATGAAGTGCTCGTCTCCGATCTTGACCGGGGCGAGGATGCCGGGAACCGCGCACGAGGCCAGCACCACGTCGGCGAGCACGCCGGTATCGAACCAGTGCTCGGCCGCCCGTTCGATCGAAGCCGCCACGCATTGGAACCGAATCTGGAGATCCTCCACCCGCTGCACGGGCAGCGCGCGCCGCAGGCGTTCGCGGGCCTCGTCCAGTGACTGAAGGTGGGTCCCGGTGCGGGCCAGCGTGGTGACCCGGCGCAGCAGGCTCCCAGCCGTCACCTCCGAGATGTTCGACCCGCGCCACAGCTCACTCAGGCGACTGACGCCGGCCACGGTCGGATCGGCGGCGAACAGGGCGCCGTTGACGGCTCCGACCGACGTGCCGAGGATCAGGTCCGGGACGATCGAGCTGTCGGCGAGAGCCCGCAGCATCCCCACCTCGTGTGCTCCCAGAACGCCGCCGCCGCCGAGGACGAATGCGACCTCGCCGGGCCCTCCGGTGTCCCCCATGTAGGGCGATCCTACCGGCTCAAAGTATCTCGCAAGGCCTCGATCGCGGTGTATCGCGGGCGCCAGCCGAGCTCCTGCCTGGCCTTGGCGGTGTCCATGATCGCCGGATGACTGAGCGCCTCGACCCAATCGGCGCCGGGCGGTGTGAACGGCGGCTTGGGCAGCGCCGCCGCCGCCCGCGCCGCGGCGTGAACGACCTTGGCCGGGATCGGGATCGGGGCCAGGCCAAGCTCCCGCGCCACGTCAGCCCCGGTCAGCACCCCGTCGCCGGCGATGTTGTACGCGCCGGGCGGCCCCTCGGCGAGGACGCACTTGACCAGCGCCTGGCCCACGTCGTGCTCGTGGATGAACTGCATCGGCGCGTCGGCGACGAGCACCGGAACCGGAACCGGAATCCGGTTGACGAGCTCGAGCATCCAGCGCCCGGCCCGGGCCACCGGCTCCGGTAGTGCACCCTTGGCGCCGGCGGCGTGCGGCCCGAGCACGATCGGCGGGCGCAGCAGGTACAGCGCCGGTCCTGGGCCAGCCTGCGCCTCGTCGTCCAGAAGCTGTTCGAGCTCGGCCTTCTCGCGCGCGTAGAAGAGACGATCGGCCGGTCTGGTGGGCCAGTCCTCGGTGATGCCGACCGGGTTGTCGGGATGAAAGCCGTAGGCGGCCACCGACGAGGCATAGACGAACCGCTTCGCGCCGGCGTCTGCAGCGGCTCGGAACGCGTTCAGGGTCCCCTGCACGTTGATCGCGCGAATCGTCTCGGCGCTCGCCGTGCCGGTGATCATGAACGCGAGGTGGACCACGACGTCGGCGCCGGCGAACGCCTCGCCAAGTGCCTCCGGGTCTCGCACGTCGCCCTGGCGATACTCCATCTTGGCCCAGCCGTGCTGCGCCGGATCGAAGCGACGGCGGGCGATGCCGACGATCCGGCCGATGCGCGGCTCTGACTCGAGCAGCGGGACGAACCCGAAGCCGAAGGTGCCGGTGGGACCCGTGACGGCGACCACGAGCTGAGCTTCAGAGGACGCCACGTGTACCGTGATCTTCCCGCTACTCGCGGGTAGTAACCATTCGCGCAAGCACGAAAGGAACCACGATGGAAGCAGCGTCTCCGGAGCAGGAGCTCAGGAGCAGCGACGACGCACAGCCCGGGGAGGGTGGGCCCCCATTCTCACTGGAGCTCAGCCAGGATCAGAAGGACATCCGCGACTGGGTGCACGGGTTCGCCGAGCAGACGGTGCGCCCGGCCGCGGCCGAGTGGGACGAACGCGAGCAGACGCCCTGGCCGATCATCCAGGAGGCGGCCAAGATCGGGCTGTACAGCCTCGAGGGCATCGCGCAGTTCTGGTATGACGCGAGCGGGATCATGTTCCCGATCGTCAACGAGGAGCTGTTCTGGGGCGACGCCGGGATCGGGATGTCGATCATGGGCACGACGCTCGCCGTCGCGGCGATCCAGGCCAACGGGACCCCGGATCAGTGGGGGGAATGGATCCCGGGTGCTTCGGGACCGAGGCCGAGCCCAAGGTCGCGGCCTTCTGCGTGTCTGAGCCCAACGCGGGATCAGACGTGTCCTCGTTGCGGACCCGGGCGAAGTACGACGAGGCCACCGCCGAGTGGGTGCTCAACGGACAGAAGGCGTGGGCGACGAACGGTGGCATCGCCGACGTTCACGTCGTCGTCGCCCAGGTCGATCCCGACCTCAAGGCCCGCGGTCACGCTTCGTTCGTCATCCCACCGGGAACCAAGGGCCTGGAGATGGGGACCAAGGTCAAAAAGCACGGGCTCCGGGCCTCGCATACCGCCGACGTGTTCCTCGACGACGTCCGCTTGTCCAGCGCCTGCCTGCTCGGCGGCAAAGAGAAGCTCGACGAGCGGTTGGCCCGCGCGCGTGAAGGTCACGCCTCCCGCGGACAGGCGGCACTGCGCACGTTTGAGATGAGCCGGCCCACGGTCGGCGCCCAGGCGCTCGGAATCGCCCGGGCGGCCTATGAGTTCGCGCTGGACTACGCCAAGGAGCGGACGCAGTTTGGCCGTCCGATCATCGACAACCAGGCGATCGCCTTCACTCTGGCCGACATGAAGCTGGAGATCGACGCCGCCCGGCTGCTGGTCTGGCGCGCGGCCTGGATGGGGCGCAACGGCCACGACTTCGACAACGCCGAAGGCTCGATGAGCAAGCTCAAGGCCGGTGAAGTGGCCGTCTGGGCCACCGAGCGGGCGATTCAGATCCTCGGCGGCAACGGCTACACGCGCGAGTTCCCCGTCGAGCGGATGCACCGCGACGCGAAGATCTACACGATCTTCGAGGGAACTTCGGAGATCCAGCGCCTGGTGATCGCAAGGGCCATCTCCGGGATGCAGATCCGGTGAGGAGCTGCCCTCAGGCAGCTCCTCGGGGGATCAGGGTCTACGCGTTGGCGGTCTCGCGCTCGGCCGTCTTGAGGACGCCGGCGCGGTTCTTGTGCGCGCGCTCGTAGCTGGTGACCTGCTTGGCCAGCTCCTCGTCGCCCGCGCTCAGGACGCCCTGAACGTCAGCGGCGGTCAGCTCGTCATATCCGGGCCACGGCTCCTGGCCACGCAGTGACGTGATGCGGCTCAGCACGGTGCTGCGATTGTCGTTCTTGCGCTCGTAGGAGTCGACCTTGGCCAGGTCGATCTGCGAGAGGTCGGTCAGCTTGCCGACGATCTCCTCGGCCGTCAGCGAGTCATAGTGGGCGAACGGGAGATCCTGCTCGGACGCCACCGCACCCTTCAGCTGGCCTTCGGCCTGGGCGACGCCGGGGACCTTACGAGCCTGCCGAGCGGTGCGCTTGGCACGCGTCTGGGTCTGGCTGGCCGCCCGCTTGACCTTCTGGCCCGCCTCACGGGTGGCATCTGCCGCGCCGGTCGTGGTGATGTCGTAGGAAGGATCATCGTTGACCTCGGCGCCGACGACCGCGTCGGTGAGCTTGGGGATCTCGCGCATGATCCGCTCGAGCATCCGCTCTTCATCGCTCCGGATCGACGCGGCGAGCTTCATCGTGGGCTCGTCGCCGACCGAGCGAGCCAGCCGCTCGAGCGCCGTATAGGTCGCGATCTCCAGCGCCTCGGTCGCGACCGCGTCCTTGGCGTTCTTGAGCACCTTCTCCTCGCCGCCGGTCCCGCGCAGCAGGTCAAACGGGGTCTTGCCCAAGGCCAGGGTCTGGCTGACCATCGTCTCGGCGAGCCCGACGAACACCTGCATCGGGTTGCCCCCCTGCCGCAGCTCGCCGACACGCTCCTGGAGACGACGGGCGTGATCGCGCGTCTCGTCCAGATGGCGCTCCAAGATGTTGCGGTAGGTGCCGCGCGGCGTCGCGGCGATCTGTGACCGCAGCACGCTCACCAAGCCGACTTCGCTGGCGTGCGCTTCGTTGAGATACTGCACGACTTTCTGTTCTGCCTGGCTCATGAGCCGGCCTCCATGGTTGCTCGGTAACGAAAAGAGGACACCCGCGTGATCCGCAACTCGAATCCTTTTGACGCGACCGTCCTCCGACTACTCCTACCCCAAACACGCGTTCGGGCTACACGATCTCGGGCTGCCTAACCTGACGCGCGCAGGGCGCCGGTTCCTTGGGCGGGTCGGGCGGGGCGGGGCGGGGCGGGACGGGGCGGCTGGGGGTGGCCAGGCCAACCGGGGGCGGCGAGGCCGACTGGGGGTAAGGTTTCCGGGGTGGGCTCGGTAACCGACCTGATCAGCATTGTCGATGCCGACCCCGATCTCGGCGAGCTGCTCGACGAGTCAGAGCGCGAGCGGGCGCGCCGTGAAGCGCTGACCCGTGTACGTCGTCTCTCGCCGGGGGCCTGGGAAGCGGCGAACGCGATCGAGCCCGACGCGCATCACCGCGGCTTTCTGATCATTGACGGGCTGCTGACCAGAGAGGTGGACGTGCTCGGGCGCCGCTGTGTCGAGCTGCTCAGTGTGGGGGATGTGCTGCGCCCCTGGCGCTGGGATGAGGATGGCTCCCACGTCCAGGCCGAGGTCGGCTGGGTCGTGCTCGAGCCGACGCAGCTGGCGGTGCTCGATCACGGCCTGGTCACGCGGATGAATCGCTGGCCGCAGCTCGGAGTGGAGCTCTTCGCTCGCGGCACCCGGCGCGCCCACACGCTCGCCGTGGCACTGGCGATAGCACATCATCAGCGCGTCGATGATCGGCTGCTGCTGACGCTCTGGCACCTCGCCGAGCGCTGGGGACGCGTTCGACCGGAAGGCATCGCGGTCCCGCTGCCCCTGTCCCACCAGCGGCTGGCCGACCTGGTCGGCGCACATCGCCCGTCGGTCACCACCGCGATGGGCGATCTGGCCCGCGCGGGCCAGATCAGCCGGATGGACAACGGCGCCTGGATGGTCCATGGCGCTCCGCCGGCTCAGCTGCGCCACCACCGGCTGGTGGCCGCGATGACCTGATCCAAGCCTCCGTATCAGCCCAGACTCTTCACTTCGCGTCAGGCCGCGCGCCGGCAGGCCGCGCGCGCCGGCCGCGCGAGTGTCCGCACGCGGACGTCGGGACGCTGACCGCGTTCTGGCTTCAGATGGCAGCCGACGTGTTAGATCAGCGACAGCGAGCGCCGACTTGGAGCCGACCGATGCCTGACTGCGCGGCCACGACCTACATGAGCTGTCCGAGGTGCGGGTTGGTGATCCGGCTGCTCGCCCCGTTCCTCACGCTGGACTGCTGTCCTCGGTGCCTGGCCAGGGCCCGTGTCCCGGTGCCGATGGTGATCACGCCGGTTGCGCAACACCCGGACCCCGCGCCGAGCCCCTGCCCTGATTCGCCAGACCCGGCCTGAACCGGCCGACGAGATCGATGTCTCGCCGTGCCGACGGCACCGGGCGACGGCGGATCGTCCCGGTTATGGTCCCCGGGGGTGATCTTGTGCGTGGCCGGAAACCCATCGATCGACAAGCTGTTCGAGGTCGACCGTCTCCGGCCCGGAGAGATCCACCGGCCCGAGCAGTTCGTGGCGCTGCCGGGCGGCAAGGGGATCCATGTCGCCCAGGTGGCGGTCACCTTGGGCCACGACGCCGTCGTAATCGGCTTGCTGGCCGGCCACACCGGCCGGTGGGTCGCCGAGACGCTGGCGGCGGAGGGGGTGCAGGGCCGCTTCGTGTGGTCGGCCGGCGAGACACGTTCGAGCCTATCGGTGGCCGATTGCGCCGCCGGGGGGCTGACCGAGTTCTATGAGGATGCCCCGCCGATCGGCGCCGAGGACTGGCGGGCGCTCGCGGCGGTGGTCGACTCGCTGCTGGCGCATGCGTCGTGGATCGCACTGGCGGGATCGCTGCCTTCGGGCGCCCCGCCCGGCGGCTACGGCGAGCTGATCTCAGCGGCGCGGCGAGCGGCTGTTCCGGCCGCGATCGACGCCCGCGGCGAGAGTCTGGTCCAGGCGATCTCCGCTGGTCCGCGGCTGGTCAAGATCAACGTCCACGAGGCCGCTGAGCTGCTCGGTCAGCGCATCGGCGGAGCGCGGCAGGCGCTGGACGCGGCGCGCGAGATCCGTTCACGGATCGAAGCTCAGGGCCCCGCGGTCGTGATCACGCTGGGCGAAGCGGGGATGGTGATGATCGATCCCGAAGGGGTCGCCTGGCGGGGTGGGGATGCTGCCGCGGCGGCTCAGCAGCCTGTACTCGTCGGGGTCTAACTGCAGTCGGGCATCAAAAGCGAACCAGTCGGGTCGCCCTCGCGTCGAGAACGGTGCGCTCACCCTGTCTCAGGGCACACACCGCGCAGCGAAGGCGGCGGTACGCCGAATGCGCGACATGCTCTGACCGAGGGCATGCCGGCGCGCGGTCGCCGAAGCGGACTTGGTCGCTTCGATGGCCGTGGGACAGTTGGGGACGGAGCGAGCGGTCATAGCCATGACACCTTGATCGGATCGTGGCCGAGGGTAACGGGCTGGATGCGACAATCGACTCTGCGTGCTTTCAGTCCACCGAGCGCAACGGGCAGACGGTCTCGCCGACGCGCTGGCCGCGCTGCTCGCCGACCCCCTGGAGGATCCGCTCGCCACCGAGGTGGTCGCGGTGCCCACCCGCGGCATGGAGCGGTGGCTGACCCAGCGGATGTCCGGGGCGCTGGGCGCGGGTCATGACCGCTGCGACGGAGTGTGCGCGAACGTCGCCTTCCCCTTCCCCCACCGGCTGGTCGGCGACGCGGTGGCCGCGGCGGCTGGAGTGGACCCGGACTCAGACCCATGGCTGCCCGAGCGCGCGGCCTGGCCGCTGCTCGAGGTGGTGCAGGATTGCCTCACCGAGCCCTGGCTGGCGGGACTGGCCGCCTACCTGGGGGCCGGCGGCGGCGACCCCGATCCGGTGCGCCGGGCTCGGCGCCTGAGCGCGGTCCGACATCTGGCGCGGCTGTTTGACCGCTACGCGCTGCACCGTCCGCAGATGATCGACGCCTGGGCGCTCGGCCGCGACCTCGACGCCACCGGCGCCTCGCTGCCGACGGGGACACGTTGGCAGGCGGAGCTGTGGCGCCGGTTGCGGGCTCGGATCGGCGAGCCCGGGCCGGCCGAGCGGCGCGGGCAAGCGTGCGCGCGCCTACGCGAGGACCCCACGGCGACCGGCCTACCGGCGCGGATCTCGCTGTTCGGTCTCACCCGCCTGTCCGCCGGTCATCTGCAGATCCTTCGGGCGCTGTCGCACGGCCTGGAGGTGCATCTGTTCCTGCTGCATCCCTCCCCTGCCCTCTGGGGCGCGCTCGCCGCCGCCGGCGCCCGAGCCATCCGGCGCGCCGAGGATCCGACGGCGCAGCTGCCCGCCAACCGGCTGCTCGGCTCGTGGGGCCGTGACGCCCGCGAGATGCAGCTGGTGCTGGCCGGCTCCGGATCACACGCCGATCGCCACCACGGGTCGATCCAGGCTCCCGCGAGCCTGCTGGGACGCATCCAGGACGACGTGCGGGCCGACCGAGGCGCGCCCGGCGCGCCGTTTCCGGGCCAGCCGGACGCCAGGCCCCTGCTGGAGCCCGAGGATCGAAGCCTCGAGATCCACGCCTGCCACGGCCGGGCCCGGCAGGTCGAGGTGATCCGAGACGCGATCCTGCACTCGCTCGCCGACGACGAGTCACTCGAGCCCCGCGACGTGATCGTGATGTGTCCGGACATCGAGACCTTCGCGCCGCTGATCCAGGCCAGCTTCGGGGCCGGGGAGATCTCCGCCGACGATGCTCGATCAGATGTGAGCCTCGCCCACCGGCGTCCGATCGACCTGCGGGTCAGGCTGGCCGACCGCTCCCTGCGCCAGACCAACCCGGTCCTGTCAGTGATCGCGCAGCTGCTCGAGCTGGCGCAGCGGCGATTGACCGCCTCCGAGGTCCTGGATCTGGCCGACCGCGGCCCGGTTCGCCGCCGGTTTAGCTTCGACGATGACGACCTCACGCGGATCCAGGACTGGGTCGCCCAGGCCGGGATTCGATGGGGATTGGATGCCCCTCACCGCGAGCCGTTCAAGCTCGAGCGAGAGCCGAGCGGCACCTGGGCGACCGGGCTCGATCGCCTGCTGCTGGGCGCGACGATGACCGAGGACGGCCAGCGACTGTTTGGAGGCGTGCTGCCCCTCGACGACGTCGACAGCCGCTCGATTGAACTGGCCGGACGGCTGGCTGAGCTGATCGAGCGCCTCGGCAAGGCGCTGGACGCACTGAGCGCGCCCCAGACGCTGTCGGCCTGGGCGCAGGCGATCGGCGACGCGGCCGACGCGCTGACCGACACCCCGCCACGCGAGCGCTGGCAGCGCGCCGAGCTCCAGCGCGTGCTCGACGAGATGCTCGACGAGGCCGGCCGGCGCGCCGACGGCGCCGGCGCCCACGCGCTGGCGCCGGCAGAGCTGCGGGCCAACATCGCCGAACGCCTTCAAGGACGGCCCACGCGAGCCAACTTTCGCACCGGCCATTTGACCTTCTGCACGCTGATGCCGATGCGATCGGTCCCGCACCGGATCGTCTGCCTGCTCGGGCTCGATGACGGTGCCTTCCCGCGCAAGGCCCCGCGTGACGGCGACGACCTGATGCTCGAGCACCCGCACGTCGGCGAGCGCGACCCGCGCAGCGAAGACCGCCAGCTGCTGCTCGACGCGCTGCTTGCGGCAACCGAGCGGCTGATCATCACCTACAGCGGCAACGACGAGCGGACCAACACGCCGCTGCCGCCGGCTGTCCCGGTCGGAGAGCTGCTCGACGTCGTCGACGCGACCGTCCGCACGGCGGACTGCCCCGCTCACTCGTGCGTCGTCGTGCGCCACCCGCTGCAGCCGTTTGACCCGCGCAACTTCGCCGCCGGCGCGCTGGTCGCAGGCCGGAGCTGGAGCTTTGATCCGGCCACGCTCGAGGGCGCGCTCGCCCTCGCCGGCCCACGTGTCGATCCGCCGCCGTTCCTGGCCGCTGCGCTACCCGGGCGCCCCGAACGGATTGGGCGGGTGCTCGAGCTCGACGAGTTGGTTCGGTTCGCCGAGCATCCGGTTCGCGCCTTTCTGCGCCAACGGCTTCAGATCAACCTCCGCGGCGTCACCGATGAGATCGAGGACGCGATGCTGGTGGAGCTCGACGGTCTGGAGCGCTGGGGCGTCGGGCAGCGGCTGCTCGAGGCGAGACTCGCCGGCGTGGACGGCAACGTCGCCATCAAGGCCGAGATCGCCCGCGGGACGCTGCCGCCCGGGGTGCTCGGCAAGCCGGTGATCGAGCGCGTGTACCCGATCGTCGAGGCGATCGCTGCCGAGGTGGCCCGGCTCGTGCCCGAGCCCGCCGGCACCGATCCGCTCGAGGTGCGCGTCGAGCTGCGCGACGGACGCCGGCTGAGCGGGACGGTGGGAGGCGTGCAGGGCGAGCTGCTGCTCAACGCCACGTACTCACGGGTGGCAGCCAAGCATCGGCTGGCCGCGTGGGTGCGCCTGCTGGCCCTGACGGCGACCCATCCCGAGCTCGAGCTGCGCGCGGCGACGGTGGGGCGGGCGGGCGCAGACGGCGTCCGGGTGGCGCTCGTCGGACCGCTCGGGCGCGACCCGGGGGAGCGCGCAGCCAACGCCCTCACCCAGCTGGTCGCGCTGGTCGATCTGTTCGATCGCGGAATGCGCGAGCCGCTGCCCCTGTTCTGCGCCGCTTCCGCCGCCTACGCGCAGGGCGCCCGGGGCGGACAGGACCCCGAAGCCGCCGGCGCCGCCGAGTGGACGAGCCGGTGGAGATTCGACGGCGAGGACTCAGAGCCCGAGCATCAGCTGGTGCTGGGAGGCCTGCGGAGCTTCTCAGAGCTGGTGGCGATCGCTCCCGCGGGCGACGAGACGGGCGCCGGCTGGACCGAGCTCGACGCTTCCCGCCTGGGCCGCCTGGCCGACCGAATGTGGAGCGGCCTGCTGGCCGCCGAGCAGCTGAGCGCCCGGTGATCGGCCGGTGATCAGCATGACCGCCGCGGGCGGTTCGACACGCCCGTTCGAGCCCCAGGAGTTCGAGCTCTGCGGTCCGCTGCCGACCGGGGTCACGGTGCTCGAGGCGAGCGCCGGCACAGGCAAGACCTACACGATCGCCGGGCTGGCGGCCCGGTATGTGGCCGAGGGAATCGGCCTCGAGCGCCTGCTGCTGGTGACGTTCACCCGGATGGCCACCGGCGAGCTGCGCGAGCGGGTCCGCGAGCGGCTGGTCAGCGCCGAGCGCGGGCTGGCTCGCGCCCAGGCCGGCGTCGACTTCGGCGCCGATCCGGTGGTGGCGCTGCTGGCCGACGGATCCGCGCAGACGGTCGCGACCCGCCGCGAACGGCTGACCCGGGCGGTGTCGGGCTTTGACGCCGCGACGATCGCCACCACGCACGGGTTCTGCCAGGAGGTGCTCAGCGGCTTGGGGATCGCCGGCGACCTCGAGCCCGACGTGGCCTTCGTGGAAGATCTCTCAGACCTGGTCTCCGATGTCGTCGACGACCTCTACGTGCGCCGCTTCAGCCACGGCGCAACGGCCGCGTTCGGCCGCGCCGAGGCGGCTGAGATCGCTCGCGCGGCGATCGAGAACCCGACCGCCGAGATCCTTGCCGGCGAAGACGAGATATCGCAGATGCGCGGCCGCCTGGCCCAGGCGGCGCGCGAGGAGTCAGACCGGCGCAAGCGCTGGCTGTCGGTCATGACCTACGACGACCTGATCACCCGGCTGGTCTCGGCCCTGGCCGGCCCGCAGGGGGAGGCGACGGCTCGCCAGCTGCGCCGGCGCTACGACGTCGTGCTGGTGGACGAGTTCCAGGACACGGACCCGGCGCAGTGGGAGATCATGCAGCGCGCGTTTGACCAGGGCGAGGTCACGCTGGTGCTGATCGCCGACCCCAAGCAGGCGATCTACGCCTTCCGTGGCGCCGACGTGTACTCCTACCTCGGGGCGGCGGCGGCCGCCGACCAGCGGGCCACCCTGGCGATCAACTGGCGCAGCGACCAGGGTCTGATCGACGCCCACGACGCGCTCCTGTCCGGGGTCAAGCTCGGCCATGCGGGAATCGCCTACCGCCGGGTCCAGGCCGCCCCCGGCCATCAGGCCTCTCGCCTCTCGGACGCTCCCGTGGACACTCCGCTGCGCTTCCGGGTGGTGATGCGCGACGATCCGTCGATCTCGGTCACCGACCGCGGGTTCGCCCGCAACGCGAGCGCCCGCGAGCACGTCTGCGCTGACCTGGCGGCCGACATCGTCTCGCTGCTGGAGTCCGGAGCCCGGCTCGAGCGGCGAACGGAGGCCGGCGCCAGCCTCGGCCACGACCGGGTGGAGCCCGGGCATCTGGCGGTCCTGGTTCGCACCAACCGCCACGCGGCGATGGTGCGCGACGCGCTTGACCGAGCCGGGGTCCCGGCCGTGATCAACGGCGCCGGGAGCGTGTTCGCGACCACCCCGGCCGCCGATTGGCTGGCCCTGCTGCGGGCCCTCGAACGTCCCGCTTCCACGACCCGCTGCGTCTTGGCCGCGCTGACCCCGTTCATCGGCTGGTCGGCCCAGCGCCTCGCGCAAGCCGACGAGGACAGCTGGGCGTGGGAGGACGTCCACCGCCGGCTCCACGATTGGGCGCGAGTGCTGCGCGAACGCGGCGTCGCGTCGCTGCTCGAGACGATCGCCGTGGATGGGGATCCGCCCACCATGTCGGCGCGGATCCTGACCACCCACGACGGCGAGCGCAAGCTGACCGACCTGCGCCACGTCGGCCAGCTCCTGCACGCGGCGGCCTCGGCGGAGCAGATGGGAGCCGCCACCTTGACCGCCTGGCTGCGCACGCGGATCGCCGAGGCCCAGGCCGACACCGGCGATGAGGAACGCAGCCGCCGGCTCGAGTCCGACGCCGCCGCCGTCCAGGTCCTGACCATCCACCGCAGCAAGGGGCTCGAGTTCGGAATCGTCTACGTGCCGTTTTTGTGGGAGCCCGGATACATCCCCAAGGAGCCGCGGCCGGTCTTCTTCCACGACCCGGCGGCCGGCGACGCGCGACGGCTGGACGTCTCGCTGACCGGCCCGGACTACGAACGCCACCGCAAGCTGTTCGTCTCAGAGCAGCGGGGCGAGGATCTGCGCCTGGCCTACGTGGCGCTGACGCGAGCGCGCCATCAGGCGATCGTGTGGTGGGCCGGCTCGTGGGACAGCCGGGAGTCGCCGCTGGGGCGGCTGCTGTTCGCGCGCGACGCCGAGGGCAACGTGGCCGACCGCGGCTCCTTCACCCCCGCCGATCCGGCGGCGATCGCCCGGCTGGCCGCCGTCGCCGGACGGGCGCCAGGCGCGATCAGCGTCGAGGAGTCACGGCTCCGGGCAACGCCCCGATGGAGCCCGGCGCTGCCGGCGTCGCCGGCCCTGTCGGCGGCGCCGTTCTCCCGCCGCCTGGATCGCCGCTGGCGGCGTACCTCCTACTCCGACATCACCGCCGCCAGCCACGACGCCTGGGTCGGCAGTGAGCCCGAGGCGCCGCTGATCAACGACGAGCCGGTCGATCAGGTCACGGTGGCTGGGGGCGTGCTCGCCCCGGAGAGAGCCGATGAGACGTCCGAGCTCCCGTCGCTGCTGGGATCGATGCCGGCAGGCGTGCCGGTGGGGACGTTCGTGCACCGGGTGCTCGAAGGCACCGATTTCGCCGCCGGAGATCTCGACGGCGAGCTGGCGCGGCGCGTCGATGCGGCGCGCAGCGCCAGCCCGGTCGAGATCGGCGACCCCGCGGCGGTGGTTACCGGTTTACGCGCGGCGCTGCAGACGCCGCTCGGTCCGGTGCTGGATGGGGTGCGCCTGTGCGAGGTCGCTCGGAGCGATCGTCTCGACGAGCTCGCCTTCGAGCTGCCGCTGGCCGGCGGTGACCGCCCCGCGGGGTGGCTGAGCCTGGCCCGGATCGCCGACGTGCTCCGCACCCACCTTGCGCCGGGTGATCCGATCACCGGGTACGCCGATCGGCTCGACGATGTGCGACTGCGCCAGAGCGTGCGGGGCTATCTGACCGGGAGCCTTGACCTCGTCGTCCGACTCGGGAGCGGCCCCGAGCCCCGCTTCGCGGTGCTCGACTACAAGACCAACTGGCTGGGGGACCCGGGCGGGCCGCTCACCGCCTGGCACTACCGACCGGCGGCGATCGCCGGCGAGATGCAGCGCCATCATTATGTGCTCCAGGCCCTTCTGTACGTGGTCGCGTTGCATCGCTATCTGCGTTGGCGGATGCCCGGCTACGACGTCTCGCGCCACCTGGCGGGCGTCGGATACCTGTTCCTGCGGGGGATGTCCGGCGCGAGCACGCCGGTGCTCGACGGCCAGCCGTTCGGGGTGTTCGGCTGGCGACCGCCCGCCGGGCTCGTCCAGGACCTCAGCGACGCCATCGACCGGGGGACGTCCGAGTGACCTTGGAGAGGGCAAGCCCTGAGGTCGATCGCGATCCCCTCGAGGCGCGATTCGCGGCGGCCGCGTCCGGGTTGCTGCGGGCGTTCAACCGGGCTGGGGTGATCGTCGCCGCCGACGTCCACGTGGCCCGCCGGCTGGCGGCGATCGGCGGCGAGCGCGACGAGTCCGTCCTGCTCGCACTGGCCCTGGCGGTGCGGGCGCCGCGACTCGGGCACGTGCTGGTCGACCTGCAGCGAATCCGCGACACGGCCGCCGTCGACGCCGAGGAGCCGGTCGAGCTGGGCGGGCTGCCGTGGCCGGATCCGGCCCAGTGGATCGCCGCGGTCTCCGCCAGCGCCCTGGTCGGGCTCGGCGATCATCCCGCTGCCGGGGCGATCCGGCCGCTGCGGCTGGTCGGCTCGTGGCTGTACCTGGATCGGTACTGGGCCGAGGAGGTCCAGGTGGCCGCCTCGCTGCGCGAGCTGGGACGCGAACAGGTCACCGGCGTCGAGGAACGGGTGCTCGCCGGCGGGCTGGAGCGGCTGTTCGGGGCCGAGGCCGGCGGTCGCCAGGCGCTCGCGGCCGCCGCGGCGGTGCGGCGGCGCTTCGCGGTCGTGGCCGGCGGTCCGGGGACCGGCAAGACGACCACGGTGGCGAGGATCGTCGCGCTGCTTTGCGAGCAGGCCGCCGCCTCGGGGGCCACGCTGCCGCTGATCGCCTTGGCCGCACCGACAGGGAAGGCCGCCGCCCGCCTTCAGGAGGCGGTCCAATCCGAGGCGGCCGAGCTCGTCGTCGAGCCCACGATCCGCGGCCAGCTGGAGGCGCTGCAGGCGTCGACGCTGCACCGGTTGCTCGGCTGGCGGCCGGGCAGCAACAGCCGCTTTCGCCACGATCGCCACCACCGCCTGCCCCACGACGTGGTGATCGTGGACGAGACCTCGATGGTCTCGCTGTCGCTGATGGCCCGGCTGATCGAGGCGCTGCGCGCCGGAGCGCGGCTGGTCCTGGTGGGCGACCCGGGACAGCTGGCATCGATCGAGGCGGGAGCCGTGCTCGGCGACATCGTCGGACCGGGCCGCGGCGACGGGATCGTCGTGCTCGATCGGGTGCATCGCTTCGGCGGGGCGATCGCCGAGCTGGCTCGGGCGATCCGGGCCGGCGATGGAGACGCGACGATCGCGCTCCTGCGGACCCAGGGCGAAGGCGTGAGCTGGATCGAAGCCGATCTCGCGCAGCTCGGCGACGAGCCCGGGGGCGAGCGGCTCGAACCGATCCGAGCCGGAGCGATGGCCGCCGCACACCGGTTGATCGGCGCCGCTCGGGCGGGTGCGAAGCGCGAGGCGCTGGACGCGCTCGGCGCGTTCCGGATCCTCTGCGCCCACCGCCGCGGCCCCTACGGCGTGGCCACCTGGACCGCCCGGATCGAGAGCTGGCTCGAGGCCGAGGTGGAAGGCTTTGACCCCGCCGATCGCTGGTACGCGGGCCGCCCACTGCTGGTCAACGAGAACGACTACGCGCTGCGGCTGCACAACGGCGATACGGGCGTGATCGTCCGGACCACTCCCGACCGGGTGCTGGCCGCGTTTGAGCGCGGTGGAGAGATCATCGAGTACGGGCCGACCCGCCTGGGCACGGTCGACACCGTCTACGCGATGACGATCCACAAGAGCCAGGGATCGCAGTTCGATGCCGCAGCCGTGCTGCTGCCCGACGCCGGCTCGCGGATCCTCACCCGCGAGCTGCTCTACACGGCGGCGACTCGGGCCCGCCGTCGGCTGATCGTGGTCGGCACCGAGGAGGCCGTCCGGACCGCAGTGCAGAGGCCGGTGGCGCGCGCATCGGGGTTGGGGTGGCGCCTGTGGGGCGGCGGTTTGCGGCAGGGGCCCCGGCTGGCCGGGCGGTTTGTCGACGCGGGGCGCGGGTAGCCAGGCGGCCATGAGAGAGATCGCCCCCGGGCTATTCCACTGGACCGCGTTTCACGAGCCGATCGGTACGCGCGTCAGCTCGTACTACATCGAGCCGTCTGGGATCGTGCTGGACCCCAAGCGGCCCGAGGAGGGCTGGGACGCGCTGCCCGGCCGCCCTCAGCAGGTGCTGCTCACCAGCGGTCATCACGCCCGTGACGCGGAGCGCTGCGCCGCCACGTTCGGGATCCCGATCCGGGCCTCGAGCCAAGCCGCGCGGCACCTCGGTGGCGCGCTCGAGCTGGAGACCTTCAGCGACCAAGGCGAAGTGGCGCCGGGCGTGACCTCGATCCACATCGGTGTGCTGTCCGAGGACGAGGGCGCGCTCTACATCCGAGTCGCCGGGGGCGCGATCGCGATCGCCGACGGGATCAACGCCTACGAGGAGACCCTTGGGTTCTTTCCCGACAACCTGCTCGGCGAGCATCCAGACCGCGTCAGGGCCGGGCTCAAGCGGGCGTTCGCCGGGCTGCTCGAGCGCGCCTTCGAGCATCTTCTGTTCGCGCACGGCGAGCCTGTGGTCGGCGACGGCAAAGCGGCGCTGCAGGAGTTCGTCGACCGTCCAGACGAGTAACGGGCGGGGGCTGTCGGACCGCCGGGCCTTTTTGGCCGACTGGACCCGCCGCTACGGGACCTGGTCGCGACGCTGGCCGGCTCGTCGCCGCCACCACCACTGCACCGAGAGCTGGGCCAGGCCGCCGCAGATGAACCCAAACGCCACCGCGAGACGCTGAGCTCCCAGGGCCAGACTGACCACGGCTCCCACTGCGAAGCCGACCACGTAGGGAGCAAATCGAAGCCCCAGAACGGCTGTCGGTCGCCACCGTGACCGGCGCTTGGAGCCCCCCGGATGCGAGTCGGTCAAGGGGCAAGCGTACCTGTTCTGGGCGCTCGCCTCCGGTGATGACCGGTCCGATGCGCGGCCGGCGAGGGCGGAGGACGCCGCCTGGGACAATGCAAGCGTGGCCCAGCTGAAGATCACCGAGTTCACCGACCCGGGCTGCCCATTCGCCTGGTCAGCCGAGCCGGCGCGCCGGCGTCTGGACTGGCTCTACGGCGAGCAGCTGGACTGGGAGCTGCGCATGGTCGGGCTCGCCGAGACCGCGGATCAGTACGAGAGGCACGGCTTCACCCCCGAGCGCCAATCCGCTTCCTTTTGGCGCCTGGCTCGCGAGCATCACATGCCGATCGATACCTCGCTGCGACCCCGGATGTCGGCCACCGTCCCGGCCTGCCGGGCGGTGGTGGCGGTGCGGCGCCACCAGCCCGAGCGCGAGCGAGCGATCCTGCGCGGGCTCCGGGTCCTGCACTTCTCCGGCTCGCTGCTCGACGAGCCCGACACGATCACCGCCGCCGCGCACCGCGCCGGGGTCGATTCCGAGGCCCTGGTCCGGTGGCTGGGCGAGTCAGAGACCGAGGCGTCGCTGCGCGAGGACCTCGAGCTCGCGCGGAGGCCGACCCCCGGCGCGCTCGCCCTGTCGCACAAGCTGGCCCAGAACGGGAACGGGCACCGCTACACCTGCCCTTCGTATGAGCTCACGCGGGTAACGGATGAGGTTGCGCTCTCCGCGCCGGGGTTTCAGCCGGTGGCGGCCTACGAGGTGGCGGTCGCCAACCTTTGCCCCGAGGCCGATCGACGTGCTGATCCCCAGGACGTGGGCGAGGTCCTGGCCTGGGCAGACGAGCCGCTGGCCACCGCGGAGGTGGCGGCGGTGTGCGAGATCGGCCTCGACGAAGCCCGTGAGCGTCTGGGACAGGTGGCCGACGAGGAGCACGTCGGCTTCGACGGGCTCTGGCACCTGAACGCCGTCGCCGCCTGATCCAATGATTTGACGGCAAAAGCTTTGGCAGCTAAACTTTAGCTGCCAAATGACTCCTATGACCTCAGGCGGCTCCTCCTCCGCCCCGGCGCCGCAGATCGAGCCGCACGTCAAGCGGGTCGCGGTCGTGGTGATCCTGGGCGCGATCATGTCGGTGCTCGACACGACGATCATCAACGTCGCGCTGCACGACCTGACCGCCGACCTGCACGCCTCGCTGGGCAGCATCCAGTGGGTGATCACCGGCTACCTGCTCTCGCTCGCCGCCGTGATCCCGGTGACCGGCTGGGCGGTGCGCCGGTTCAGTGCCCGCCGTCTGTACCTGATCGCGCTGGTCGTGTTCACGGCCGGGTCGGCGCTCTGCGCGCTGGCCACCAGCAGCACCGAGCTGATCGCCTTCCGGATCCTGCAGGGCGTCGGCGGCGGCATGATCACGCCGATCGGCCAGATGATCCTGGTCAAGGCCGCCGGGCCGCGCAACCTGCCCAAGGTGATGAGCTTCATCGGAGTCCCGATCGTGCTCGCGCCCGTGTTCGGCCCGACCCTCGGCGGGCTGTTGCTGCAGACGGCCGGCTGGCAGTGGATCTTCCTGATCAACGTGCCGGTCGGCGCGCTCGCCCTGTTCATGGCGCTGCGCCTGCTGCCCCACGACGAAGCCGGCAGCAGCCAGGCCGGAAGGCTCGACGTGGCCGGATTGCTGCTCGCGGCGGCCGGCGTCGTCGGCATCACCTACGGACTCTCCGAGAGCGAGTCGGCCGGCAGCCTGACCGCCTCCTCGGTGTTGATCCCCGTGCTCGCCGGCCTGGCCCTGCTGGCGCTGTTCGTGATCCGCTCGCGGCGCACGCGCTACCCGCTGCTCGACCTCCGGCTGTTCGCCAACCCGGCCTTTCGGGCCGCTTCGATCGTCACCTTCTGCCTCGGCGCGGCGCTGTTCGGGGCGATGATCCTGATGCCGCTGTACTTCCAGACCGTGCGCGGCGAGGACGCGATCCAGACCGGTCTGCTGCTGATCCCGCAGGGCATCGGCGGCGGCCTGGGCATGTTCGCGTCCGGCCGAGCCACCGAGCGCCTCGGCGCCGGCCGCACCTCGCTGATCGGCGGCCTGATCCTCGCCGCAGCCACGATCCCGTTCGTGCTGGTCACCGCGACCACACCGTTCGCGATCATCGGGGTCGCGATGCTCGTGCGCGGGGTGGGCGTCGGCCTGGCGATCATGCCGGCGATGACCGCGGCCTTCTCGGTCCTGTCTCGCGAGCAGGTCAACGACGCCAGCCCGCAGCTGACCGTGCTGCAGCGCGTCGGTGGCTCGCTGGGCACCGCGATCATCGCGGTCGTGCTCCAGGGCCACATCCAGCACGTCCACACCCAGGCCGCCGTCGCGTCGGGCTTCGGTCACACCTATTGGTGGGTGATGGGCGTGACCGTGGCGGCGCTCGCCCCGACGCTCCTGCTGGCGCGGATCGAGCGCCAGGCCCGCCGCCAGAGCCAGACCTCCTCCCCGATCCCCGACTCGGGTCTGCTCGAGGCGGCATGACCGACCTGACCGGCCTCGTGAACGCAGCTCCGGTGGCCGAGGAGCCGCCGACCTTGCCGCAGCGGCCCGGGATCGAGGAGTTGCGTCTGGCGCTGGCCCACATGTCCGGCGCCGAGCGACGCTTGCGCGGCCGTGACCAGAGCCGCCCCGGGGAGCTCACCCACGCCCAGATCAGGGCTCTGGCCGCGCTCGGCCGCAAGCACGAGATGACCGCCGGTCAGCTGGCCCGCAGCGCCGACCTCAACCCGGCCACGGTCACCGCGATGCTCGATCACCTCGAGGCGGCCGACGTCGTCCAGCGGGTTCGCAGCACCGAGGACCGGCGCGTCTGCAACGTCTCGCTGACGCCGCAGGGCTGGGAGCTCCTGGAGCGCAAGCTCGCGAGCTGGAAGGCGCTCTGGGAGCAGAAGCTCGCCGGGGTCTCGGACCGAGAGCTCGACGGCGCCGCGCGCGTAATCCAGCAGGTGGCTGAGATGTACGACTCGCTCTGCGAGCGCGGCGGCGCCGAGGAGCCCTGAGCGATGCCCGACCTGACCTATTACCCCGCCGCTCCCAGAGAGCTCGGGGCCTACCTGGCGCTGCCCCGGGGCGCGGGCCCCTGGCCCGGGGTCGTGGTGATCATGGACGCCGTCGGGCTCAGCGACGACATCCGCCAGCAGGCCGACCGGCTGGCTGCCGCCGGCTACGTGGCCTTCGCCCCAGACCTCTACTCGGGACGCGGAATCAAGTGCGTGATCGCGACGCTCAAGGCCTCGCGCTCGGGCAGCGGCGAGGCCTTCGAGGACATCGAGGCGGCGCGACAGTGGCTGAGCGCGCGCGAGGACTGCACCGGCCACGTGGGGGTGATCGGGTTCTGCATGGGCGGCAGCTTTGCGCTCCTGAGCGCCCCGCGCTATGACTTTGGTGCGGCGTCGGTCAACTACGGCGAGGTGCCTTCAGACGCCGCCGACCGGCTGGCCGGAGCGTGCCCGATCGTCGCCAGCTACGGGGCCGAGGACCGTTCTCTGCGCGGCCGAGCCGGCCGCCTCAAGAGCGCGTTGCAGACGCTGGGGATCGCTCACGACGTCATGGAGTATCCCGACGCCGGGCACAGCTTCCTGAACCGCTTTGACGCCGGATCCGCGCTCGGCACGCTGCTGTTCGTCGCCGGCTTCAGATACCACCATCCATCGGCCGAGGACGCCTGGAGGCGGATCCTCGCCTTCTTCGACGAGCATCTGCGTGACGCCCCGGGGCCTGCGGATCGCTAGCGCGCCGCCGGCATGGACTCCCAGCCCGGACAGCGGTTTGAGCGTGCGGTCGCCCTCGAGCGTCTCGCTCCCGGCCGCTACGCCGCGGCGATCGACCCCGGCTTCAACGGGCCGGTGGCCCCCAACGGCGGCGTGCTCGCCGCCGTCATGATCCGGGCTGCCGAGGCCGAGCTGCGCCCGGACCGCCCACCCGCGCGGTCGATCTCCGCGCACGTTCTCAGCGCGCCGGCGCAAGGGGCGGTCGAACTGCACGTCACGGTGCTGCGCGCCGGGCGACGGGTCAGCTTCGTCGACGTGCGGATGCTTCAGCACGAACGCCTCGTCGCGCAGGCCACGGTCATCGTCTCCAGGGCGCGTGAGGCCACATGGACCAGCGCCTCCGCGGGTCCGCCGCCAGCTCCGCCGGCCGAACAGGTGGCGCCGGTGGACGGTTCACAGATACCGGGGCGCCCGCCGATCTTCGACCGGCTCGAGATGCGTCCGGTGTTCGGCCCGGGGTTTCTGGTCGGCGGTGAGGAGGCGCTCGTCGGCGGGTGGCTGGCGTTTGCAGACGATGACGCGCCGCTGGATGCCGCTCGCCTGTGCGCCCTGTGCGACGCCTGGTGGCCAGCCCTGTTCTCGGCCCACGCCACGCTGGTCGGCGTACCCACGCTGGCGCTGACCGTCCACCTGCGCTCCACGTCGCCGGCCGTTCACGGGCCGGTGCTGGCGCGCTTTGAGACCCTCACCGCACGCGAGGGCCACGCAGAGGAGTCTGGCCAGCTGTGGTCGGCCGACGGGCGCCTGCTGGCCGAGAGCCGGCAGCTGGCGCTGCTGCTGTGATTCGGGCCCCGGCGGGAGCGTGGCCTACAGGTGGACCGCCGCCATCCCGGCCTCGTCGTAACGATCGCCGGCCGCCTGCGGCAGCTCGGCGTCGATCCGGTCAAGGTCCTCGGCGGTCAACTGAACCTCGACCGCGCCGGCGTTGTCCTCGAGGTACTTGCGGCGCTTGGTCCCGGGGATCGGGACGAGCGTCTCGCCCTGGGCGAGCACCCACGCGATCGCCAGCTGGGCGGGAGTGACGCCCTTCTCCTGCGCGAGCTGCGCCACCTGGGCCGCGAGCTTGAGGTTGGCGTCGAGGTTCTCGCCGGTGAAGCGCGGACCATCGCGGCGAAAGTCATCCTCGTCGAGCTCCTCGGGCGACTTGAAGCGACCCGAGAGAAAGCCGCGGCCGAGCGGCGAGTAGGGCACGAAGCCGATTCCCAGCTCCTGACAGGTCGGCAGCACCTCGGCCTCCACGTCGCGGGTCCACAGCGAGTACTCGGTCTGCACGGCGGTGATCGGATGCACCGCGTGGGCACGGCGGATCGTCTCGGGCGCCGCTTCGCTAAGCCCGATGTGGCGGATCTTGCCCTGCTTGACGAGCTCGGCCATCGCTCCGACCGTCTCCTCGATCTCCAAGTTGGGATCGACGCGGTGCTGGTAGTAGAGATCGACGTAGTCGGTGCCCAGCCGCTGCAGCGAGCCGTCGATCGAGCTGCGGACGTGCTCGGCCGACCCGTCGAGCGGGCCGAGCGTCGAGGGATCGCCCGGCTGGGTGGACGGCTCGATCCGGCGGGCGAACTTGGTGGCGATCACGTACTGGTCACGGTGGCCCTTGATCGCCCGGCCGACCAGCTCCTCGTTGGTCATCGGCCCGTAGAGCTGGGCCGTATCGAGGAAGTTGATCCCGAGCTCTAGCGCTCGCTGGATGGTGGCGATCGACTCCCCTTCGTCGGTCGCCCCGTAGAAGGCCGACATTCCCATGCACCCAAGCCCGATGGCGGAGACCTCGAGGTCGGCCAGCTTGCGCGTTTTCATGCCTGCTCCGATCTGGTCGCGATCCCTTCACCATAGGACGCGGGGCTCGTGTGGCGTGACACGATGCCTCAGTGGCCGGCAAGTCCGAAGCGGTGGAGCTCGAGATCGCTGAGCGTACGGTGCGGATCTCCAGCCCGGACCGGGTGTACTTCTCGGCTCGCGGCGAGACCAAGCTCGACCTGGCTCGCTACTACGTGAGCGTCGGCGAGGGGATCGTCCGCGCGCTGCGCGAGCGTCCGTGCATGCTGCACCGCTTCCCCCGCGGCGTCGACGGCGAGAAGGTTCATCAGAAGCGGCTGCCGCCGGGCGCGCCGAGCTGGATCGACACCGTGCGAGTCGACTTTCCCTCCGGCCGGCACGCCGACGAGTTGTCCGTCACTGAGCTGGCCAGCGTGATCTGGGCGGTGCAGATGTCGACGGTCGAGTTCCATCCCTGGAACTCGCGGCGCGCGGACGTCGAGTGCCCCGACGAGTGGCGGATCGACATCGACCCGATGCCGCAGTGCTCGTTCGCCGCCGTGCGGCGAGTGGCTCACGCCGCCCACGAAGTGCTCGACGAGCTGGGGATCGTCGGCTGGCCCAAGACCTCGGGCGGATCCGGGCTGCACGTCTACGTGCGAATCGAGCCGCGGTGGAGCTTTGGCGAGGTGCGCCGCGCTGCGCTGGCCTTCGCCCGTGAGGTGCAGCGGCGCGTTCCCGACGACGCGACCACCACCTGGTGGCGCAAGGATCGCGAGCCCGACAAGGCGTTCGTGGACTACAACCAGAACGCCCGCGACCACACGATTGCCAGCGCCTACTCGGTGCGCGGGATCAGGGAGGGGACGGTCTCGGCCCCGATCGGCTGGGAGGAGGTCGACTCCGTGGAGCCCAGGGAGCTGACGATCGCGACCGTCCCCGCCCGCTTCGCCGAGCTCGGCGACCTGCACGCGGCCATCGACGAGCGGGCGTTCTCGATCGAGCCGCTGCTGGAGTGGGCGCAGCGCGATCGGCTCGAGGTTTCGGAGGGGCCGGACTGACCAGCTACGCGGCCCGTCACCGGCGGCGTCCGCGAGTCAGGTCTGACAGACCGGGCACCAGTACGTGGTGCGCCCGCCCCACGTACCCCGCTCGAGATGGCTGCCGCACCGCGGGCAGCTGCCCTCGCGCCCCCGGGCCTTGACGAAGGCGCCGGTGTGCGCGCCGCCCTGGAGGATCGCCGAGCGCACGGCGGAGCGCAGCTCTCGGCGCAGGCGATCGAGGTCCTGCACCGAGAGCGTGAGAACCGAGCGTCCCGGGGCGATCCGCGCCTGCCACAGGGTCTGGTCGGCGAGCAGGTTCCCCACCCCCGAGATCGCGCCCTGGTCGAGCAGCCGTGCTTTGGCCGGCGCTCGGCCGGAGCCGATCAGACGCCGGAAGTCGTCTCGGCTCACGTTGGCCGCGTCGGGACCGACGTGGTCGAAATCGGGGTTGAGGATCGCCCGGCCCAGGCGGCGCTTGTCTCTGAGCGCGAAGCGGGTGCCGTCCTCGAACTGCACCGAGAACCGGTCCCAGCGTGGCGTTTCGCCGGGACCTTCGAGGACGATGTGCCCCGCCATCCCGAGGTGCAGCCCGAGCGTGGGCCCGTCGGCGGTCTCCAGCCAGAGGAACTTTCCCCGCCGGTGAGCGCTGGCCAGCTCGTGGCCAACCAGCGCGGCGGCGATCTCGCCCGGAGCGTGGGGCCGGCACACGTAGGTGTCACGGTCGTCCACGCTGGCGATCCGGCGCCCGATCACCTGTTCTAGGGTCTGGCGGGCGCGCTCGGCTTCGGGTAGCTCAGGCATCCCCTTTTAGCCTAGGACCCGGCTCCGGACTTGGCCCCCCCAGTAGCCGCTGCCCAGCCGCGCCAGCGCCGCACGTCGACCGCGAGCACCCCGCCGACCGCCCGCTGCTGGGGGTACTTGGCGGCGAGCAACGCGACCGCCTGCCCGGCTTCGGCGTCCTGGGCTTCCAGCACCCTCCCGTGACCGTCGGCTCGCACCCACCACAGCGCTTCCCAATCGCCGTCGTCGTAGTGGTCGACGAGCAGGCTCACGGCGGAGTTCTCGCGCACGTTGGCCAGCCGTCGCAGCGCTGTGGTGCGCTTGGGCTTGGCGTCCACGGCGCTGTAGACGCGCTCGTCCACCACCACGAACACGATCGGGACCAGGTGCGGGCGGCCCTCCCGATCGGCGGTGGCCAGACGCGCGACCCGGGCAGCGGCGAAACGCTCCCGGGCCTGCGCCGAGGTCATCCCTCGCCGGTCAGCTCGGCGATCGCCGACTCCCACCGCTCCAGCGCGGCCTCCACCTGGGAGCGACCGGCAGACGGGATCCAGCGCACGACCCGGCGACATCCCGCCTCCTCGAGGCGCTCGAGCACGGCCGCGTCGGCCGGCACGCCCATCATCATCAGATCGATCGGACGCTGCGCCCGCTCTCGTAGCTCCCGTGCGCGCGCCAACAGGTCGCCGTCGCCCCGCGCGTAGTTGGGAAACCACGCGTCGCCGAAGGCCAGCACGCGGTCGAGCACCGTCGGCCCGTTGCCGCCGACCAGCACCGGCGGGTGCGGGCGCTGCGCCGGCTTGGGCCAGGACCAGATCCGCTCGAAGTTGACGAAAGATCCCGTATAGCTGGCCTCGTCCTGGGTCCAGATCGCCTTCATCGCCTCGATCCGCTCCCCCATCAAGCGCATCCGCGTGCGTGGATCGGAGCCGTGGTTTGCCATCTCCTCCCGGTTCCATCCTCCACCGACTCCGAACTCCAGCCGGCCGCCGGACAGATGATCGACCGACGCGACCTCCTTGGCGGTAATGATCGGGTCACGCTCGATGACCAGGCAGATGCCACTGCCGATGCGCAGCGTCGAGGTCGCCGCGGCGGCGGCAGTCAGGGCGACGAACAGGTCGTAGGTATGGCTGTACTTGCGCGGCAGCTCGCCGCCGCCCGGATACTCGCTCTCGCGACTGGCCGGGATGTGCGTGTGCTCGGCGAAGAACAGCGATTCGTGTCCGTGCTCCTCGACCAGCCGCGCGACGGCCCCGGGGCCGACCGCGTCGTGGGTGGGGAAGTATCCGATCCCGAACTCCATCTCAGGGCGCGAGTCTAGTTCGAGCGAAGGTGAGCTCGGTCGCGTTCTGAGACCGGTGGATCAGCCGGCGCAACCCGACCCAAACGCGCCGAGGTCTTGAGTGAGCGATGATGGAGGGGTGCCCACTCCCTCATCATCGCGCAGCGTCAAGATCGGCACCGACGAACGGACCGGCTGGTCATCGGAGCGCCCGCGCCGCGACGGCGCCCCGCCCCGGCCGCCCGATATCTCGGTCCGCAACCGCGTCCTCGCCCCTTCAGACCGTCTGCGGTACTCACCCGGCAGCCTGCTCGTGATCGTCGGTCCCGCGTCCAGTGACCCGGCCCGGTTCGCCGAACGCGTGATCGAAGAGCGCTCCGCCGTCCTCTCGATTGCCAAGGTCCGCGCGCTGCTGGCCGGCCGCGTGCCCGCGGACCAGATCGAGGCCCGGGCCGCCGAGCTGCTGCAGACCGCGGTCGCCAAGCGGATCGAGAACAAGCAGTCAGTCGCCCTGGCGATCGAGGGCTTTGACGCCGAGGAGCGCGAGCGTTACGTGCGCCTGGCCCACGCCCAGCGTCGGCCCCGGCACCTGATCCTGATCGAGGGACCGCGCGAGCAGGTCCTCGACGAGGAGCGGGCGCCGCTGGACGCGCTTCGGCGGGCCCTGGACGACGGCGAGCTCGGTTCTGAGGGCTTCCAGACCGCAATGAGGCTGGGTGGGAGCGCGCTGGCCGAGCTCAAGCGGATCGTCTTTGCGCCCCCGCCGCGCGAGGACTGAAGCAGCGCTGAGCCGATCAGCCGGCGCCGCGGGCTCGACGAGGTCAGCTCCGAGCCGGCGCGTTGGGCGAGGTGGCCGCGGTGTTCTCGAGGATCGCCTCGATGATCTGCGGCCAGAGCGGGCGGGGCAGGTCATGCGCCATCGCGTCGAGCATCAGCAACCGTGAGCCGGGGATCGCCTGCGCGGTTGCGCGACCGCCCGACGGGGTGACCAGCTGGTCGTCGCGCCCGTGGATCACGGTCACGGGCAGGCGCAGCTCCCTCAGCTCGGCCGTCCGGTCTGGGGCGGTCTGGATCGCCGCCAGCTGGCGCCCGGGCCCCGCCCGATCGTGCCCGCGGTCATAGCAGCGGGCGCTGAGCGCCCGCAGGTGATCAGAATCAGCGGGATAGACCTTGGAGCCGATCGCCCGGAGCGTCTGGACATGGTCCTCGATCCAGCGTTCCCGACCCTCGGGCCGGCGGTGGATCAGCCGCTTGATCATGCTCGGGCGCGGCCGCCCGGCCCGCCGGTTGCCCGTGGTCGACATGATCGAGACCAGCGAGCGCACCCGCTCGGGGTGATTGATGGCGATCAGCTGGGCGATCATCCCACCCATCGAGGCTCCGACGACGTGCGCGGCATCGACCCCCAGCTGATCGAGCAGCCCGGCGGCGTCGGCGGCCATGTCGTCAAGCGAGTACGCTGCCCCCCGGGGATCTCGCAGCACCAGCTGCCTGAGCGTCGGCGGCCGCGACTGGCGCAGGATCGTCGAGCGGCCGATGTCCCGGTTGTCAAAGCGGACCACTCGCAGCCCGTGACCGGCCAGGGCGACGCAGAACTCGTCCTCCCACAGGATCATCTGCGAGCCCAGCCCCATCACCAGCAGCAGCGCCGGCGCCTGGTCGTCGCCGAACGTCTCGTAGCAGAGGTCCAGCCCGCCCACGCGGGCAAAGCGCTCAGAGCTGTCCGGTGTGAGCACGCGCCGCCTTTTCTGTCTCTAGAGATCCGGCCACAGCGCGCCGTCGGCCACAGCGCCCTGCTCGATCTGCTCGAGCGTCTCATCGGTGCGTCGATCGGCCACCATCGCCTCGAGTGCCTCACCGATCGTCGGCGCCCACACTCGCCGCATCACCGCAGAGCGCCCCGCTCGTCCTCGAGCTCAGTCCAATCCACCGCGACCCGGTCCCTGATCCCGCCCACGGTGTGGCTCGAGTTCGCGCGGATGCCTTCAAACAGGGTGATCTGCGCCTGGCAGCCGTGGGGGCACAGCTCACTCATCAACGCCCGCGCCCGCGGCTCTGCGGTGGCCGCCGCGCGCCGGCGCCGTTGCTGCAGGCGCCAGGACCGCAACATCCCCCGCGACCGGGTGACGACCAGTTCGAGGAACGGCACGACGACCGCTCCGATCGCCACGAGCAACACCAGCAGGAGGAGCGGTTCGAGCAGGCTGACGTGATCTCCTGGGTACGGCGCGGCGCCGAACTGGACCATGAACACCAGCACGGATGCAACTTACCGCGTCGGGCAAGATCCCTCACCACCACCGCGAGGCGTCCCTACCTCGGCCGCGTCGGCCAGCTCTCTGGCCCGGTCAGGGTCGAGACGTCCGGCACCCCGAAGCTCGGCGTTGGCGGTCGCGGCGCCGAGCGCCAGGGCGGCAGCCTGCCGCCAGGACTCTCCGCGCTCCAGGCCGACGAGCAGCCCGGCCAGAAACGCATCGCCGCTGCCTACCGGATAGGCCCCGCGCCCGGCGAGGCGTCACCAGGCGTCCGCGTCCCCCGGACTCGGGCGTCGAGTCAGACGAGGAGTGGCGCGCGCGCCGGGTGAGAAGGCCGCCCAGACGTCGCGTGCTCGCTCCACGCTAGGGTCATGGCATGGACCTTCGTCCAGCACTGATCGAGTTCCCCGCCGATGACACCGATCGGGCCCGGCGCTTCTGGTCAGAGCTGCTCGGCACGTCGCTGGACTCACGCCGCGATCCGGAGGGCGAGGGATGGCAGACGCGCGAGCCCCAGACTGCGGTCGGGGTGCACTCGCGCGGCCGCGGTCCCGGTGACACCCACTCGCTGCCCTACTTCGCGGTGCAGGATCTCGAGGCAGCGCTCGAGCGAGTCCAGGCTCTGGACGGCTCGGTGATCCATCCGGGTTCGCGTTGGGCGATCTGCCGGGACTCCGAGGGCAGCCCGTTCGGGCTGGCGGCGGCAGCGGATCCACCCGGCGGTCCGTGAGCCGATCCCCGGCGGCCCGTAAGCAATCGACTGCGGCGGGGTATTAGCTTCGCATGGCCCCTTGGAACGACGAGGACGATTGGGTTGGCGAGCCGCCGGAGGGACGCTACTCGCGAGACCGCGCCAAGCCCGAGTTCTGGCGTGGCCGCTGGCCGCTGGCCGGTGCCGGGATGCTGCTGGTCCTGATCATCCTGGTGATCGTGGTGATCGTTCACTGATCCGGGTGATCGGCGCAGCGATCCTCCGATCCGCGATCATGTGCAGCAGCTCCGGCGTCCTCGCCAAAAGCCCCTGACCGCGATGCCGTACGCCCCCGACCTCTCCGGCTGCGCCCTCGACGGCCGCTATGAGCTTCACGCCGTGATCGGCGAGGGCGCCTTCGGTCGCGTGTACCGCGGGCGCGACCGTCGCCTGGAGCGGCTGGTCGCGATCAAGATGATCAAGCCCTGGTGGGCCGAGGATCCCGAGTGGGCGCAGAGCTTTGAGCGCGAGGCTCAGCTGCTGGCCCGCGTCAGCCATCCGGGCATCGTCCAGATCTTCGACGTCGGCCACGCCGCCGAGGGTCTGTACTACGTCTCTGAGCTGATCGCTGGCGAGAGCCTGGCCGACCGCCTGCGTGGTGGGCGCCTGGCCAGCTGGGACGCCTGCTCGATCGCCGAGCAGCTCTGCCGGGCGCTCGCGCGCGCTCACGCCGAGAACATCGTGCACCGGGACGTCAAGCCGGCCAACATCCTGATCGCTGCTGACGGCAGGGTCAAGGTCGGAGACGTCGGCGTCGCGCGGCTGGCCGAGGGTTCCACCGATGGAGCCAGCGCAACGGTGGTGGGTACTCCGCGCTACATGGCGCCCGAGCAGGCCAGGGGGTGGCGCGCCACCCCGGCGACCGACGTCTACAGCGTCGGCATCGTGCTCTACGAGATGCTCGCCGGCCGCCCCCCGTTCACCGAGCGGGTGGCCGTCCAGCTGGCCATGCGCCACCTCAACGACCGCCCTGACCCGCTGCCGGCGGGCACCCCCCGGGGGCTGGTCAAGATCGTCAAGCGGGCGCTCGCCAAGGTGCCGGCTGACCGCTATGTCGATGGCGGCGAGATGGCCGACGCGCTCGCGCGAGCCCATCAGTCCGGGCCCAACCCGCGCGGCTCGGGCCCGCGCCGCCCGCAGCCGCGCCGCCCGCAGGCGCGCCGCCCGCAGGTGCTCGGCTCAGGCGCGCGGCCCGCCGCAGCTCCGTCCTCGGCTGCGCTTCGCACTGCGGCGACACCGTCCGGCCCCGACGCCATCCGGAGCGCGGACGCCACCCGAAGCGCGGACGCCACCCGGAGCATGGACGCCACCCGAAGCGCGGACGCCACCCGGAGCATGGACGCCACTCGGGGCGCCGGCGCCACGAAACGCGCTCCCCGGCTCTCGCCCCGGCGCAACGTCAACCCGGCCGCCCGCCGGCGCAGCGCCGCGGCCCTCGCGTCGGCCTTCGTGCTGCTGGGGGCGATGCTGGTCGTCGCGCTGCTGATCGGCGCCACCGGCCGCGTTCGCGTCCCGCCGCTCTCCGGGCTGACCCAGGCGGCGGTAAGGCGGCGTGCCCAGCCCCTGGCGCTTACCCCGAGCTTCGTCTCACGCTATGACTATGCCACCCGCGGCACGGTCATCGCTCAGCACCCCGGTGCCGGCGCGCGCGTCGCCCAGGGCTCGATCGTCCGCGTGACCCTCAGCGCCGGGCCGGCACCGGTCACCGTGCCGAACCTTGCGGGCGACTTCTCCAACGAGGCGGCGTTCCGGCTGGGCCGGCTCAAGCTCCTGGCACACGTGACCCAGGTCGCCGCTCCCGGCCAACCGGCCGGCCTGGTGACGAGCCAGCTGCCGGCGCCCGGCGTGAGGCTGATCCCGGGTTCGCGGGTTTCGATCGATGTCGCCGAGGTGCCCCGCTGGCAGCCTCTGACCCAGTTCTCGGGCAGCGGGCGCGACCAGAACGTCAGCTTCCGCGTCCGCGGCCGGCAGTGGCGGATCGTTTACACGATGGCCTACCAGGGCACGTGCGGCTTGATCTTCTTCTGCTCCGGGCCCAGCGCCGCCGTCACGCCCGTCAGCGGCGGTTCCGTGATCGACAGCTTCGACCTCAGCGACGGCGGGCGCCAGAGCCGGCTCTGGCGTTCGGGTCCCGGCGACTACCGGCTCGAGGTCTCTCCGGAATCAGACAATGCCCGCTGGTCGATCTGGGTGCAGGACTACTATTGATGCCATTAGGGAGGGTCTCGTTGGAACCTTTTGACTACGTGATCGTCGGCGCCGGCTCGGCCGGCTGTGTGCTGGCCAACCGCCTGACCGAGGACAAGGACGTCTCGGTCTGCCTGCTCGAAGCGGGTCCTCCCGACGCGGTCGACGAGATCCACCTACCCGCGGGTGTGCTGGCGGTCGGGCAGAGCCGGTATGACTGGTCGTTCATCTCCGACCCCGAGCCCGGCTTCGCCGGACGTCAGCGCTACCTTCCCCGCGGCCGCACGCTGGGGGGCTCCTCGTCGACCAACGCGATGATCTACATGCGCGGCAACCGGGCCGACTACGACGGGTGGGCCGCGATGGGCTGCGACGGCTGGGGGTGGGAAGACGTACTGCCCTACTTCATCCGCGCCGAGGACAACGAGCGGGGCGCCGATGACCTGCATGGAGCCGGTGGTCCGCTCAGCGTGATCGACGGCCGGTCTCGCTACCGGACCTGCGGGGCGTTCATCGAGGCGGGGCGCGAAGCGGGCCTGGCCCTCAACGAGGATTTCAACGGATCAGGGCAGGACGGCGTCGGCTGGTATCAGGTCACCCAGCGCGCCGGCATGCGCTGCTCGGCCGCGGTCGCCTACCTGCACCCGGTCCTGGGCCGCGAGAATCTGACCCTGATCACCGGCGCGCACGTCAACCGGGTGCTGCTCGAGGGCAACCGAGCGACGGGGGTGCACGTCGACCGCCAGGGCGAGCTCTCGGAGATCCGGGTGAAGCGCGAGGTGATCCTCAGCGCCGGCGCCTACCAGAGCCCGCAGATACTGCTGCTCAGCGGCGTCGGTCCGGCGGCCGACCTCGAGCTGGTGGGGATCCCGTCCGTCCACGAGCTTCCGGTCGGTCAGGGCCTGCAGGACCACCCGGCGACCTGGATCACCCATACGACGGACGAGGCGTCGCTGCTCAGCGCTGAGTCCGAGGAGAACCTGGCCCTGCTGCAGACCGAGGGCCGCGGACCGCTGACCTCGAACTTCGCCGAGTCCGGCGGCTTCCTGCGCACCCGGCCTGGGCTCGAGGCGCCGGACATCCAGCTGCACATGCTCCCGATCCTGTTTCCGGAGGCGGGCGCCGGCGAGATCCTGGTCGACGGCTGGGCGCTTTCGCCCTGCCTGCTGACGCCGAGCAGTCGCGGGTTCGTCAAGCTGCGCTCGCGCCTGCCCACGGCCAAGCCACGGATCCTGCACAACTACCTGGTCTCAGACGAGGACCGCGCGACGATGGTGCGCGCCGTTCGCCGCTGCCTGGAGATCGCCGGCCAGGCGGCTCTGCGGGCGGTCACCACGGGCGCCTATGAAGGCGGTGCTCCGCTCGGGGACGACGATGCGAGCATCACCGCCCACATCGAGCGCAACACGACCACGCTCTATCACCCGGTGGGCACCTGCGCGATGGGCTCGGTGGTCGATTCGCAGCTGCGGGTGCTCGGGCTCGAGTCGCTGCGGGTGATCGATGCCTCGGTGATGCCAACGGTGACGCGCGGCAACACCAACGCGCCGACGATCATGATCGCCGAGCGGGCCGCAGATCTGCTTCGCGGGCGAGCGGCGGCGCGGGCGGCGGAGCGCGAGGTGGATTCGGCCTCGGCTCCGGCCTGAGCAGCAGCGTGAGATAAAAGTCGCGCATCCCGCCACTTTCATCTCACGCTCACCTCGGCCGCCGGGTCGCTCACCCCGGGTCGCCGGATCGCTCACCCCGGGTCGCCGGGTCGCTCACCCCGGGTCGCCGGGTCGCTCACCCCGGCCGCGGGTGTTAGCCTCGATTCACGGGACGGTTGAGTTGGGCGGCTGAGATTCGTTTTTGGGGTGGAGATCCCACGCTTGGTGGGCTTCCGTGGGAGTGCCGCGAGCTGAACCTCAGGTGATCTATCTGAACT
>JAABUJ010001530.1_pt1 | contig 33405 bp, 22 predicted proteins | sample 5559131 | NCBI WGS metagenome assembly JAABUJ01 (sample SAMN10711875, study PRJNA513366) | rock metagenome | isolation source: Antarctica rocks | place: Antarctica: Victoria Land, Mt New Zealand nord | collected 2016-01-07
TGGATGATTTCGCTCACCTTCCGACGGCAGATATCTTCCAAGACGGTCATGTGGTCGGCGCGATCAGGAACAGCAGGCGACGGTACGGCTCGTAAGCGAACCTTCTTCATGGCGTAGTCTCCTTCGGCGTAGTTGCTTTAGGAGCTACGCTGCTTCTTTATCGCTCACCCCCGGAGATCGGGACGGCCTCGTGCTCGGAGCGGTCGAGCTGTTGATCGACCTGTTCGCTGTCGCGTTTGCACCGGAAGCCGTGGCATTATTCCTTTTGATCGCTGGCGGCGCGTTTGCGTACCTGGCCTGGAAGGCCTGTTTCTCCTGAGCTACGTTGAGCAAGCGGAGTTTTTGTTCGGCGGCTGCGTCGTGCTGTTCGCCGTCTCGCGCGGGCTGCTTGTCTATCGCGACAAGTTGATGACGGCGCGCTCGGCATGGACTGAGTTCGCCGTCATGCTTGTTGCCTTAGGACTGCTTTTAGGGAGCGTATTTCCGTCGCCATACCGTTTCGATTTGCTGATGGGCGGCACGGTCACTTTCATACTATTCGCCGCCAAGATCGGACCAGCTTCACTAAACGGTCTCGCGAATCGGTTCAACCAACGCATTTCCCGCCGCATCGCGGACCGCGCCGCTAAACGCACTCCCTACAGGGCAGCAATTCCCAACACGATTCCGGCGCATAGCAGGACGAGGAACGCCACGGCAAGGGTTGTAATCGCGCGACCCTGCGGCTTCACCATGCCGCACGTAAAGAACGTCACGGCGCACAGTGACCACGCGATCTTAGCAGCCGATCCGGTGAACGCCCAGTGTTGAAGGTGTAATTCGACTGCCGCCATCACGAGGCCCAGGGACAACAGGGCTAGGACGAGTCCGAAGCCGTTGCTATTACGTGAGCTTCCGCCCGTTCGGGAACCGACATAAGTTTAGTCGCAGATAGGTTTCCTTGAGCATATCGAGGAGGCTCGTCATCGGCCAGTTTTCACCGACCTCGCTTTTGAGCGCCGCGACGTTCTGTGGTTCTGGTTGTGGCTCAAGGGGCGCAAAAGCAGGTTCGTCTTGCCGGTCACGCGTTTAAGACGTCGGTCAGGGTTTCACTGACATGAAACCGGAGATGAGCTCCTTTGTCAGTCGGCCGCTTCTAAATGCGATGGTCCTGCTGCCCAACGGGCTCCCCACGCCTCGAGTGCGAGCACCGCATCGCGTAGATCCATGCCACGCCCCGTGAGGCTATAGTATACCGGCGCGGGTGGCGGCCCCGTCACTTCTCGCAAGACGAGCGCGTCACTCTCCAGTTCGCGAAGGTGAGCCGTGAGCATCTGATGCGACACACCAGGCAGATGACGGCGGATCGCAGCGAAGTGCAACGGATTCTCGAACAGATGGAAGACGATCGCAACCTTCCACCGTCCCTTGAGTACGCGCATCGCGGCGCTCGCGGGGCAGAAGGGAAGCGAAGCATGACGGGTCAGGACATTCTGCGTTCTCGACATCTTCAGCGTGCTTCGGCACCATGTACGTATGGACCATCGCAATCCAAGACACGCACACGCTAAACGGCGTTCCACCTTACTTTGTCGCTAGCCTCATGCCGGCGCGATAGCCTCATGCCGTGGCGCGAATCACGTAGACTGAGGAGACCCCTTGCAAATAGAGCAAATCCGAACAAAACCGGATCCCTATAAACCATATCTGCTCTCGCAAGCCATTCGAGTCGGCGAGTTGCTCTTCGTCTCCGGACAGCGCCCGTCGGCGACGACGGCGAGATCGATGGGAACGGCGATTTTGACCGCCAGGCGGCGAAGGCTTTCACAAATCTCGAGCGGGCATTGCGAGCCGGCGTTCAAGCCTCAACCGCGTCGCAAAAGTGACCATCTACTTGACGAGCATGACGAACTTTTTGAAAATCATCGAATTACGGCAACGTTGGTTTTCCCCGCCGTATCCGGCTGACACGATCGTCGAAGTCTCCGCCCTTTATTCTCCTGACGCGATGATCGAGATCGAGGCGATCGCCCTGGTAGACGGGGATAAACGGCCCTGAGCATGACGGCTCATCGGCAGACCCGCCTTCACCGGTGTCGCGCAACTTCGAGGTACGACATGCTTGCATACATTGCTGGGAACTACCCATGCGAGACACAGTCGCCACGTACGACCGCTTCGTCGGCTCAAGCGGATCTGTTCTGCTCTTCGAGTTGTTCGCTCCGGAAAAGCAAAGCCTGGCGATTTACACTTTCATGTTCGGACCCGAGCGCGAGCGGCCATGTCCCGGCTGCACGCATTTTCTTGATGGAATGGACGGCATGACGGAACATATCTCGCGGCTGATTAACATCGTTGTGGTCGCGAAGTCGCCGCTATCGCGCATCCTCGATTTTGCAAAGGAGAGCCATCGGAGGCAACTCCGCCTGCTCTCGACTGACCTGCGCTTTACTTGCGCGTGCGTTTTACTTGCGATACAATTCGCGGGAGCCGACGCCAATCTCCCCGGCGCGCGAGCAAAGAATTCGGCTGCGGGCTGGTTCTCTGCCATCGCACTACGCACGAGCCTACGGAAAGCGTGGAACACGCTCGCTTGCTCAAACTGCGGCAGTGTTCGGCTTAGGCAAAATGGAGACCGGTCGCCTCTTCGGCATTAGTCGCCAAGCCGTTGACGAGTGGTACAGTTAGGGAGTCCCGTTGGGTCGCGTTGCCGATGTGGGGCGGACTGCAGACCTCGCCGCTGCCTTGTATCGTCGGTTTAAGCCTGAGCGGGTCCCGCAGATTGTGCGATCGCCCTTACCGGGGCTCGATGGTCAGAGCATCCTTTCAATGATCCGAAAGAGTGGCGCCGCGCCCGTTTTCGAGATGCTTGATCGCGCCTTCTCGTACATTCCTCGCTCGTGAAACCAGCGCGCATCGTGCGCGACGGCAATTATTATCGTGTGTGCGAGCAGAGTTGGAGGAACCCCGCAGATACCTCGTATGCGAAACGTTATGGCGGTCGGTGAAATCCACCGGGCGAATTCGGAGCGCTCTACCTCAACGCGACGATTATGGTTGCCGTGGCGAATGCTTATCGCTCGATCCGTGAAGAGCTCGGCAACGCACGCCGACCGACAGGCTACTCCGGGAACCGAGCGGCGGAAAAGCGAAGACCCGGAATTCGAGATAGCACTTCTCTTGACGCACATTCCGGCTGCGGAGGGCGGCCCCCGTGATGCCGAAACCACGGGGCAGCTGCGCGACTTCGCGAAGAAAGTGGGCGGCAAGGTGTTCGGTTCTTTGACCGCGTTCCGAGTTCCGGGAGCCGGCTTGAAGTCTCCCCGCTGCAGCATGGATCAGCGCCGAGCATCTCGGGAATCTTACGCCGGCCCAGAAACAGAAGTTTTGGACGGTCTGTCCCGACATCGTCGTCGAGATACTGTCGGAGACCGATAGCTGGAGCGAGCTGCAAGCGAAGCTGAAAGAATATCCCGAAAGCGGCGCGCTTCACGTAGTCGGGATCGATCCGTATCGGCGCGATATCTTCGAACTGGGACAAGCCGGCCGCCCTTAAGCTGGACATTGACGCCATCGTTGCTGCCTAAGGATACACGCGTACCGTAACCGGGAAGTCGGCTCGCGGGTCGAACGAACGGGCCTGTTCCACGTCGATTCTTTCTCCGAGGTTTTTCATCGCTACTCTTGCTCCGTCGCTCGTTCGCGCTCTACCGAGTTCCAGCCGCCCGCTCGCGGGACTGCTCGAGCGCCTACGCACCCATCGCGGCGCCTTCGCACTACACGAGACCACAACGGCGGCCCGGCCGTACCTGCTGGCCGGAATCTTCCGTGCGCTGCACGTGCCGACGGCAGTCATCGTTGCGACGGCCGACATCGCCGAGCGCACCTTTGCCGACCTCTCATACTATTTGGCCGACGCAAGCGGAGCGCCACCTGTAACGCTCGTTCGCGCGCGTGAAGAAAGCGTCGGCATCATCGAGTCGCCGTCCGAGCGCAGCGCGCGCATGACGCTCTTCGAGGATCTGCTCGCGGGCAAGCAGCAAGTCATCGTCGTCCCGGTCGCGGCGCTGCGCCAATACGTCATGCCGCGCGCCGTCTTTCGCGAGGCATCTCTCCGGTTGGACGTCGGCAGCGACTTTCAATTCGAGGCGTTGCAGCAGCGACTGTTTGAACTCGGCTATCACCGCTCCGACGTCGTTGCGGCCGCGGGTGAGTATGCGGTGCGCGGCGGCCTCATCGACGTGTGGGCGGCGACCGCAGATGCGCCGGCGCGCGTCGAATTCTTCGGCGACGAGATCGAATCGATCCGCAGTTTCGATCTTGCCACGCAGCGCAGCACGGAGCCACTGTCGAGCCTCGACGTCGGACCGTGGAGCGAACTTCCGCGCGACGAAGCGCTCCGCGAGCGAGTCGCTGCGCGCATCACGGGCACGCCCGCCACGTTGTCGGCCGCGCGCGCGTATCTCGCCGGTGGGGCGGACGTTCCCGAAGCGTGGTTGTCGCTTGCGTACGACGAACGCGAAACGCTACTCGATTATCTCCCGGCCGACGGATTGATCGTTATCGAGGAGCCGTCGATGCTCGCGACGGTCGAGCACGGACTGGATGACGAACGCTCCCGCGAAGAACAAGTGTTGCTCGCGGCGCTCGACTCGGGTGAACTCTCGGTCGACGAGGACGCCGTGGGCGAAGCGCTGCTGGCCGACGTGACCGCGCCCCATCCGACTCTCGCGGTACTCGGCACGTCGCTTGCCGGCCGCCGCGTGCTCGTCATGCCGGGAGCCATCGAGGGCGCAGCGACGCCATGGCTGCCGCACGTGCTCGACGGATTCGTGCTCGAGACGCGGCCGGTCGAACACTTCAACCGCCAAATCACGATGTTTCTCGAACAGGTCAAGGCATGGGTCGCAAACGGCGAGACGGTCGCGCTCGTTGCCTCAGGTGCTTCCCGCCTGTTTGAAATGTTGCGCGCGTCGAATCTGAACGTCGAACGTTCGGCCACGTTGCTGCATTTGCGCGAAAGCGGCGCTGCATCGTTCGTCGGCAACGGGGTGGCCATGACGCGCGGGGGCACCGTGTTCGTCGACCAGGGCAGCATCGAAGCCGGATTTGCGATTCCCGGCTTGCGCCTGCACGTGCTCGGCGACCGTGAGATCTACGGGCAGCCGCCAAAACGCGTAAAGCTGCGTGCCGTCAAGGAAGGCGTGCCGGTCACGCTTGCGGACTTGCGCGTGGGCGACCATGTCGTGCATGCCGTGCACGGCATCGGACAGTACCTCGGCCTGCGCACGGAGACAATCCTCGGCGCAACGCAAGACTATTTAGATCTGAAGTATGCCGGTACCGATCGCATGCTCGTGCCCGTCACGCAGATGCACGCGGTTACCAAGTACGGCGCAAGCGAAGGCGCGGCACCCCGGCTTTCCAAGATGGGCGGCGCGGATTGGGCGCGCGCCAAAACACGCGTCTCCGAGAACCTCGCCAAGATTGCCGACGGGCTCGTCGCGTTATATGCCGAACGCGAGGCGGCGCCCGGCTATGCGTTCGCGGCCGACTCGCCGTGGCAAGCCGAGCTTGAAGAAGCGTTTCCCTATGAGACGACGCCGGATCAACAAAAAGCGATCGACGAATCCAAGGGCGACATGGAACGGGCACGTCCGATGGATCGGCTCGTCTGCGGCGACGTCGGTTACGGCAAGACGGAAGTCGCCGTGCGCGCCGCCTTCAAGGCGATCGCCGACAAGAAGCAGGTTGCGGTTCTGGTGCCGACGACTCTGCTCGCCGCGCAGCACCATCGCACCTTCGCCGCCCGCTTCGCGAGCTTCCCGGTGCGGATCAAAGAGCTGTCGCGTTTCAAAACCAAGAAAGAGCAGCAGGCGATTCTGCGCGATCTCGCCGACGGCAAGATCGACATCGTGATCGGCACGCACCGGCTCCTGCAGAAAGACGTCGTGTTCGCGAACCTCGGTCTGATCGTCGTCGACGAAGAGCAGCGTTTCGGCGTGATGCACAAAGAGCGCCTCAAGCAGATGCGCGCAACGGTCGATGTGATGACGCTCTCCGCGACGCCGATCCCGCGCACCTTGCACATGTCGCTGCTCGGCGTGCGCGACCTCTCGCTCATTCAGACGCCGCCGAAAAACCGCATGTCGATCAAGACGGTCGTCGTGCCGTTTTCCGACGCGATCGTTCAGAAGGCGATCGATCAGGAACTCGACCGGGGCGGCCAAGTCTACTACCTGCACAACCGCATCGAATCGATCTACGGCGTGGCACGCGCGCTCGAACAGCTGGTACCCAAGGCTCGAATCGCGGTCGGGCACGGCCAGATGGGTGAGAACGAACTCGAGCCCATCATGGCGCGGTTCGTCGAGGGTGAGATCGACGTGCTGGTCGCGACGACGATCATCGAGAACGGGATTGATATCCCCAACGTCAACACGATCGTCGTCAACGACGCCGATCGCTTCGGCCTCGCGCAGCTCTATCAGTTGCGCGGCCGCGTCGGACGCTCGAACCATCAAGCGTACGCGTATCTGCTGTATCAGGCGCATAAGGCGCTTAGCGAAGACGCGAAGGCGCGGCTCGAAGCGATTCGCGAGTTCACGCATTTGGGCAGCGGTTTGCAGGTCGCGATGCGCGACCTCGAAATTCGCGGTGCCGGCAACCTGCTCGGCGCCGCGCAGTCGGGCTTCATCGGAGCCGTGGGCTTCGAAACGTACTGCGAACTGCTCGCGCAGGCGATCGCCGAGCGTAAGGGCGCTGAAGCCGCCTTACCGCAGCGCCGTGAAGCGGTCATCGACGTGAAGCTCGACGCGTATATTCCGAACGACTATATCCCGCAGGTTTCGCAAAAGATCGGCGCTTATCAGCAACTCGCCAATGCCCGCAGCGAGGCGGAGGTCGACGAGCTGGGCGAGGGATTGCGCGACCGTTTCGGCGCCCTCCCCGAACCGCTCGCGAATCTGGTTGAGATCACCAAGCTGCGCACCGTCGCATTGCGCAAGGGCGTCACCCGCGTCGTTATCGACGAAAGTCGCCTTACGCTCGGAGTCGGAGCCGGGTTCGCGATTTCGCCGACCGCAATCCCCAAGCTGCAGTCACTGACCCGCAATCGCTTCCGCTTCGGCGACGGCAGAATCACGATCGATTTGCCCGCCCGTAAATCTGCCGAGCACCTGCCGCTCCTGCGCTCACTACTCGACGCCCTCTAATGTTCTCTAGAGGATTCGGTTTCACCGAATCCATCGCGTTTGCGGCTACGCCGCAAGCCGCCCGCCGGCAAAATGCGAAGGGTCCAGGCTCCCTGAGCGCAAAGGGGCGAGGGTTTGCGGGGCTCCTAGCTCCGCACTGTTGTGTCAGGCTGGGAGTTTTGTATGTTGAACGCGTCTCGCGCGTCGGCCGTCGTGGCCACACTCGTACTCGGTTTCGCCCTCGGCGGTTGCGGTAACGGCGGAGGAGGCGGCGGAAACGTCGCATCGGTCAACGGCCAAAACATTCCGCGCTCCGAGTTCGATGCGAAGCTCGACGCCAGTCCGCAGGCCAAGGGCGTTCTGAACCAATTGGTGCAGGGCGCGCTGATCGACCAGTACGCGAAAACCAACCACGTCGACATTGCGGATTCGGCGGTCAGTAAAGAAGAGGACGACATCAAGTCCAAATACCCGCCGGGACAGTTCGAGCAGATTCTCAAGTCGCAGAACCTGACCGAAGCCGACGTTCGCAATATTTTACGGCAAAAGCTCGTCGTCGAAAAGGCCGTCTCCGGCAGCGTGCACGTCAGCGACGCCGACATCAACAGTTATCTGCAAAAGAACCATGCGACGCTCGACACGGCCCAGCAAGTGCGCGCACGCCACATTCTCGTGCCGGATCTCAAAACGGCACAGACCGTCGAAGCCAAGCTTAAGGCCGATCCCGGCAGTTTCGCGGCGCTTGCCAAAGCGTACTCGACCGATCCGTCGAGCAAAGTCAAGGGCGGCGAACTCGGCTTCTTCGCCAAAGGCCAAATGGTGCCGTCCTTTCAAGCGGCGGCTTTCACGCAACCAGTCGGCCAGATCGGACCGCCGATAAAATCGCCCTTCGGGTATCACATCATCCAAGTCGAGGAACGCAAGACGGCGCAAGTCGCCACGCTCGCTAATTCGCGCGACAAGGTCAAGGCGTTGCTGACGCAACAGCAGGAACAGCAGCAGATCCCGCAGTTCCTCGCCGGCCTGCGCAGCAAGGCGAACATCGCAATCTACGACGACCAACTCAAAGACGCGATCCCGCCGGCACCCGCCGCCGTGCCGTCGACATCCGCGTCGGCCCCGGGTCCGGCCGGATCGGCCGTGCCGGCGGCAAGCCCTGCGAGCGCTCCGAGTACCGCCGCCTCTCCGTAACGAAGTTCTCTAGGCCGGTTCCCTGCGCGAAGCGCGGGGAACCGGCCTAAAGCGCGAAGGGCTCCGAGATGAGCCGGCACTCGGAGAACTTTTCATGATGGTGCGAATCGTCGGTCTCGGGCCCGGTGACGCCGATCTGATTACCCTCGGCAGCCTCGAAGCGCTGCGAGCTGCGGGGCGTGCCGTCACGTTACTCGCGCCGCCCGAACTCGTGCTTTTTCTGGAAAGTGAAGGCGTCGAGATCGTACGCGACGGGATCGCAGACCCCGCGCTCTTTGTTCGCGGCTCACGCGACGCGATCGACGCCTTCGTGCGCACGCTCGACGGCCACGACCTCGCACTCGGCGTGCTCGGTAATCCGCTTTCCGATTTTCCCGGGCTACCGTTGCTCTTGCGCGAACTCGAGCGCACGGGCGCTCGCACGGAGCTCGTTCCCGGCATGCCCCGCGCCACGCTGTCGGCCGCAATCGCGATGCCGCTCGTTCCGCTACCGCCTGCCTCGGCACATTACACCTGGCCCGACCTTATCGAAGTGATGGCGCGCTTGCGTCGCACGTGTCCTTGGGATCGAGAGCAAACGCATGCGACGCTCGTGCCGTATCTTATCGAAGAAACCTATGAAGTCGCCGACGCGATCGAAACGCACGGCGACTCCGACCTGTGCGAAGAACTCGGCGATCTATTGCTGCAGATCGTCTTTCACGCGCAGCTTGCAACCGAGCGCGGCAAGTTCTCGATTGCCGACGTGATCGACGGCCTCTCTAATAAAATGATCCGCCGCCACCCGCACGTCTTCGGCAGTCAAACCGTCGCGAGCGTCGCGGACGTGTGGCGGAATTGGGAGCAGCTCAAAGCGCTCGAGCCGTCGGCGCAGAAGCGGCGCAGCCGGCTCGACGGGATTCCCAAGGGCCTCGGCGCGCTGCAACGCGGCCAAAAGATGCAGGACAAGGCGGCCCGCGTCGGCTTCGATTGGCCGACCCTAGACGGCGTGCGCGCCAAACTTGCCGAAGAAGTCGCCGAATTGGAAACGGCGCGGCGCGAGAACGATGTGCACGCAATTCGCGAAGAGATCGGCGACGTGTTTTTCACGCTCGTCAATTACGCGCGTACGCTCGGCGTCGACGCCGAGGGCGCGATGCGTGACGCCAATGCCAAGTTCGACCGTCGCTTTCGCTACATGGAGCGTCGCGCCGAAACCGCCGGACGTACGCTCGGTGAACTGAGCCTGGACGAACTAGAAGAGCTTTGGCAGCTTGCCAAGGCGCAGGCGGCCTAAACTGCCGTGAGCGACGCCGGAGGGGATTCGGCCTTTATTCGGTTGCGCATGAGCGCGCACGATGCGCACTACGGCGGCGATCTCGTGGACGGCGCACGCATGCTCGCCCTCTTCGGCGACGTCGCAACGGAGCTGTGCATCCGGGAATCCGGCGACGAAGGGCTGTTCGCAGGGTACGAGCGCGTCGAGTTCTTGGCGCCCGTGCATGCGGGCGATTACATCGAAGCAAAAGGCCGCATCGTGCGCCGTGGGACGCGTTCGCGCGGGATGGAGTTCGAAGCGCGCAAAGTGATCGCTGCTGACCCTGGGCGCTCCCCGAGCGCCGCCGACGTTCTCGCCGAGCCCGTCGTCGTCTGCCGCGCAAAAGGGACGTGCGTCGTCGTTCGCGTTGCGGATCGATAAGTTCCTGAAGGTCTCGCGTCTGGCGAAGCGGCGCAGCGAGGCGCACGAGGCGCTGGTCAACGGCCGCATCGCGAAGGATGGTAAGCCGCTCAAGCCCGGCTACGATGTCAAGGTGGGCGACGTGATCGAACTGCACTATGCGCGTAAATTCGTGACCGTGCGCGTGCTGCTCGTGCCGCAAAAAATCGTCCCCGGCTTACGCGACGTGCCGCTGTACGAGACGCTCTCGGAGCGGCGCGACGAACCCGCCGATTGGCTATGATGGAACGGCCGCTGCAGAGTTTGTCGGCCGACGCCAAGGATGCGCTCGCGCGCGAACCCATCCCGACCGAGCATGCCCGCGCGGCCCTGCGCGAGGGTCTCTTTTACTTCGGAACCAATCGGCGCACCGGAACATTCCGCACGCAGCGGCCGGCCGTCGCGCGACTTGCCCGCTCGCTCTTTTCAGCCCACGCAGATGAGCCGCGCCGTGCCGAAGGGCCGATCCGGGTCGTGCCGGGGATACGATTGCAGCGCGCGCCGACGTACGAACTCGTAATCGGCACCGTTACGGTTCTGGGCAAGATGAACGCGCGTTACGACCGCCGCATGGCGCTGCGCGGCGCTTTTCTCGCATGTGGGTCGCTTGGGGCGCCGGCACGCGGTTACCATCTGGAATTCATCCCGCCCGACGCCGACGCAACGCGGAGTTTACTCGCGCTGTTGCGCGCGGAAGAGCTCGAACCGAGCGTCGGCTTGCGCAAGGGTCGAAGCATCGTCTATTTCAAGGGCGTCGATGCGATCGCGCACGTGCTCGCGACGATCGGCGCCGGAGCGGCGCTGCTGCGGCTCGAAGACCTGCGCGCGCTCAAAGAGACGAAGAACCGCATCCATCGGCTGGTCAACATGGAAGCCGCCAACGTGGATCGCGCCACAAGCGCCGCGGCGGCGCAACGTGAAATGATTGCGTTTCTCGTGGACGCGTACGGCTTGGCGCGCCTGTCGGCGCCGCTGCGTGCGGCGGCTGAGCTCCGGCTGGCACATCCGACTGAAACGCTCGCCGAACTCGGACGCCGCTGCGATCCGCCCGTGAACAAGTCGACGATGGGCGGTCGAATCGTGACGCTCGTGCGGCTAGCGCAGCAGCCCGGGATGGCGCAGGAAAAGGGCTCGCCCGGGAACAGCGTGTAACCGGTTGAGCCCGGACCGACCGGCAACCACCGTGGTGCGTCGCCCGCACCGCAATGCTTTTCTGCAGGAGAACGTATGCGCATCGGCATCAACGGCTTTGGTCGCATCGGCCGCAATTTCACGAAAGCGCTGTTGGAACGCCATCCCGGCGTCGAGATCGCGGCGGTCAATGATTTGACGAGTGCCGCCGAGTGCGCGCACCTTTTCAAGTACGATTCCAACTACGGAGCCTACGACGGCGAGGTGACCTCAAACGAGGCCGGGATCACGATCGACGGACGAGCGATCCGCGTCTTGGCTGAACGCGACCCCGCTAAGCTCCCCTGGAAGGACCTCGGCGTCGACGTCGTCATCGAATCGACCGGTTTATTTACCGACGCGGTCAAGGCGCGCGCGCACATCACCGGCGGCGGCGCGAAGAAAGTCATCATCTCGGCCCCAGCCAAAGGCGAGGACATTACCCTCGTGCTCGGAGTGAACCACCAAGCCTACGATCCCGAGAAACACAACATCATTTCGAACGCGTCCTGCACGACCAACTGCCTTGCGACCGCGGTGAAGCCGATCGTCGACAATCTGGGATGGGTGAAGGGCTTCATGACGACGATTCACTCCTACACGAACGACCAGAACATCCTCGATGCCCCGCATAAAGACTTGCGTCGGGCGCGCAACGCGGCGACTAACATCGTGCCGACCTCGACCGGCGCCGCGAAAGCGCTCTACCTCACGATCCCGGAAATCGAAGGAACGTTCGACGGGTTTGCCTTGCGGGTTCCGACGCCGGTGGTCTCGATGATCTATCTCGTCGCACAGGTCAAGAAGCCGACGACCAAGGACGAACTCAACGCGATCCTGCGTGCCGCCTCGACCGGCGAACTCAAAGACCTCGTCGGTTACACGGACGAAGAACTCGTCTCGTCCGACTTCAAGAAGTCGTCGTACAGTTCGATCATCGATGCAAAGCTTAACAACGCACTCGGCGATCTCGTGCAGATCGCCGCCTGGTACGACAACGAGTGGGGCTACTCGTGCCGCCTCGCCGACGTGACGCACATGGTGCTCTCGAAAATTCCTGCAGCAGTTTGATGCTAGCGTACCGTCACTAGTGGCATTTCGCACGCTGCGCGACCTCGACGTCCGCGGCAAACGCGTCATCGTGCGCGAGGATCTCAACGTTCCGATGAAGGACGGAGCCGTCGGCGATCCGACGCGCATCATCGCGGCCGGCGAGACCTTGCGCTATCTGCACGATGGCGGCGCACGCACGACCGTGCTCTCGCATCTTGGGCGGCCCGACGGCAAGCGCGACTTCTCGCTCAGCCTGCGCCCGGTCGCGACCGAACTCTCGCGCCGTCTCGGCTTGCCGGTCGCCTTTGCGGCAGATTGCGTCGGACCCGTCGCTGCCGTTGCGACCGAAGCGATGCGCGACGGCGACATCGTGTTGCTCGAAAACGTTCGCTTTCACCCCGAAGAGGAGGCCAACGACCCGGACTTCGCACGCGGCCTCGCGGCAGCCGGCGACCTGTACGTCAACGATGCGTTCGGCACGGCGCACCGCGCGCACGCCTCGACGGAAGGCATCACGCGCTACTTACCCGCGGTTGCCGGATTCTTGATGGAATCGGAGTTACGCGCGCTCGGCGAGTTGACGCTGCATCCGCGCAAGCCGTTCGTTTGCGCCATCGGCGGCGCGAAGGTCAAAGACAAGGTCGGCGTGTTCACGCATCTGATCGAACGCGTCGACGCTTTCGTCATCGGTGGCGGCATGGCCAACACGTTTCTCGCCGCGCAGAACATGAACGTCGGCAGGAGCTTGCGCGACGCCGACCTCGAGCCGGCGCGCGCGATCCTCGACCTCGCGCTGCGCAAGGACGTCGACTTTGAACTGCCGACCGATGCGGTCGTTTCCACGGCATTCGATGCCGACGAGAACGCCAAGACCGTGACGCTTTCCGCCATCGACGACGAGATGATCCTCGACATCGGTCCGCAAACGGCGCAGCGCTATGCCGCAACATTGCGCGCCGCCAAAACGATCGTCTTCAACGGCCCCATGGGCGTCTACGAACGCGCGCCGTACCGGGCGGGAACGCGGCAGATCGGCGAGGCGATTGCTGCCGCGACGCAAGCCGGAGCGACGAGTGTCGTCGGGGGCGGCGATGCCGCAGCCGCCGCGAACGAGCTCGGTTTCGCCGCTGCGATGACGCACGTCTCGACCGGTGGCGGTGCGACCCTCGAATATCTCGAAGGCAAAACGTTGCCGGGCGTCGCGGCACTCGTAGATTCAGCTTCCACCCAATCCGATCGCGCCGCGTCGCAGAGGGGCGCACAGGCGTGAGCGCCCGCCGACCGCTGATCGCAGGCAATTGGAAGATGCACGAGACGATCGCGCAGGCGCGCGTACTCGTGCGCGAGTTACGTGCGCTCGCCTTTCCCGAGGGCATCGACGTGGCGGTTGCACCTCCGTTCACCGCGCTCGCCGCAGTCCGCGAAGAACTCGCCGGCTCCGCGATCTCACTTGCTGCTCAGACGATGCACGAACGCGATGAGGGGCCCTACACGGGCGAGATTTCTGCGCCCATGCTCCAAGAGCTCGGCGTCGCATACGTCATCCTCGGTCATTCCGAGCGGCGCGCCGACTGCGGCGACACCGACGATGCCGTCAACCGCAAGGTGCAGGGCGCACTCGCGCGCGGCATCACGCCGATTGTCGCGGTCGGCGAGACGCGCGACGAGCACGACGCGGGCGAGACGCTGCGCAAGGTCACGCATCAAACGCGCGCAGCGTTTGCCGGCGTTCCCGGCGTCGACGTCGCACGCTGCGTCGTCGCATACGAACCGATTTGGGCGATCGGATCGGGGCAGAGCGACGAGCCCGCCGGCGCCGACCGCGTGATGGCCGAGATTCGGGGCTGCACCGCGGGACTTGCCGGCGCGCGGATGCTCTACGGAGGCAGCATGAAAGCGGGCAACGCCGCGGCGCTGCTCGCGCAGCCCAACATCGACGGTGGCCTGATCGGCGGAGCGAGTCTGTCAGCGGCGGGCTTCGCCGCAATCGCGAATTGCGCGCGCGTGCGCGTGCCCAGCTAGGGGTCCGGACTTGCACGACGCGGGCGACGGGCATACGGGGAGGAGGGCGAACGCGCCGGAGCGCGCGCGGAAGGGTCCGCTCGTTCTTGCGATTCTCGATGGCTTCGGTCATAGCGACGAGCGCTACGGCAATGCGATTGCCGCAGCGGAACTTCCGAACTGGCGGCGGCTGCTCACGACGTACCCGCACGCGCTGCTCGAGGCGAGCGGCGAGGCCGTCGGGCTGCCCGCCGGCGTGATGGGGAACAGCGAAGTCGGCCACATCAACATCGGAAGCGGCCGCGTCGTTCCGCTGGGTGTCGTCGTCATCAACGAATCGCTCGCCGACGGCAGCTTCGCGGCGAATCCAACGTTGCGCCGAGCGATCGCGCGAGCAAAAGCGCACGGCGGCACACTGCATCTGATGGGGCTCCTGTCCGACGGCAACGTACACAGCGCACTCGGTCATCTGCTCGCGCTGATCGACGCCGCCGCACCCGAGGTGCAGCTTGCCGTCCATCCCTTCGGCGACGGTCGCGACGTACCACCGTCGTCGATGCGCACCTATCTCGACGTGCTCCAAGAGCGGCTGAACGGCGTGGGCCAAAGCGACGCGATCGCGACGTTGATGGGCCGCTACTATGCGATGGACCGCGACAAACGCTGGGACCGAACCGAGCGCGCGTATCGGGCTCTGGCCGAAGGCCGCGCCGAGCACGCGGCCGGGACGGCGCGCGAAGCGCTCGCTGCCGCCTACGCGCGCGGTGAGACCGACGAGTTCATCGTGCCTACCGTTATCGGCGAACCGCGCCCGATCCGCGACGGGGATGCGGTCATCTTCTTTAACTTTCGCCCCGACCGCGCGCGCCAGATGACTCTCGCGTTCACGCAACCGGGGTTTGCCGAGTTTCCCGTCGTTGCGTATGATGATCTGTTTTTTGCGACGATGACCCGCTACGAAGAAGACATGACCAACCCGATCCTCTTCGGGCCGCGTCCGCAGAGCGATACCTTCGGCGAGGTCGTGGCCGCCGCGGGCTTGCGGCAATTGCGGTTAGCCGAAACCGAAAAATATGCGCACGTCACGTACTTCTTCAACGGCGGCCGCGAGACGGTCTTCGAACACGAAGACCGCATTTTGATTCCATCGGACCGCAAGGTCGCAACCTACGATCGCGCGCCCGAAATGCAGGCTGAAGAGATCACGACTGCAGCCTGTGAAGACGTCCGCGACCGGCTGCACGATCTCATCGTGATGAATTATGCGAACGCCGACATGGTCGGCCATACTGGCGTCATGGACGCGACGATCTCGAGCCTCGAAACGCTCGACGTCGCACTCGGGCGCCTGGAGCACGCGGTCCTCGACGCGGACGGCATTCTTGCGATTACGGCCGACCACGGCAACGCCGAAGCAAAACTCGACAAGGATGGTAACCCACTGACCGCTCATACGACCAATCCCGTCCCGGTCGTGCTGATCTCACGCGAACCGCTCATCGCCCCATTGTGCGACGGCAAGCTCGGCGATCTCGCACCGACGTTGCTGCCGCTACTCGGACTCGAAGTACCCGCCGCGATGACGGGCCGCAACTTGCTCGAACGCACTTCGGCGCAGACAAGCGCCGCCGATCGGATCTCTTAACCGAGCAACATCTTTGCGATCATCGCGGAGCGCTTCGTACAGCCAAGTTTGCTTCCGGCGTTTCGAATGTGGCATTGCACCGTGGCCGCTGCGATGCCGAGTTGCTGCGCGATATCGCGGACGTGCCTACCGGCGATGACGAGTTCGAAAACATCCGCCTCTCGAAGCGAGAAGCCGTATTGCGTACATTTCGCGCGAACGGAGAGCGCGTGCCCTTGGCGTTCCACAAAGACCGCGTAGCGCGGAAACTTCCTTTCACGGAAAACACCCGCACCAGGGTCTCGGGTGATAATTCGCCGACGCACCCGTCGTCCTCACCCGCGGCGTCGATTAAACGGCGTGCAAGCGGTTCGATGTGGGTCGACCAGCGCGTCGCCAAGAGACGGTAACTCGCATCGTGGCGGCCCGTCCCAAAGACGGCGAGTATCTGCAGCGTTTTATCGACCAGGTACACCATGACGGGAATCGCTTGACTGCGGAGACGGTCCGCGGAGACGAGCATTGGTCGCTCGTCGCGAATCGCGGTAGGGGACAGCGCAGTTTCCATACAGACCTCAAGAAGCTCGGCGGCGCGGCGACTTCATCATCACTATACACGGCACCGGTTAATAGACGGTAAACGAACCGCATTGGATTCATTAAGCGTGCGACTACACCAGGTTTCGGAGTCTGTTCGATACCGGACGCGAGGCGTGGGGTTCGCCCGTCGGCTAGACGACGCGCAACGTTTTGCCTTCACTGCGTATGGTTGACCGAAGCAGCGCGCGCAGCCGTTCGGGAGGTTCTACGTCGCGTTCGCGGCGCAGCGCGGCTTCGTAACGGCGAAACTCCGCGAGCGCTGCGGTCACGTCATCCGCGCGGCGCGCCACCGTCATCGCAATCTCACAACCGCGTTCGTTGCAGGGGTCGTGCACGAGCAGTTCGTGCGCACGCTCGAGCGCGACCGCACGATCGTCGCGCAGCAGCGCGTCGCCTCCCAGCGCCTCGAGCACGGAACCGTACGTGACGCGGACGCGTTGCCCGTAGGGCGCGAACCACTTCCACCCACGCGCAAATTCCGGAAACGGCGACCGCAGCAATGCGCGGCAGCGCTCGAGCCTGTGTCGCATTTCCGCCGTCAGAGCACTGCGCTCTCCGATACCGCGCAACAGCTGCTCCGCCTCGAAGAGATCGACGGACATCTCGGAACCGAGGACGAAGCCCGCGGCCGTCGCACGAAGCGCCCCTTCGCCGAGATTGTGACGCAGTCGCCGGATGGCAGCCTTTGCCACGCCGGCCGGCGCACGGTGCTCGGGCCAGAGATCGGTACCGAGTGCCGTTGCGGAGAGGGGTTCGCTCGCGAACGCAATGCGCGTCAGAATCGCTGTTTGCGGCGCAGAGAGCGCAACGGCGTCGCCTGCATCGCGCACCCGCAGTGATGCGAGCGAGAACGACAAGCGCGATGACGCGGCGTCGCGAAAATACGCGAAGCGCTGACACACTGAGGTCAACATGCTCGCACTCGGGCTGCCGCTGCGTAACGATTCGAGTGCTGCTTCGAGCGCGAAGTTGCGGTGATCTTTTGCAATGCGTCGCGCTTCGCCAAGCATCGATCCGAAGCGCATTTCGTCGATCGTCGTCAGAACCACTCTAGTGATGACCTGGTAAGGCGCCGAGCCCGCTTCATCTGCCGCCTCCTTCGCCGAGGTCGCGAGTCCCGCGGCGCGCTTGGGATCTCTGGTCGTTGCCGCCGCCATCAAATACGCTTTGCAGCGTGTCTGCGGCGTCAGCGAGCGAGCCGAAGTCGTTCCCGGCTCCGGCGCAGCATCGCCGGGCGACTGGGTCGAGGACACGACCCGGGCGACTGCAGTTGCCGTTGCCGGCGCGACGCGGCCCCGAGCGCAATCGAGGAAAAATACAACCCCCGGAAACTGCAGCATAGGCTGCGCCTCGAGTTCTCGCAGATGCCGTTCGCAGAGCTCATCCTCACCTGCTAGCCACGCTCCGAACGCCGCATCGCTGCGCGCCATGCCGACGACGACGGGAAGGCCGGACTGCGTTGCCGCTTCACAGGCGTTTTCTAGTGCCGCGCGCTCACCCAAGCGATCACCGTACATGCGTTGGCGGCAAGCGACCACGTCGCTCAACCAGAGCGCGCGCGCGGCAGCATCGGCGAGCAGCGGCTCGATCGTGCGCGTGAGCCGGTCCAAGTCGAGCGGATCTCCGCGCCAAACATCGTACGCGGCAAACCACATCGTCGCGAATGCTTGCGCCATCCGCCGTTCGCTCGCGTGAGCCGCCGTAGCGGCCGCCAGCAGCGCCGCCAGTGCGGCGCGGCCTTCTTCAAAACAGCCGAGCATGCCGGCCGCGTACGCGTACGGCGACGTAATCCCGAGCCGCAACGCAAGACTCGCGCCGGGGGGCAACGCGGCGTACATGCGCCGACACTCGGCCAGCCACTCACCTGGGCCGGTGGCAGGCCCACGCGCGAGCGTTGCGGCGGACCACAGAAAAGGATGGCGCTCGAGCGCGGCGGGGCCGAAAGCGGCGAGCACACCGGCTACTTCGGACGATAGCGCACCGCATAGAAACGGCGGCAGGCCGGCGAGAACGTCGGCCGCCGCTTCTCCCTCACCGAGCCGGAGGTAGAGCCGGGCCGCCGCAAGCTTGTCGCCACGCTGACGCAGGGCCGCGGCCAACTCGCTCGCAAGCACCCGCCCGCGGACGGCGTACGCCGTGGCCACAATCGACCGAGGAAGCGGATGTAACGTCGCGCGCCTGTCGTCGGCGAACGTAACGAAGGGCGTGTCGGCGAGCGGAAAAGCAGCGTTCGGCTCGCGCCCCAGATCCGGCACGACATCGTGCGAGATGCTCGCCGCCATGATGAGCGCGTCACGCCCGGCTGAATCAAGCCGTTCCAGGATCTCTTGCGTGAAGTACTCGCTGACGTCGCGGCGTTTTGACGCCCGAAGATCGGCGAGAGCTGCAGTCAATCCCGTACCCGGCGGGCCGCCGGGAAGCCGGATAGCTTCACGTGCAGCGTTCGCCAACACGAAGACTGCCGTTGGCCACCCTGCGGTTGCCTCTTCGATTTCATGCGCCGCATCAGGACCGGTCAGTCGGCTGCCGAAGATGCGGCGAATTTCTTCGACATCGAAACGCAAGTCATTCGCGTCAAACGAAAGCACTTCGTTCGGCGGCGCAAACCCTGCGGCCGGCACGTCGAGCCGCGTACGCGAAGCAACGATGACGCGTCGCGTGGGATGTGGTCGCCCGAGCAGTTGCGCGAAGAGTGAAGCCATCTCCGGGTCGGTCGCGAGGTCGGCTGCATCTTCGAAGATGAAGGTCGTCGCGCCCAACGTTTCGAGCCAAGCCTGCAGAGCCGCACTCGGAAGGTCGGCATCATCTTGCGCGAACGGAAGTTGCTGCTGCTCGGGCCACGCACGCTCATCGCTTGAAGGGCCGGCGAGCGCGGCGATGATGCGGCGCGCGAAATCCGCAACGTTGTCGAGCCCGCGACACTCGCACACCGCAGCTGCAGCGCCCTTGGCGACCAGGCTTCTTGCAAACGTCGTTTTCCCGAAACCGGCCGGCGCAACGAGCCACAATAAACGTGGTGCGACGATGCGTACCCGTTTGAGAAGTCGCCTGCGCGCAATCGGACGGCGCGCCGACGTGCTCATCTTACTGAACCTCACGTTCGACGAATGCGTGCGCGCCGAAGCGACGCGCGGGACGTTCGCCCTTCTCATTCCGGTGCGGCGCCCCTTGGGGACAGTTCTCCACAGCATGCCGGTTGGCCGACACAAGCGACCCGATTCGTCTCGCGGCGTTGCTGCTCAGTCGAGCCGGTAGGAACCGCTCTGATCGATCGACATGCGGCGACCCGCGCACACGATTGAACGAACTTTGTGTTCCCAATAGGTGACGACTCGGACGGCGACGGGCCGCAGCTTCGCGAGCAGTGCGCGCGCACGCTGTGAGAGGGAGAGCGTGTCTTTCATCCATACGGGATGATCGCCCGGGAGAGCGTGTCCGCCCCAGCGGTCCTCTGCGTCGTCAAAAATCGACGTTGCAGCGTACGGTGCCGGCAGTTCGGTCGGCTCCGCGCTTTGCAACGACGCTTGCCCAACGTCGCGGCCTACGCTCGATCTCACGGAGCCAAGCCGCTATGGCGCAGCCTCGTCAGCGCGCCGAGATGAAGCTGAGAAATGCGTTGCGGTGAAACCCGCAGCGCCGTGCCGATCGCATGCATGGTGAGATTGTGTGAATAATGCAGGCTCAGGATACGGCGTTGTCGCTCCGGCAGCAGTGCGATTGCATCCGCAAGTTCCCGGCGCCGCGCACGCGCTGCCACTGCCTGTAACGGATTAGCTTCCCAATCCACGAGTGCATCGCGGCCACCGGGCACGGTACGTCGAGCGACAGCGCTGCCTGGCGATGCGCCGCCGTCCGGGCGCGCTGCAGACCCGGATCGCTTCGCTCCATCTCCGCAAGCGCCGGTAGCGAGCCGCGCTCTTGCGCGAGTGCATAACGACGCTCTTCGGCGCGCCGGATCGTCCGTCGGACCCGTTCGGAGACCGGGTCGAGCCGCCGCAACCCGTTGAGCATCGCGCCGGAGATCAGCCGGCGCGCGTACAGGTCGAGCGTCGTTCCGCGCGTCTCGTCGAAGGTATCGACGGCCCGAATGAGACCGATCGAGCCGTCGCCGATCAAATCGTCGAGATCGGCTGCGCCGGCGACGCGTCGCACGCGTCGCGCCATCTGACGCACCAGAGGCAGCAACTCGCGAATGAGCGCTTCCCGCTCGTCGGTCGTCATCGCGCGGCTCCCGAGCCGTTGCCGTCTTGCGCAGCCGTAATGAGACGAAACACGTCATCGGTGAGACCGCCGTGTTCTCTACGCGCGAGCGTCTGCGCGACTTCGCCGACGACGAGGTCTCCATAGAAGCCGAGCGCCCCGGCGAGCGGCGTGAACGCGGCCTTGGTCAAGATTGCGGCGAACTGCGCAGCGACTTCGTGACTTTGCCGGAGGCGGCGCTCGTGCCGAACGCCGTGCCTTGGAAAGACGTCCGTGTCAGGAACGATGGAGGTTGTTCGCGATGCGTAACATTTCATCTGCAGCCTGCACTCCTTTCGAATCGGCCTCATACGCGCGTTGTGCTGCAAGAATTGCCATCATCGACTCGATGATGGAGACGTTGGACTTCTCGAGCATGCCGAACGCAATCTTGGGCTGGCGATCACCCCCGGCGGCCAGCACGCGCGGCAGCCCGGAGTCCGATGTCGCGGCGAAGAGCGCCGAGCCGACCGACCGTAAGCGTTCGGGCGCGTCGAAGGCCACCAGCACGATGCGGCCAAGCCCCTTGCGATGTCCGTCGACTTGCGCGCTGACGCCGCCGCTCGGGGCGACCGCGATCGCTTGAGCACCGGCCGGAACCTGGACGCCGCACAACTTCCAACCATCCGCGTTCCGGAGCGAGCCGTCGCGCGCGCGAGAGAAGGCTCCGGCGCGCGTATAGGCGCGTTCGCCATCGCGCTCGATACGAAAGAAACCTGCGCCCTCGATCGCGACGTCGAAGGGGCCGCCCGAGCGTTCGAGCTTCCCCGCCGAGAAGATTGCGCGCGTCCCGGTCGCCGCCGTGCCGAGTTCGGCGTTCGCGCCGATCGCAGCGAACGTCGCCTGAGCGCTCTTGAAACCGACGACGTCGGCGTTGGCAAGGTTGTCGGCGATGACGTCGAGCTGCTTCTGCTGCGCCGCCATGCCGGTCGCCGAAGCGAACAGCGCCCGATTCACGACTTCACCCGAACGACGTCGTTTACGTCTTTCTCGCGCTCCTCGTCGAGTGCCGAAAGCGTCTTCTGCGCGGTCTCGAAGGCACGCTGGGCGGCAAGCATGTCGACCATCTCGCCGACCGCGTCGACGTTCGATGCTTCGATGAAGCCGCTTTCGAGCGTCGTCCCCGTCCGCAGCGCAATGCGGCCCGTCTCGCGCCCCGCTTCCCGAACGATGCCGCGCGAATCGATTGCAGCGTCGCTGCCGACTCGGATCGGGCCGTACGCACCCATGAGCACGCGTCCGCGGTCGTCGGCGAGTTGTCCCGCGGCGTTGCGCTCGAACGAACCCGAGCGCGTTTCGCCGACGTGACCGCTCCGATCGCGCACGAAAAAGCCTCCCGCACCGACGATCGCGAGATCGAAGCTGCGGCCGGTGTGCTGCAGCGGCCCTTGCGCGGCATCGATGCCGCTTGAGGTGACGAGCCCGCGCGCCGTCAGGGTCGCGCGAGCGACACGTTTATGGAAGCCCGCGCTCGAGACGTTCGCTAGGTTCGCGGCAGAGACGTCGAGGCGGCCTTGGGCGGCGTGCATCGCCGTCGCCATGAGTTCGATTCCGTCCATGCCCACACGATAGCTCGAGCATGTTGCGATGAGACGGCCGAATCGTTACGCTTTTGCGACGACTCGCACGGGGGCTGAGAACCCATTGGCCCCAAGGCCGGAGAGTGGCAGCGCGCGGCGCAACGTACTAATCGCTTTCGAGCGCGCGCACGATCGTCGCGCACGGAGCGCAAAGCGTCGGATGCAGCGGGTCGCTGCCTACGTGTAAATACTTCCAGCAACGCGAGCACTTCTCGCCGTCGGCCGCCGACACTTCGATGCGCGCTTCGCCTTGCGGCAGCGATGCGTCCGCACTGAGTTCGAGCGTCGAGACGACGAGCGCTTCGCGCAGATTATCACCCAGTCCGCGCAAGCGCGGCTCGAGCTCGCTGCCGGCGTACACGCGAGCCTGCAATTGAAAGTCGCGCGGACCGTCGCTCGCGGCCACGTTCGCACGTAAGTGCTTGAGCGTCTCCCAGACTTCGAGCTGCGTGTTTTCCGCTGCGCCGCGCGCGCTGCCCATAGGCAACATCACGTCGAAGACGCTCTCACGTTGGCCGCGCAAGGCCGCGGGCAGGTGCTGCCACGCTTCTTCAGCCGTAAACGAGATCAGCGGAGCGAATAGCGCGCACAGCGCTTCCAACATGGCGAACAACACCGTTTGCGCGCTCCGGCGCCGGCGCCCCGCGCGCGCTCCGGAGTACATCGGATCCTTGAGAAGGTCCACGTAGAAACTGGAGAGGTCGCTGTGGTCGTACTCGAGCAGCGTCAGATACACGTCGTGCAAGCGGTACGCGCGGTAGTGTTCGACGACGGCATGCACCATGTCGTCGAGCTTGGCGAGTGCGAGGCGGTCGATCGGCTCCAGTTCGGCGCGCGGGATGAAGTCGGCCGGGGTGAGATCCGCAACGAGACCGAGCAGCATCCGCAACCGGTTGCGCCAGTTGCGATAGACGCTTCCGGCGGCTTTGAGGAGCGCATCGCCCACGCGCAGATCGGCACTCAATTCGACGGAGGATACCCACAAGCGCAGTACATCGGCGCCGTAGGCCGCCATCCCGTCGCGTGCACCGATGTAGTTGCCGGCCGACTTGTGCATCGCGCGTCCCGCCGCGTCGACGACCCAGCCGTATGAAAGGATTTCTTTGTAAGGCGGCGCACCCGCCGTCGCGACGGCCGTGATCAGACTGCTGCGAAACCAGCCGCGATACTGATCGTTACCTTCGAGATACAGATCGGCCGGCCAGTGCATGCCGCGTTCCCGCAACACCGCGCGATGCGTCACGCCCGATTCGAACCAGATGTCGACGATGTCGTGCTCTTTACCGAACGACGTTCCATGGCATTTCGGACACGAGAAGTTCTCGGGCAAGAACGTCTCGACGGGCTCCGTCCACCACAGGTCCGAAGCATTGCGATCCTCGCCGCCGCGCTCGCGGAACGCCGATGCTACGTTGCGCGCGACCTCTGGGTCGATGAACGTTTCGTTGCAGGACCGGCAGATAAGCGCGGGGATCGGCGTACCCCACGTCCGTTGCCGGGAGACGCACCACTCGGGATGATTCTCGATCATCTGGAGCATGCGGTGTTCGCCCCACTGCGGATTCCACTGCACGGCCGGAATCTTTTCCAGAATATGTGCGCGCAGGCGGTTCACGTCGAGCGCGATGAACCACTGCGAGGTCGAGCGGAAGATCACGGGCTGCTTGCAACGCCAGCAGTGCGGATAAGAGTGCTCGTACTCGTCGTCTGCAAACAGCGCGCCGCGCCCACGCAGGTCGTCGACGATGCGGCCGTTTGCGGCGAAAATGCCTTCGCCCGCGTAGGGACCGGCGTCGCGCGTGAAGCGCCCGGCGCCGTCGACGGGGCACAGGATCGGTAGACCGAAACGCATGCCGGTCTCGAAATCGTCTGCTCCGTGCCCCGGCGCGGTGTGCACGGCGCCCGTTCCGGTGTCGAGCTCGACGTAGTCGGCTCCGACGATCAATGATGTGCGCTCCGCGAACGGATGCTGCACGACGGCGCCGACGAGCGCGGTTCCGAGCGCTCCGCCCAATCGCTCTGCGGGCACATCGCCGCCGCGCGCGAACGCGGCCGCAGCCAAATCCTCGGCAACGATCAGTAACTCCCGACCGCGCCGATACACACCGTACGATGCGTCGGGCTTGAGTGCGATTGCAACGTTGGCCGGCAGCGTCCACGGCGTCGTCGTCCAGATGAGGAGCGACAGCGGGCCGGGTGCCCCCGCCGGATCAACATCCGCACGGCGCAGCAACTCCGTTCGCTGGGCATCATCGGCCGGGAACCGGACGTAGATCGATGGCGAAACGCGCGGCTTATATTCGATCTCGGCTTCGGCGAGAGCCGTTTCGTCGCGGATGCACCAGAGCGTCGCGCGCAGGCCCTTGTAAAGTTGCCCCGCCGCACCGAGGTCGGCCAGCGTGTCGACGGTCGTCGCTTCGAAGCTCGCGTCGATCGTGCGATACGGCTGCTCGTAGTTGCCGAGCACCCCCATGCGTAGAATCGTCTCGCGCTGCACGCCGAGCCAATACATCGCTCGCTCGCGGCAACGTGCTCGCAACTCGAGCGGATCGACTCGGTGAAAATCGAGCCCCAAGTGCTTGAGGGTTTCGAACTCGATCGGCAAGCCGTGCATATCCCAGCCGGGCACGAACTTCGCGTAGTCGCCCGCCAGCAAATGGACTTTCACGAAAATATCTTTGAGTACGCGATTGACGAAATGCCCCATGTGCAGATCGCCGTTCGCATACGGCGGTCCGTCGTGGAGTATCCATTGCGGATTGCCGGCGTTGCGTTCCAAACGCCGTTCGTAAACGCGGTGTTCTCGCCACCACGCGACGCGTTCGGGCTCGCGCTTGGGCAGGTCGGCGCGCATCGGGAAGTCCGTCGCCGGAAGATTGAGGGTCGAGCGGTAATCCGTCGCAAGCGTTTGGTTCGGGGGCATGCAAGCGCGGACGTTCAAGGGCCAGCGCTTAGTTTCTTGTTATCAGCTCGTCGAGTACCTCGAAGTTGCGGCGGGCGAGCGCGCGTTGTTGCTCTGCGGCGCCGCATAGGTTCGCCGCAAGTTCCTGGCGGCGTGCCCAGGCATCGTCGACCAGCGCGTCGATTCGCGCGTTATCGCCGCGCGTACCAGGCGTCCACAGCGCCGCAAGGGGATAGTGCACGTCTTCGAGGAGCCCCGCCACTTTGGGATCGTAAGGCACCGCGAGAAACGGAATGCCGAATCGGACCGCCAGAATCAACGCGTGCAGCCGCACGCCGATGACGAGCGTTGCGCGCGCGAACGCGGCGGCTATTTCATCGAGTGAATCGCAGGGAACGAGCATCGGCTTCGAACGGCATTTGCGGATGACGAGCGTCGCCGCTTCGGCGTCGGAAATGCCGCCGAACGGCACGAAGGCGACGCGCGCGCCGTGGCGTTCGGCAAGCCGGTCGACCGCGGCGGCAAGCACCGACACGCCGTCGGCATAGTGGGCCGTCTTCCGAACCGCGACGATGACGAGCGGCTCGGCGTCCGCCAAGGCGTCGGCGCGCGCGCCGCTGGTCTCCGGGGGATCGTACAAAAAGACCGGGTCGGCGGTCAGCTCGATCGGCGTCCCAGGGACGAGCGGACCGAGGACCGCGCGCGAACGACCGTCGCGCACGGTGGCTGCGTGCAGCCCCTTGCAGCATTCGCGGACCGTGCGCTTTCCCCAGAAGTCCAGCGGCCCGATCGATTGTGCGAAGATCATCGTACGCTTGCCGGCGCGCAGTGCCGTGCGAATGATGCCCGCGTAGTAGAGCAGGCTCTTGAGGCTCGTGGCGTTTTGCAAGAGACCGCCGCCGCCCGAGAGCACGACGTCGGCGCGCGCGACCGCTGCGCGAATCGCACCTTGATCCCAGCGCGGCGTCGCCGAAATCCCCAGTTCGTGCGCCGTCTCGTCGGGCGCGGCGCTCAGCACGTCGAGCTTCGCGAGCGGATATCGCTCGCGAAGCTGCCCGACGATGACTTTGAGCAAAGCCTCGTCGCCGACGTTACCGAAGCCGTAATAGCCGCTTAGGAGTAATCGCACCCATCGCTCCTTGAGTCAGCGCCCCGTCGTCCCGGCGATCACGCCGCGCGGGCGCGGCGCCGTTCGACGTAGGCATGCGTGCGTTGTACGAGCGCGCGGTAGACGCCGATCACGATGGCACCGAGCGCGATGCCGATGACGGCACCGTTGAAGATCCGCATGAGCGACACGGCCAGCGGCGTGTGTAGGTGCGAGAACGTGTCGACGACGTCCGCGGTTCCGATCGCGATGCCGATCGCAAAGATCCAGCCTACGAGGCGCTTGTGTTCCAGGCGTAACGCGGGCAGCAGCATCATCAGGGGAAACCCGATCGCGAACTCCTTAAAACGCGGCCGCACGCCGAGCACGGCGGTCAAATTCGAGCGCAATGTGAGTTCGAAGGTCGTCGGCGTAACATCGCTTTGGTTGCCGCTGCGAGATACGTACACGAACGCCGCGATTCCCAGCAGCGCGACGATCGCGAGCTGATAGACGCGCACGGGCGCGAGCGCGCTGTCCCGCCCGTCGACAGCGGGTCCGCCGAAACGGCGCGTGTAGACGTAGAGCGCGAAGGCGAGCAGCGGCGGCACGAGGATGACGGCTTTCACGCCCGTGAAGCGGTCGATCTCCTCCATCAACAGCGGCGTACTGACTAGGCCGACGACGACGAGCCCGCCGGCGAGCGCGAAGGCGAGCGCGATGCCGAGCGTGCGCAATCCGGCGAGCAAGCTTGCGCCATACGAATCGGGCGCAGGGAGCGTAAACGAACGCGGCACCGCGACCACACCCATCGTCGCAAAGCCGATCGCGCCCGCAAGCGCCAGCACCTTGCGCGCGAGCAGGTCGTGATGCAGTGCGTACGCCGCGATAACGAGCAGCAGGTCGAGTCCGAACATCGCGTACGCAAGCGGTGCACGCCGCACGCCGAAGGCTTCGAAGACCAGCATGATGATGGCCGGAACCGCGAGCGAGACGAGCGCAACTACGACCGGGTTGATGCGAAAGCCGGGAACGGGCGTGGCGCGGCCGAGGGTAAAGCCGCGGGCCTTTAGGCCGCTTGCGATCTGCCGGAGGAGTTCGACATTGGTCCGCTCGAGCGACATCCCGTTCCCTTGGTGCAGAAAGGGGCGCAGGTAGACGACTCGCACGTTTCGTTCGCGCACACCGAGCAGATACCGTGCGACGACCGTATCGAAATCCAACTTGTCGAGTTCGGTTTTCGAGATCGCCTGTACTCGCGTGGTTCGCGCGATAGCCTTTTCGGCGAGTCCGTCGTTGCCTTTCTGGATCTGGTTCTTGTCGTAGGTCTCGATCGAGCCGAAATTGAGGCCCGTTCTTTTGAAGGCGTCGGCCGTGGCCTGCAGCTGATCGGGGAACCCGAGCACCTCGTTGCGGCCGCCGAAGAACACGACGGTCGAGGGCCGCTCGCGCCGTTCGAAGCTCGCAAAGATGCGATCGATCTGGGCGGGCCCGAAACGTTCGTCGTTTTGCACGCGCGGAACGAGCAGCAGGTGCAGTTTACGCGCAAGTGCCAGCGGTTGGGCCGGCAGCCCGAGCCCCAGTGAATTGAAGTAATCGATCTGCGACTTGAGTGCGAAGATGGTGGGGTTCGCTTTTTGCAAGACGTGCACGGCCCCGGCGCCGAGGTGTTCGGCGAGCGCCGTGCGATAGCGGGCTACCTCCTGCGGAGCGTACACGACGAGGTAGATGTCATCGGGCAAAAGGCGGCGACTGCGAGCCAGCGCCGCAAGGGTCGGTTGTGAGATCGTGCCGAGCCGCGCTTGATCGAGCAGTTGCTGGCCCGGAACTGCGACGGCCGCCGCACTTGCGTCAATTGCACCGCCGAGCTCCTCCGACACGGCAAGCGACGTCAGCCCGGCGCGGCGCAAAGCAATGAGGAACTGTTCCTGATCGTATCCGTAGGATTGCGCGAGCGAAACGAAATCACCGTAATCCATCGCGATCTCGACCCGGCGTGAATCGTGCTCTTTGCGCATCCGGACGACTGCCACGTACAACGCGGCCAGCAGCGCGACGGCAAGTACGAAGGAGAGCGCCATGCGGTAGCGGCGCGGCGCACTCATTGCGATCATCGGTTGCGAAGATCCCTAGCGCTCAGCGTTTCCAGGCCGGAGCGCGCCGTTCGAGAAACGCGCCGATCCCTTCGTGGGCATCGGCGTCGAGCGCGTTGACAGTCATCACTTCCTTCGCGTAGGCATAGGCTTTGGACTGATCGAGTTCGATCTGCGTGTAGAATGCCGCTTTTCCGAGCCCGACGGTGAAAGCGCTTGCTGCAACGATCTTCGCCGCGAGCGCGCGCACTTCGTTGTGCAGTCGCTCGGGTGCGACCGCCCGATTGATGAGCCCCCACTGCGCAGCGGTATCGGCATCGATGAAGTCACCACAGAGCAGCATCTCCATCGCGCGCTTGCGGCCGATCGTGCGCGTGAGCGCGACCATCGGCGTCGTGCAGAAGAGCCCGATCTTCACGCCGGGCGTCGCGAATTTCGCCGCCGTCGAGGCAAGTGCAAGATCGCACGTGGCCACCAGTTGGCAGCCGGCCGCCGTTGCGATGCCCGCGACCTCCGCGATCACCGGCTGCGGAATCGTTTGAATCGCGGTCATGACGCGCACGCAGGCGTCGAATATCTCGCGATAGCGCGCGACGTCGGCTTCGTCGCCGGCACACTGCATCTCACGCAGATCGTGGCCGGCGCTAAAGGCCGGACCAAGCGCCGCAAGTACAATGACTTTCACCTTGGAGTCACTTGCGAGCGACTCCAAGGCGCCTAGGAGTTCGCGCATCGCGGCCAGCGAAAGCGCGTTACGGCGCTCGGGATTTGCAAGCGTAATCGTCGCGATGCCGTCTGCGGCGGTGGCGGTCAAGAGGCGGTAGGCGCTTGTTTCGATCATCGTCGTTCGCTCCTCCGAGAAGCTTCCGGCGCCCTTCCTGCGGGAATGGGTTGGTGTCCACCGGTTTGAATTCCCATCGCTTCGGAGGACGTTGCCGTTGTTTCGTTTGGTTTCGTTGATCGTGCTCTGGTGCTTGGCGGCCGCTGTGTTCGCGTCCGCTGAAGTTTCGCCCGCGGTTAGCCCGCAGCTGTACGCAGGCCTGCACTGGCGGCTGATCGGGCCGTTTCGCGCCGGTCGTACCGTCGCCGTCTCCGGGGTCCCGCAGCAGCGCGGTGTCTTTTATATGGCGCCCAACAACGGCGGCGTTTGGAAGTCGGTCGATTACGGTCGCACGTGGCATCCGATCTTCGATAGTCAGGACACGGGTTCGGTCGGTGCGCTGGGCGTCGCACCCTCGGATCCAAATGTGATCTACGTCGGCAGCGGCGAAGGTTTGCGGCGGCCCGATCTTTCGACGGGCGACGGGATGTACGTCTCGACCGACGGCGGAAACAACTGGACCCACGAAGGCCTGCGCGACGGTCAACAGATCCAGCAAATCGCCGTCGATCCGCGCGATCCGAAACGCCTCTACGTCGCAGTCGTCGGCCATCCGTACGGCCCCAATCCCGAACGCGGACTGTATCGTTCGACCGACGGCGGCGCAACGTTCGCAAAAGTGCTCGGTCGCGGCGAAGACGTGGGTGCGGTCAGCGTCGTCATCGATCCCAAGCACCCCGAAACGCTGTACGCGGGTCTGTGGTCATCGCGCAACGGCCCGTGGAACCTCGTACAGGTCTACGAACGCTACGATGAGAGCGGGCTCTTCAAATCGACCGACGGCGGCAACACGTGGACCCGGCTCAAGAAGGGCTTACCGGACCTCGTCGGACGCATCGGCATCTCGGTGTCGCCCGCCGATTCGTCGCGCGTCTACGCGATCGTCGAAGAGCCCGATGCCTGCGGCATCTTCCGTTCGAGCGACGCGGGCGCGAGCTGGACGCAGACCAATAAAGAAGAGCGCGTCTGCGGCCGTACGGAAGATTTCGCCGGTATCACCGCCGATCCCAAAGACCGCGATACCGTCTACTCGGCAAACACGACGACGTATCGTTCGATCGACGGCGGCACGACGTGGATCGGCATCAAAGGCGCGCCGGGGGGCGACGACTACCACACCGTTTGGATCGATCCGACCGATCCAAACACGATTCTCCTGGGCGTCGACCAAGGCGCGACGCTGTCGGTCGATCACGGTGCGACCTGGACGTCCTGGTACAACCAGCCGACGGCGCAGTTCTATCACGTCATTACCGACGACCGTTTTCCGTATCGCGTCTTCGGCGGACAACAGGAGAGCGGCAGCGCGGAGGTGTGGAGCCGCGGCAACGATGGCGCGATCACGTTCCGTGAGTTTCACCCGGTGGGCGTCGAAGAGTACGGTTACGTTGCACCGGATCCGTTACATCCGTGGCTCATCTATGGTGGAAAAACGACGGTCTACGACGAGCGCACGGGCCAAACGCAGGACGTGTCGCCCACCTACGACCGCACGACGTACCGTTTCGACCGCACGAATCCCCTCATCTGGAATCGCGTCGACAAGCACGTGTTGTACCTCGGGCTCAACGTCGTCTTCATGACGCGCGACGGCGGCCACAGTTGGAAGATCATCAGTCCCGATCTCACGCGCAAGGACCCGGGCGAACCGGCGACGCTCGCGCATTTTGCGAAGAACGATCCGCTCGACGGCAAGCATCGCGGCGTGATCTATAGCCTCGCGCCCTCGTATCTCGATAAGGACCTCATCTGGGCCGGTACCGACGACGGGTTGTTGTGGACCACACGCGACGGCGGCGCGCATTGGCGCAACGTCACGCCGCCGGTGCTCGAGGCGTGGAGCCGCGTGACGCAGATCGACGCCTCCCACTTCGATCGCAACACCGCGTACGCGTCGGTTAACCGTGAGCGGCTCGATGACCGCCGTCCGTACATCTACGCGACGCACGACGGCGGCCGGACGTGGCGCCCGATCGCGAGCGGAATCCCGAGCGACGAGCCGGTGAACACGGTGCGCGAAGATCCGAAACGGCGTGGACTGCTCTTTGCGGGCACCGAGAAAACGGTGTACGTCTCGTTTGACGATGGCGCGCACTGGCAAACGCTGCAGAACGATCTGCCTGCGACGTCGATTCGCGATCTGGTCGTGCATGGCGACGATCTCGTCGTCGGCACCCACGGCCGATCGTTTTGGATTCTCGACGACATAACACCGTTACGGCAGATGAACCTCGCCGTTGCAAATCCACCGGCGCATTTTTTCGCTCCCGCGCTCACCTATCGCGTGCGCCGCGACACCAACACCGACACGCCGCTTCCGCCCGAAGAACCGGCCGGCGAGAATCCCCCCGACGGCGCGGTCTTCGATTACACGCTTGCCAGCGATGCGGCGGGACCGGTGACGATCGCCGTCGCCGACGCTGCCGGCCGACGCATCCGTACGTTCGCCAGCACCGATAAGCCGCAGCCCGTCGATCCCGAGATTAACGTTCCGACCTACTGGCTGCGTCCGACGCCGATTCCGGCGACGGGACCCGGCGAACATCGCTTCGTGTGGGACCTGCGTGAGCCGGCCCCGCAGTCGGTTACGCACGACTATCCGATCGCGGCGATCCTGCATGCCACGCCGCGCGCACCGCAGGGCATCCTCGTACCGCCGGGGACGTACAACGTACGCTTGACCGTCGCGGGGCACACGTATGTCCAGCCGCTACGCATCGTGATGGACCCGCGCATCAGCGCGTCACCGGCGGCATTGCGCGAGCAATACTCCCTCGCGACGCAGATCGTTACGGCGATGAACCATTCATACGCCGCGATGATGAACGCCAAAACCCGCAAAGACGGCGCTGCCGTCAAACGCTACGCGCGCATCAACACGGCGCTTGCACAACTTCTCGAAGTCGTCGACGGTGCCGACGCCGCTCCGACCGTTCAAGCTCGCGCCACCGTCGCGCACATCGAACACGATCTCACGCTCGGTGGCCGCGCGGCGCTTGACCTCGGAGGAAGCGACGAACCGTAGTGAGTTGCGCTTCGCGCAACTCTCGCGTTCGGCCTTACGGCCGATCCGCCCGTCGGATAGCAGGGAACGTGGGCGATGACGGGCTCGAACCGCCGACCATCACCTTGTAAGGGTGCCGCTCTCCCAGCTGAGCTAATCGCCCCCACGTTCGCACCGCGCTCTTCGCGAATGTACCGCCCGGTTCCCCAGCGGCCAGTTAGAGAGCGGTCCGAGCACCGGCGGTGCTTCAGAGAGGGAGCCGTCACGACGACAATACGAGCGATGCTGATTCGCTCGACGTGCGCCGTTTCGTTCGCTTTGTACTCACTATGGGCCGGCGCTGCCGCGATGCCGATGATCCCCGCGGACCGCGCGGCGGATTCGACCACGCCCGGCTGGCTCGCGCCGCGAGCCGGCACGATCGTGCGAGTCGATAGCGCCCCGTGGTTCGACAGCGACGAACCGGAAGCGGCTCTGACCGTGAGCGCGGAATCGCTGCGACGTGATTTCTCGGCCGACGGCACTCGTCCCGACGACGTGGTGTACGAACCCGTGGGCGCGCGCGCACGCATCGTTCGAGTTCTGCGTGATGGGATCGTGCTGCTTCACGGCACCGAGCGGCGCTGGACGGCATTTGCACCGCTGAACCGTTTGGTCCCGGAAGTGCCGCCCGGAACCGAGCTCATCGTCGCAGGCGGTTTCGGCGGCTTCGCGGATTTCTATCCGACATTGAGGACCCCCGAGCAAACGGCGTCACGCATCGCGACGGGCAGCAAGGTCGTCGCGCTTGCGAGCGACGTTGCGCCGGTCGATCCGGGAAGTGCCAATCGGCTTCGAGTTCACGTGCGCGTGCTTTCGGGCGCGTTGCGCCGCAGCACCGGCTGGCTCGAAGTTCCGTACACCGGTCTGCGGGAACGCACCGTGCCACGTGACGCGACCACTGCCGAACGTGCATGCTCCTGCCGCTTATTGTCTTTCGACGGGGGCTAGAGGATTCGGTTTCACCGAATCCGTCGCGTTTGCGGCTTTGCCGCAAGCCGCCCGTCGTCGGCTGTCGGACAAAGTCCGACAACCTTGTATGATTAGAAGGGACGGCGAAGCCGATCCCCGAGC
>JAABUJ010001531.1_pt1 | contig 33395 bp, 36 predicted proteins | sample 5559131 | NCBI WGS metagenome assembly JAABUJ01 (sample SAMN10711875, study PRJNA513366) | rock metagenome | isolation source: Antarctica rocks | place: Antarctica: Victoria Land, Mt New Zealand nord | collected 2016-01-07
GGATGGATGGGTGGGAGAGAAGGAAGAATGAGATGAAGGGCACAGCCCGCAGCGCAAAGCCCGCAGCGCACCTTTATACCTGAGAAATTGGTTCTGCAAAACAAACAAAACACTTTCAGGGGAAAATGGTGAGGGAGGGTTGTAGGATTCATTGATATATATCGCAAATAAGTATTTCAACTGCCAAAAGTTTGAATTGGTTAGCCCAAGTGGGGGTCGAACCCACGACATTCGCATGACATAAATCATATAGCTGCCAAGAACCATATAAGAACGACGCGCTACCACTGCGCCATTGGGCTTTTGAAGAATATCTGACTACTATTTCTTTATATCAAATTATCTCTTTTCCTCAATCTTATTTTATGACTGCTGTTACTCTAGCCCTTGATTTCACCGTGCGTTCGAAGAGTTACTTGAGTAGGAGACATTACTAAGATTATTCTATACTACAGATATTTATACAATAAACCATAGAAGTGACATTCCGGCATGATTAAGGTCTTTGAGTATCACAAAGAGCAATTTTTTATTTACCTGCAGTACCCATCTCGAGGTTTCCTGGAGACCCTTCTACCAGGTCCGCGCGCAGCTGTCGCCCTGTCTTTACGGGCTGCCCTCGCAAGTATACCACTGGGGCGCGTTTTGCAAGCCTCGGTGCGTGGATGGACAGCCTTACACTGCCCGAAGGGGATCGTGGGATTGTCGAGAACTTCTTGGTTGTGGGAGCCCCAGGAAAGCCCCAGCGTGATACCTCAATCGATACCTCGTGAATGGCACGTCAATCTTACTCTGCACCACGCGTCCGAGACGCCGGGCGCCAATGGACTCCTGGCCCTGGGGTCCGTGGCTGTCGATGGTCAGACCGAGTCCCTGCTCGGAAAGTGCACCGAATAAGTCGGTCCGATAATTGATGGGAGACAGTCCGCCCATCTCCTCTGTTTCGGTGGAAGGGTCGGGCATCGAATCGATCGTAGATGGTACCGTACCAAAGTCTATCTCGGCTTGATCGTGACGCCTCCGGGGTTCCTCGACTGTCCTAATCGTAGCGTCTGGGGTGTAAATGAAGAATTGAATCGCATCCCCGGGTTTGACCACCTGACCGAGGGCCTCTTTCTCCTCCTGGTCCAGATCTTCTCCCGTTCCGAAAGCCGAGGACTCGCTCCCCGAGCTGTAAGCGGTGTCTGGGTCCAAGGCCAGCAAGCCCATCTTCTTCCCGTAGCCGCCACCGCCGCTCAAGACGCGATGTAGCCGGGAACCGTTTCGAAGGAGATCGAGAATGGTCGGTTCCTGCGCGATCGGCTCGCCGTGCCATCTTTCCTTTGGCGTGATGAGAGCCCAGACGGTAAAACTCTGGGATGAGATCGAACCGCTGTTCCGGTATTTCGTCAAGAATTCACTGACGGCGGTCTCGAGGCCTTCGGATGCTGGCATGGTCTTGGACGCAGTCACGTCCGTGTAGAGTTGACGGACAATGTTACCCATCGCCGAAGCTATAGTCCACGTTATCGTCAGGGGTAGCAGGGGGACGTCTAGAAAATGCTCAACGAGACGACTAGGTTCAGCATTGACCGGCATGATGATTCGCTGATGGCGTAAAGCGCGTCCCTCTACTTTTTCGAAGTCATGTGGCATCGAGGAGCCCGACCGCGCCCAGCGCGAGGCGACCATTGTTGATGTCAGCCCATTTCGGAATATCGTGTTCGCGAGCGGTAATTCGATCTCGTATGACGCATGCCTTCGGTGCCGTCGAACGCGGTCTTTGGGTAGAAGATGGAACGATATTGTACTTTGTTGGTCTGGACTCGTGGGGTCAAGGTCGTCCCCACTCCTAGCTGTCGTGAAGAGATCTGGAGCTAAGCGCGAGGATTCCGCGATCAGAACGGCAACACCCTCCCGTCCATCTTTGAGTGACAAGTTCTCCACGACCCCCTTTTTCACTTGGTCACCGCTCCAGCGACGCAGTCTGGGAGACGGGAGTCCATCCACGACGGCGGCGAGGACGCTCAACTCTGGCGTAGCCTGGCTCGATTGAAATACACTGCTGAGCGCATCACGAATGAATGTCTGATCGTCGTTCAGCCAGCTCGCAAATGATGGAGTGAGGAGAAGGAGCAGCAACGGATGTGAAAACCCGGCGGATTGCCCGAGCTTAGGAAGGCGTTTGATGATTTCTTCACGAGACTACTCCATCCAGGTCAGCTTCGGGCGTGTTACAACTGGCAACTGGCACCTAAGAGAGTGGTAAGTCCTCGGCCAAACTTACAACAAGGGCCGGCGAACGTACGAACACAGTACGAAATACTGGTCTGGGGTGATGCTTCGGGGTCCTTTCTGATTCTTGAGGCTGAGAATGCTCGTCCTGAGGGTTGGTCGTGAGAGATCGAGCATGTAATGGAAGTCGTAGTCGTAGCGTGCCTGATAGAATTTTCGAAATGCGCCAGCAAGAGCAAGGTCTGTTCCAAATTGGCAACGGCAATGCCATTGGAATCGTGGCAAACATATCAAGACATCACGTTATCAATCTTCATTTGGGGGTTGTCATTGATTTGTGGTCCTGTTCCTCGTACGAAGTACCTCAACACCATGGGTGGGAGTTTCAACGGTCCGCAACGTGATCTAGACTACTGCAGCAAAGCGCGTTGTTCATGCTGCCATGCAGGTTGGAGAAGATTGGGGATGAACATGCGAAAAAGCACGTCTGTCATGTTAGAGGCCGTGATTGCATCGTACAGGACCGTGTTTGAGTCGAGTCAACGCTCCGAAGCCATTGAATGAAATGAATTATTATCTTTCTATGGGGGAAGTCTGCTTTTACCTACTTCAACGATGCAAGGCCGAGCCAATCGAGGACTACAGATACCTTCCGATGCGCCTCACGGATGAGTATTGTATTGGCTCGTAAGTACGTACTCGTACGGTACACGGCTGCGAGCGCCCAATACTCGAAGTTACCTACCCGATAGATCTCAACGCCCGTGCCTCAAAGCTGCAATCTTCTCCGACGCAGAGTCCTCGTTGCATCGGTCCAAACCCGGGATGAACCTCGACGTGACGGCCAGCTGCAGCAAAGGCCCAGGACCTTACCTGGATATCTGTATGTACAACACACACATGCAAGTACGGTGGTGGGCCTGGAGATACGGATGGGATGGGATGGTCGATCAGCGGTGGCCGACCCAATCGGAATCCTCGAGGCCTGCGGACGGCGGCGTGGACCAGCACGAGGTCACTGTCGACAGGACTGCCAGGTCGCGGCGAAAGTGGAGGCAAAGGCGGGAGCCCTGCATTGCCTATCTTAACACCGTCTCAGGGCCGATTGGAGATAGACATTATTGGTCCATCACAAGTAATGTACTGTACGAAGTTCTGTACTTATACATTAAGGTACTGTGACGGTGGTATCGATAAGGATTTGTACTTGTCTTCCGAGGGTTCAGGTTGTTACTTCAGTTTCTTTCCTTCTTCCTTTTCCGAGTCAATAATAATCGCTTGTCGCGGTATAAAAGCTCCTCCACGGACCGATTTGTTTTGAAGGGGTAAGCTACGGAGCTATAGCGGGTATAGTGGCCGTGCATGGCGTTCGTCACTAAAGCACGACCTTATGTGAGCTGATCAATACCTGGTAAGGTGTTGAGGGTCCGTGTTATGTACAATAATAGTACAACTCTTGCTTGCTCTCTACCCAAGGTAACTTATCTCTGTAACGTTATCTCAGTCAACGGTTTATGCTTGAGCTCCGATCAAATCGGATCCCAATGGCAACACCAAACATGACCGGTGCATCTGCATAACGTACCTTCAGCTCATGTACCTTCCTCCGTCCCTGGTAAGCGTATGCGTATGCGTATGCGTATGCGTATTCTAAGTGGATCTCTTTCTCAAGGTGCGAGGCTGTTGTTGGGTTCGATGACGGGCTTTACCGTATCGGATTAAAGCCCATAATCTCGCTACTTGAAGGCTTGGCTGAAAGGTTAAAGATTGTCAAACTTTCAGCCTCGTTTCGTTACCTTAGTGGTTCGGAGCCCTACGGAGGTTTCGGGAACATGCGGAGTTTGCTAGGGCAAACAGTTTGCTACAAATAAAAGTTTTTCCTTTCACTGATTGAAGGCCTTCTTATAGGGCCACATTTCCATAGAGTAGCTAGACACTTATGATTACACATTCATTTCACTAGTCACTTCTTCTATGTTTGACAGATTATGAGCCCAGATACATATTGATATTCATTTATTCATTAAGTCATTTATTTCTATTTAAAATGATGAAAGAAAAACACCTTGTTGTTGCTGTTATTTCATGAACACTAGAAAGAGCCTTAAGGGATAAAGTGAATTCAATGTATAATGAGAAGTTATTCACATCAAACTGTTATAAATTCACAGATAAAACAGTCAAAAACAATTCTCACAATCATTTCAAAGTTAAATCTTTACATTAAAAACAACTTCATCATCAATTTAGGTGTTCTCACCATACAAAATGACTACAATGTTATATGATCTTACATTTTCAAAAGTTATGAAACTTAAGAGATTAATGAACTATTTATCATGAAGAATGTTGATTAAATACAGTCTGATGAGTGCTGGATTATGAGATTTAATAGTAGAAAGTGATGTTGAAACCTCATCAAAGCTAGATGTTTTGAGTCAGTCAGTAATGACTGAAGAATTTATATCTAAAACAATGACAACTACATTGACAGCTTTGATTGATGTTACTTGAGCTGACTAAATTACACAAAACAACAAGATCACAGTTATCATTGTTCTTACTGTCAGCTCAGAGATCACTGTTGTCATAGATAATATGAAAACAGCAAAAGAGATGTGAAATCATCTTGTATATCTTTATCTATTTTACAGATTTAATCTTAAATATATTTTATTCAACAATCTATATGTCTATCAACTTAATCAATACTTCTCTGTCAATGCTTATGCTCTAAAGTATAAGACACTCTTACAAGAAATTGTGATCTTCAATCTCATCATTAATGAAATTCTGAAGATCATTACTTTTCTATTAAATCTAAAATTCTTCTATTCTCAATAAGTGATGATGAAATGCTTTAAGACCTGTAATGTGGTCTCATTTCTTAATGACTTGATTGCTGAACTAATTAATGAAGAGTGTCTCAAAGAAAGAAATGAGAAGCTTGTTTTAATGAGTAAAAAGAAAAATTATAAAGACAAGAAGAAGAAGAATAAGAAGAGAAATATTAGTAAGAGTAAGAATGAGAATGAGATGTATATTCACTGTAAGAAAGCAGTTCACTCTGAGAACAATTACTGAAAGTTACACTCAGAAAAGATGCCTAAAGAGCTAAAGAAGAAGCAAGAGACTAAAAAGAAGAAAGAGAAAAAGAAAAAAAAAAGAAATTTTTAAGTTCTGAAGACAAGCAGTATAATGAGAACTCAGTGATCTTGACTGCAGTAAAGAGCTATAGTCTTGTGATTAATAAGATGTTATGAATAGCTAACTTCAATACAACACAATATATGTACTGTAATCTCTCTGCATTTAGCTTGATCAAAACATTTAACAATGAACTCTCTATAAGAGAAGTGTCTGAAGTGATGCATACTTAAAAGATAGAAATGATTGACTTATAGCTAAAGAACAGTGATGAAAAGACTTAAAATATTATTTTAATGAACATTTATCTTATGTCTAATATAGAGCTCAATCTCTTCTCAATTGAAATGATCAAAAAGAAGAGCATATTAATCAAAATTAAGAATGAATTACTATGTCTAAAGAACAAAGTAGAGAGTATGCTTAGTCATATAGTACACAAAGATAAGCTATATTATCTTTAAACTTTAACAATAAGAAAATCTGTAAACAAGAATAAGGTCATGTCAGTCATTAAAGATAACAAGATCTCAAGAATTACTTAACATTGATATCTTAATTATATAGAGAATTTAAGTCTTGACAATGTGTCAAAGAATTCTGAAATAGTGAGGCTTGACTTATAAGAACTTATGAAAACATCATTATATTTATATGATGTCTGCATGAGAGTAAATTAAAAGAAGAAGATCTTAAGAAAACTGCAAAACTGAGTTACAAAGATGACTGAACTAATTTACATCAATGTTGTCAGTCTCATCACACTGAAAGCATATGATGAGTTCTTGTAATATATAGTCTTCATAAATGACCTTACTCACTGACAATACATTTGTAATATAAAAACAAAAGATCAGACAAAAAACAAAATTGAACAGTTTCTTAATATGCTTTTTATTCAGATGAATCTATGAATTGCATAGGTATGACTTGATAATGAAAAGAAATTCAGAGATGAGCTCATCATTAAATAATTATGAAGTCTCAGAATTATTTATGAAACAACAGTTCCTTATGAACTGAAGCAGAATGGAGTGACAGAAAGAAGTAATGAATTTTTAGCAGCAAAAGTTAAAGTTATGATTCTGAATAGTGAAGTCTCTGAAATTCTATGATCAGAGACTGTCAAAACAGCATGCTATCTTCTTAATTAACTTTCAATGTCAGCTCTTGAGAACAACAAGGTCTCAATTCAGCTACTGTTTGAATCTCTTAATAAGAATAGATCAGTGAATCTCATCAATCTTAGACATCTTCAGTATTTTAAATGCACAGCATATGTGCATATTTCAAAGAAGATCTGAATGACAGAGACTAAATTTGAACCCTAAAGCAATAAGAAAATTCTTGTTAAATATGAAGAAAGAAATCAATATAAAGTATAACTTTCTGAAAAGAAAAAGATAGACTGAGTAATCAGAGCAAGAGATGTGCAGTTTAATGAAAATTCATTAATCTATAATGTTGAAGTTGCAGTCTCAATTTTTAAAGTCATTTAACTTCACACTGTTAATGCAGAACAAGAAGATGTGCAGCTATTTCTCTTATTTTTTTCTTAACTCTCATCATTGTCATTGTCTTCAGAGTATGTGTCTTCATATTCTTTCATACTGATATTGTCAAATCAGTTAGAAGAAATGAAGAAAGAGAAAGAAGATGTCATGAATATTTTTTTTACAATTAATAAATCAGTATCAGCTGAGTCTTGATGCTCTAAAAGAGAAAGACAACTCTTTATAAAGCTAAAGCTTAAAGCAATCATGATCTATCTGACTGTGTTTGATGTGATTGTTGATGTTATGAAAAAGAAAAAAGACTTTAAGAATGAATCTCAGACATTTAAATAGATAATTACAAGTCACAAGTTAAAAGACTGAAAGAAAGCAATGAATAGTGAGTATAACTTGTTAATGACTAACTTCACATAAACTTTAAAGATATTGTTATCTAATCAACAAGCTTTAAAGAATAAATGAATCTATTATTACAAAAGAGAATCTAACAGCTCAATTCTATAGCATAAGGCTCAATGAGTAGTTAAAGAATTCAAACAATGATTTAAAATTAACTACAAAGAGATCTTTGTAATGATTGTCAAATCAATGACTTATAAAGTTATCTTTGTCATAGCTGTGTTTTATAACTACAAATTGAAATAAATAAACATTAAAACAGCTTTCTTACACAGCAATTTAAAAGAAAAAGTCTATGTGATTTAACTCAATGAATATAAGAAGAAAAAAGAAAAGATATATAAATTGAAGAAAGCTCTATATGAGTTAAAACAGTTCTTTCATCTTTAATATAAAGTAATGCACTGATTTCTTGACAGCCTTGAATACACACAGATTCACACAGACAATAGTGTATTTAGAAATGATACTTTATTTGTTGCTGTATATGTTGATGATATTCTTATATGCAGATCAGATAAGAACAAAATTCTAGGCCTTAAGATTAAATTAAGTAATCATTTCAAAATGACTGACTGCAGAGCATGTAAGCATTACTTAGAAATGCTAGTTACACAAAACAGAATTCTATGAATACTTATTTTGTCTCAGAAGATCTATCTTACAGAAATACTCAAAGACTTTAATTTACAGAATGTCAAGACAGTTATAACTTCAACAAAACTCAGAATCTATCTTATAAAGACTACTGAAATAGCTGAATCAGAGCTAATAACTTAATATTAGAAGATCATAGAATTTTTTATGTACATTATGACACAAACTCAACTCAACATCACATATATGATGTCAACTCTTAGTCAGTTTGCACATAACTCTAACAACACACATTGAAAGGCTCTAAAGCAAGTATTTTAATATGTGCAAAGAACTTTAGACATTGTTCTTAAGTATAAATTGAGTGATTAACTTAAATTGTTAAAGTATTCAGATTCAGACTGAGAAAAAGACCTTGAATTGAGAAGATTCACATCAGAGTACATATTTAAAATGATTAATGAATCAGTATTTTGAAGTTTAAAACATCAGAAAACTGTTGTTTTATTCTTTTATGAAGTGAAATACATAACCTTAACAGAGACTACAAAGAAAGCAGTTTAAATGAAGAAATTACTTAAAGAGCTAAAGCTAAAGAGATTTGAGACAGTTACAATTCAAATGAACAATCAGAAAGCTATTGCTTTGACTAAGAATTCTGAATTTCATGTCTGTATGAAGCACATTGACATACATCATCACTTCATAAGAGAAGTTGAATTCTGCAGACTTATTTATCTTGATTACATTCTTACAAGCAACATAATCATCAACAGACTTACAAAGTCACTTTTAACACTGAAATTCATTCATTTTACAAATCTTATGAGTCTCATCAGTCAGTGAAAGGCCTTGTGATCTAATGATATGACACTTGAGTTCAAAACTCAAGAGGCATCTGTTCAAATTGAGTCAGAGGCATGACACATCTTTTTTAACTTTATGAGTGAAGAAAGTGTGCCTTCATTTTCTACCTCACTGTTGCTGAAACAGGCTGAGAGAATGTGTCAAACTTTCAGCCTTGTTTTGTTATCTTAGTGATTTGGAGCCCTACAGAGGTTTCAGGAACATGTGGAGTTTGCTAGGGCAAACAGTTTGCTATGGATAAAAGTTTTTTCTTTTGTTGATTGGAGGCCTTCTTATAGGGCCACATTTCCATAGAGTAGCTAGACACTTATGATTACACATTCATTCCACTAGCCACTCCTCCTATGTTTGACAAAGATCAAGGTCACAAAGCCTAAATTATCCTTTCTGCCCAGTAAGGTAAGGAAGGCAAGGAAGAGAAGAGTACGGGGGTCATCTCCCAAGCAAAAGCCACTTTGTTCTCCCCTCTCAACATCCAACTTAGTTAACTTACACTTCATCTTACCTCTATACCTCTCCTCCTAGCTCCCTCTCCAAGCTCGCGACTCGGAGTTCGCAGCTCGCAGCTCACAGCTCCCACCAGGTAGAGTACTTAGAAGAGTACTTTGAAGAGTCGTACTTCTAGTACTTCCACTCCCGTACTTCTAGTCTCTCTTTTGTGGAGTGGAGAGAGCTGCTCCATCAGCAAGAGCTTTTACCTCACATACCTACCGACCTACCTACCTACCGTCACCATCCTTATTGCCTGCTTGGCCCAGGATCCTGAACCGATTGAATCTGTTCAGACTGTGGCCGTCCACTCCTTTACAAACCCCCTTCATGTTATGCTCATAGTTTTCACCTCTTCCCATCCCTCAACACCCTCCGTAAGCTGAAAACCCTTGAAGGTATCTATCTACTCACATATACTTCTCTCGAGTGGTTGTTCGACCTGCTGTGTGTTGGCCAACGAAGCTAATGAACCGTTTCCGTGTCTTAGTACTTGATCGTCTTAATTGACAGTCGGCCACCTATTCTCGGACACAACGACGACCGCGAGCATGTTCCACCTGTGACCTTAAGCAGTCATCCTGATAGCTGTCCATACCGGTCAGCCGTCAGCAGTGCTGCCGTCACGAGCTTACCGGGGAATAATCTGCTTGGATGCCACCTCTCCTCTGGGAATAGTTGCCCCATCTCAAGCAAGGGCAGCGGCATTGCACCAAGAAACGACGCGGATCGCACCCTGTTTGTCAGCCCACCTGACCGGGACGACCTTTTCCTTCAATTCGACATGGCTGACGTTTCGATGCATGTGGAGCCTTTCGTCTCAATGGGTGGTAATGTTGAGCATGTGATTGGTACAAATGGATACGCGTTACGGCCAGTCGCTCCAGAGCCGAATCCACCGTTCGTTTTCCCGGCACGTCACAGTGTCTCTGCAACAGCTGCGACCTCGCCAGCAACGTTCAGTAAACGACCTGTCTCCTCCGGTCACGCAAACGTGCTCAGTGCACGGAGACCGAGCCAGATAAGGACAGGCGGCCTTCCAGCCTTCGACTTTCATCCTGGCAAGTCACCAAGTCCGGTCAGACGCATCACCACTCCACCAGAATCTCCTACTCCCAACACGAGCGTGCCTCTGAGGGGTGGAGGACACCGTAGAGGTGGTAGTGAATTCATCGGTGGAGACGGCGAGGCTGGGGGACCCGGTCTCATGAGCACAAGCCCGACCAAGCGAGATATGGTCCTGACCGCTCCCACTTCGACAATGGCACTAGGGCCACCTGCCGGTAGACGTGGTCACTCTCACCGACGCTCTGGGGCTATCTCAAGCCATGACGTGTCGCTCATTCTCAAACCTTCCGAGCTGAAAATCAACCCACGCGCTGGCAGCGCACCCAACACTCCATCTGAGGTGGATGCACAGATGAGTCCCAAAATAACCCACGAGACGGCTGAGGGAACAGCGAGTCCTCCGGCGCGGCCGTCGCCTGTCCTTCGAAATCGTCGAGAGAGTGCCCCGGCTGCGGGCCAGGTCCGAGCTCGCGTGGGCTTTTCCGATACCTTGGAGTTCATCCCGCGGCCATTGTCAATAATCTCCTCTGAGACATCCAGTAGCATGTCTCCAACTCAGGGTTCTCACTCTGTCTCCGATAGCATCACCTCCCTTGTCAGCACTGGCACGGTAAGCCCACCTCAAGCAAAGTCTGGACTGTCGGCTGTCGCCACAACATCCGAAGACCATGGGAGGCGACCTAGGCCTAAGACCGCTGGGGCCGTCATGACTGGCACAGCGTCTAACAACACCAACGTGGTGGACGGGAACTTGACTTTCAAAGAGCGACTTCTATCTGCTTCGACCTTGACGAGCGATCCGAACGCTACGGAACGCAGCACCTGCGGAGATGATCAAAGCAGCATTCCATTGTTGGGAGTTGAAGCAAGGTCAATGGATACATCTCCAAGCTCGTCACCAGTAGTCGGATGCTTGGACCCGGTGTCTTACCGGACCCGTTCCGCCTCTGTGGATGTCTCAGACCCTCGCGTTGCTGGCCAACTCTCTCCTGCCCGAGCCAAGGTATCACCCGAGCGGAGGGCACCGAAGCAGCAGAAGAAAGTCAAGTCGTGGGCTGGCTCGATCCTTTCTCGCAAAGGACGATATCGGACTCAGAAGCAAAAGATGTTGGGTCGACGGACGCCAACGCCACCTTTACGGAATCACGTATCCGCAGGCGATTTAGATAACCTTGACGTTAACTTCGACGAGGATTCCACATTCGTCATCAGCACAACGACTGCGCAGATAACGCCTCCGCCTCGAGTACAAACTGGATTTGCTGACTGGAAGCCACGTGAGCCAGCCTCCTCCACCGATAGTGAACCGATGAGTCCGGTAATCGATCTGGATGCTGCGCTTGGTCCATTCAATACACCGAGTCTCGGTCCCGAGTTCCGCAATGCCTTAGATAGGGGCTTCACGGTGGGCAAACGGGCAATGCACAGCAGTGGAGCAACAGGGGGGTTCACCGGACCGGGTCTGCATTACCACCGTCGTGCTGAAAGTGCCCCAGAAATGGTTGCTTTTGACGTCGGCCATTTCGGTTTACATCGTTTAGCCAGCAGCTCCACCATGGCCGATGTCTTCGAGGAGGATGAAGAGGAGGATGAAGAAGCGATGGAGACCGGGAGCAAGGGACGATGCTTGGAGCATGAAGGGGAGGTGGAAGCCGAGGGCTTGGGCATTGGTGTTCAGGTTGTTGACGCGGACGATATGTCTCCAGCGGGAGTTCTTAACTGGTCTTGGCCTGAAAACTCCGAAACTCCGCGAGGCGTCAAGCGGAAGGGTTCTGGGCTAAGTGACACAGAGCGGCGTCAACTCGTCTCCGCTGTCAAACAAGGGACATCCACCGGATCCCTTCACTCTGAGGCCATTGTTGAGGAGTCCAGCAGCGTTGAAATTGTGCCAATGCACGAGGAGCCTCGTACCTCCGTCGTCTCCAAATCATCGGAAGATTCGACAGTCACGCTGTCCCTTTCTCATGGCCCTCTTATACAACGTCCTGCATCGGCACCCATAGACTTGGTATGGTCGGCTTCCGAACTGCAGCCAGCAACTCCACAGACCATCTCTTCTACGCTCTCATCGCCAGGCTTCACAAACTCCTCGTTCGACGGTCCTCGGCTCGCCACTCCATCTTCATCCTTCACCGACCGTCGTACGTTGAACTCTCTTTTCAACGGCGAGCCCGGACAGGAACTTCGCATGTCAGTCGAAGATGTCCCATCCTTAAGCAGTAGCGCTTCAACTATGACCAACATCCATCCAGTCGGCCGCTTCTCAAGCAGTGCTGGCAATCGATCCTCTGCTGAGCGTTCCCTATCAGTTTCTGCAGCGGAGACCACGAGGACCCGAAACGTCAGCACAGGCAAGCGATCCAGCCTTGCCAGTCTTTCTAGGCTTGTCGGAGGTTCTTACGGTGAACGGAGCAAGTTGTCTATCGAAGAGCGAGCTCAGCCAGACAACGCGGCGAAGGCCGAGAGAAAGAAGGGCAACCGTATGAGTCGTTTGATCCACTTCTGGAAGTCGAAGGAGAAACCCACCCTCGATGGAAGCTGAACATCGTGCGAGGTCCCTGTGATTTGCGGTTCTTCATTCTTCGAATCATTCGTTTTGCAGTGTCCATCTAACGGAGTATTTGGGTTGGTGCATGATTTGCTGAATGCTTTGCTGTCACTGCGGTCAGGCTTGTCTGAAGCTCGCCTTGATGTCAGCCAACCCAACACGAGAGACGAAGGCGAAACTCTCACTTATTCCTCACTTCTGGAAACCCACTTGGGAATCCCTTACACCTTTCGGATTTAACATTACGACGTGCCGATTTTCTTTTACCTCCAGCGGCATTAAAACGGCACAATTGAGCGGGGCAATTCTTTATCTGCGTTGCGCTCAGCCTTCGCCTAGGATGAGCCGCAACTTTTTGCACGATCCACCTTACCTTGGCACCTCTCGAACCTTTACTTTTCATGACTTGTTGGCAGGAAGCTCTGAATTTCGCTTCCTAGCTTTTGAATGCTTTAGGGTACATTGGTGCTGCCGCTCATACTAGGCTGTAGGTGGCCTTCATCGCTGGCAGCATTGGGCACGGGCACGTTCACGCTACTCATCCCATTTTGCTCCATCCGACCTCTCTGGGAAATGCCTTCTGACCATCTCCTCGTATTTGACGCGGCTACTTGAGGGCGGGAAGCTTCTGCATGGGGGCTATTTGGAAACTTACTACCCAAGATCAAGGTCAGCTAGGATTTCAGTCAATAGATAGGGCGGTCTACGTCTCCGATTGATAGCTACGGTTGAATACACAATTACTATTATCCTCTGTTTTGGATTCTATGGCGTGATTGACATATTCTCTACTGGCCAACATTGAAGATGTATGGGTGCAGACCAGGATTTGTAGGAAACCTACATGCAGTGCAAATCCATCATGTTGCCCATACTGTAGTGAGAAAAATTGGATGAGCTTTTTTGAACCCAATCCACACAAGCCATACAAGCACAAAACGCCGGAACAGACGGGTGGGTATCACATCGCCACTCAGAGCTTCTCCATCGTCTCTACTCTCTCTCTACTCCACCCCATCCCTCCACCTCGAATCGCCCTCCACCTTCCCCCCCACCACTTCCCTCAACCCGGCCTCCAACCCGCCGCTCCTCATCCCTCGCCCCGGCCCCTCCCCATCCACATCCACATCCATCTCCACACCCTGCCCTCCTCCTCGTCCTCGTCCGCGACAAACCCTCTCCCCTTCCCGCACCACCCTCTCCCAAACCCCAACCTCAAACCCCCCCTCACTCTCAGCCAACAACAACTCCCCCCCCGCCGAAAACGTCAACACATGCACCGACGCCGCATCCCGCAGCTGCGTCGGCGAGGTCTCCACGACCACCTCGGCCGGCGACGACGACGATCGGGGTACGGCAAGTAGGGCGGTCGTGTAGGTCGTCGAGAGCGGGACGGAGGCGGCGAGGAGGGCTAGGAGCGCGGTTTGGAGGAGGGCGGGGAGGAGGGGGAGGGGCTGTGTGGACTTGCGGTCAGCGAGCGAGCTCGTAGCGAGGGGCGGGTGGGGGTAGGGCAGAAGAGAAGAGAAGAGACACGGGGACGGGGAGAGCGGGAAACGGACCGAGACGTGCTGCGAGGAGTGCCCCGCGCTAGGCTCGGACTCGGGCGGAGCGTCGGTCGTCTGTAGCGTTATCTGGATGAGGCTGCGGGGGTGCTGCGTCGTGAGGATGATGGTGCGCAGGGTGGCGTGGATGAGGGTTTCGAGGTGGCGCTCGCGGACGCCTGTGTTGTTTGTTGGCGAGGTGCCCGTCTGTTAGCTGGGGTCCGTGCGTGAGGTTTGAGGGGGGTTGAGGGTGTTAGGAGGGGTTTGAGGAGGTGGGAAGTTGGGGATGGTCGTACCTCCTATGCCGACTGCTGGCCGCACGTTGACTTCGATCGTGGCTTCGGAGGGGAGCTCGTCGCGCCGCTGGGCTTCGATGGGCGCGTTCACGGCGCAGAGGACGGTGTGTCCGTTTTGGGAGTAAAAAGCGGAGCCGTCGGCGCTGGGGAGGATGGAGAGTGTTGGAGGTGGGGGGGTGGAGAGGGTCATTGTTGGTTGGGAGTGTGGTGGGTTGGTGGAAGGGTTGGGGGGGGGGGGTGTTTGCAGAATTTATGGCGGAGCGGAAGATTGTTCTTCCGGGCGGCGGACGAAGTATTTGTTCTTGCGTGGGGGGGGTTCTCTTCGTTCCAATCCCTCACCTTCAGAAGCTAACGCGGAAGCTCTGTGTCTGGTTTTCGCAACCATGCCTTCGTCGACAGGAGCACCCTCCGGAGCTGAAGCAAGATCGAAAAAGTCCGTAAAGTCGGCTGACCTCTCAACCAAGCTCCCCCGCCTCACGCCTCGACGCCGCGCACCCCCACCGTCCAATCCGCTGCCCATCCCGTCAACCCCTAGCTTACCACCTCCGCCCGACCTCTCGAAGATCATCTTCACTCGTCCGACGCGCCGCATCCTGTCCCCTCAAGACCACCGATTGTTCCTCGCCTCAGACACTTATACCCTCCTCCTCGCCTTCATCTTCTCGCTCACGGAGTCCGTGCAGGATACGAAGATCTCGGACATCCAACGCGACAACCTCAGCCCGCTGGTTACGAGTATTTCGAAAATACTGGACGAGGTCGAAGATCGCGTGAGAAGTTGTCCGCCCGAAGACCAAGCGGGGAGCCGGTTCGGGAACCCGGTCTTCCGCGTGTTCGTCGACAAGATCGCGGAGGCGAGCGATGGCTGGCAGGCTCGGCTAGGGATCGAGGACGCAGGGGCCAGAGAGGAACCGGGCACGTACTTTCAGCATGCGTTTGGGAATCGGACGAGGATTGATTACGGGTCTGGACATGAGCTGAACTTCGTGGTTTGGCTGTACGTTGTTCTCTCTTGATAGCTTTCGTCTGATGTGTATAGTATGCTGACGGAGTTGTAGGCTTTGCCTCTATCAGCTTGGATTGGTCGCTCGAGCCGATTTCGCCCCGCTCGTCTTGGTGGCTTTCACGCGCTATCTCCACCTTATGCGCCTCATCCAGACTACCTACTACCTCGAGCCCGCCGGCTCCCATGGCGTCTGGGGTCTCGACGATTACCAGTTCCTTCCGTTCCTTTTTGGGTCCTCGCAGTTGCTGCATCATCCCTACATACGGCCGCTGAGTATCCATAACAATCTTATCTTGGAGGAAGAAGGCAGTGACTACGTGTATCTTGACCAAGTACGCTTCGTGGAGAGCGTGAAGAACGTCAAGGGGTTGCGTTGGCATAGTCCTATGCTTGACGACATCAGTGCGGCGAAGGGGTGGGACAAGGTCGAAGCTGGGATGCGGAGAATGTTTGTGGCGGAAGTTCTGGGCAAGTTACCGGTCATGCAGCACTTCTTGTTCGGGAGGCTTGTACCGGCAGTGGAGGGTACGAGTAGGGAGGAAGAGGTGGGAGTGCCCAATGAGGAGGAGACGGAGGGTGGAGAGATGGTGGTAATGCAGGATGGGATGAAGCATGTTCATCAAAACACAGGGTGGGGCGATTGCTGCGGCATCAAGGTGCCCAGTAGCATAGGCGCAGCGCAAGAGATGAGGAAACGGATGGGCGAGGAGGGACTGAGACGGGTTCCGTTTGATTGAAAGTTGGAGCCGATACAATACTCTTCGTCAATGTTGAAGGGAAAACTCAATAGAACGCAAACAAGCACCAAGACTCCATGCTCTTCGCCAAATCGCTATCACATCCAAACCAGAATGCGGCAGGCAATATGGCTCCGTCATCTCTGCCACCTATACTCCCCAGTATAAAACCTGACCAACCCCTCGGCGCCCACTGTATCCCCCTGTCGGAGCAAGCTCGCTACATCCACATTCAGCGGACTATCAGGCTCGGGGTCCGTGAGCAGCTGGTGGACGGAAGTGAGTGTCTGCGATATGCTGTACGCGGGCGACCACGACGTCTTGAGCAGATCCAGACAGATCTCTCCAGTCTACCCCGACAACCCCAACATTTCAGCCGAGTTCTCCAAACTTGAAGACAAGCGCGCCAGGCGGAGGAGTGGCTGGGAGAAACCCTACCTTGAAATGGACATTCGGGTGACAAATTGGCGTCACGAAGCGCATCTCCGGCGGCGCCAGCGGGTAGTTCTCCGGTATCCGGATGTCGATCTTCCACAGCCCACCTGCTCGCCCCAAAACACGTCAGATCCTGATTGCCGCCGCCCAGCGCTCCTCATGGGATTCCTGTCCAAACGCTGCCCCCGTAGAAGAAACAGAGTAAAAGATCGTAGCCGTCGTACCTTCGTATCCGCTCCCTTTCACCCCCTTCAGCACCGCTTCCCAGTGCAGGATCTGCTCGTCGCTGATGGGCCCCAGGTGTAGAAGGGCGTCGTTCGGCTCGGCGCTGTAGATTTGGAGTTCGTGGAGGAGGCGCGTGGTTGATGGTGGGGTTGGGGTGCGGTGGGGGTTGGACATTTCGAGGGGGTTGCTGGATGGTGGTTGTTTGGAGATGTGTGTAGTGGATCAAGTGTCTAGGTTGTTTGGAGATGTGTGTTGTGGATCAAGTGTGTAGGGTGGCCGTGGTGGCTGTGGTTGTGGTTGTGGTGTGGTTGTGGTTTGTGAGTGGACTTGCGATGGTGGTGCAGGAGGTTGCCGAAGTGGGGAGTCTGCACGGCCAGAAACTGATGTTTTTCTGATTTAGATACAACAACTTAAGTTACAAACATAAAACTCATGGCCCAGAATCCCCCTCCGGTTTAGGTTGCCACAAATTCCAGTATAACTCTTTGCTTACCTAACCTGCCACTTTTGACGTCTCCCAGCTCCCTCATTGCCTTCCTATGTTTCCTCTCTGTTTTCTGGTGCTCCTCTCAGCGTAGTCCTGCATCCTTCCTCCGACCTTTAATGAATGGTCGCAGTGTAGCACCTGTTGTGACATCCTATTCAGAGAAGAGCGGGGTTTTCAGGAGATATTATCGACAGGTCGGTACGGCAAATCATTGTGCTCTCGGCGCTATGTCATCTGGATCTGGATGGCAGGGCTTGGCAAAGGCATAAATGTTAGGATGCACTCTTAAGATACATTCTTTCAGAATCATTTCTATCAGTACTGAAGACCTAATATGCTCGTTCTTTGCTTCAGTTGCGCCATATGGCTCACGTTCCACACTGCCGTCGCCTTCAGCACAGAAGTCAACCCTTTGGCCAGTCATGAAATACACCATCGCTGGTCAGAGGCTGTTGGTTTCCCAAACGCTTCCGAGCCTTCTTCTTGGACATCGAGCACTGGGATACCAAGACGCCCAGCATAAGAACCTTCCTCCACCAATATAACACGACAGACATATCGGACAAACACTGTCTGAGATTCTTGTTTTTGGTGTGAAGTGAGAATACCATCAGTATGTACTTGATCACGCACAGCATTCTTCAGAATGAGAACTGGCGACTTGAAGTCAGGACCGATGGTCTTCATCCAGTCGTCGGACGTCATGTCGTCATCCCGTCCCATTACATACCACTTGGGCTCACTTTCGTGCTTGAAACGAACACGATCATTCACAACTTTTCCGGAAAGACTCAAGAAGAAGCCAGGACAATGAGTGATCAATCCCTGAGGTTCCACATAAGCCGTATTCAGACTCAACGATAGGTTATAATCTTCGTCCAGGCGAGTATTTAGCAATGAAGAATGTGCCCATCGAAAGCCGTCGGCTTGCAATCTTTGCCCAGGCTCGAATAAAATGGCTGTTGGAATCTCTCTTTGCAAAGACCAGAACAAACGCATCCTATCGCTACCATGCGTTTCTAAAAGCCGTTTTGTATCCAGGTCCAGCATGTTTGCAAGGCAAATCGGTTCATCTTCAGCACAACTAGTGGAGCGCCAGCCTGCCTGTTGGCATAGAAGACCAAACTTGTGGAGTTGACCAGTCTTGCACCCTCCAAGTACACGGAAGGCAATCCAAAAACTAATTGCCTCTATCAATACGGAGTCCCTCCTAGGTTCGTCATAACCGACCTTTTGACGAATAATATCCTCGAAACAATTCACATCAATTGGGCCCTCAAGAAATTGAAAGACTAGCCGCTTAGCTTTCACAGCTTCTTGGAATGTCCAGAGTCGAGTAAGCCAACGTGAGCGAGTAATCCGCATCAGAATTTCCTCCACATCACATTCTTTCGTCGAACCAGCTAGCTCTGCGTCCAATACGAGTACTGTTTCTGCCTGTTGATAGATGTCACCCATTTGGCCAATAGCCATCTTCCTGGCTTCTGGCGGTTGACGTGGAACACATAATGTGTCCATCCAGAAATATCCTTGGCCTTTTGAGTTAGCCTCCACAACTCGTTGTTGCAGGGCTCTCAATTGACACTCTGGAAGCGAATTCTCACGAGGATTGCCTAGTCCATCGGACCATACATGTGATATAGCGACGTACGGTGTTTCTGCTTTGTCGACAAATGGTATCACTTTCAGGTGAAGACCGTTTCCATGGTCCTCTATTGAGATAAGGGGAATCATCTCAGATAGAATAGGGACAAAGAGATCCACAAAGTTCACATGAATGTGCTCACAAGAACACCCGGACTGCAAATGAGCTGTCAAGTAGGTGCTTGTGTCTAAGCTCTCAACAACACAGCTGTTTTCTGTACATCTCTTGTGATTGACAGTGATCGACGGGGGCGAAAGAAGGCTAGCGTAATACATGGAAGTAACCTGTAAGCGTTGGCCAAGCCGACTGACTAGGCTTGGGCATGAATCAGGGAAGCGGGATTTCAAAAGTCGCGTATGTGAGTTGTCCAATAAGAGAGAATAACCCAGATTTGTTTCTGGACGAAACTCCCTATATATCTTGACCATGCTGTTGTGAAGCTCGAACAACAAGACCGCAATCGAGAGTTCCAGTTCTGGGCCTAGCATCTGGGAGATTGAAGCCACACTAGTCCTGCCTGGAGCAGTGATTTTCCTAGCCACAAAGTTCACAATCTCCTCTGACTTTTGATGCCGATCTTTGCGGTCAGCTTGCGGGCTTGAAGCAACCTCATCTTTCCAGCGTCGGAAATAGGCTGGCAGCCGTTTGGTTGTGATCCATTTTTGGTTATCAGCACCTCTGATAAAATCGGATTTTGGAACGTGAAATCCCATAACTTCACTCAATGTTCCAAAATAGAGCCAAGTTTGAAGGAAGGTGACTGCGTCCTGCCTCAAGTTTTCGTTCTCAAGTCGCTCAGACGTCCAGCCCTGACGCTCGTCGTAGTTGTGAAAACTGCCGCCATGGTAGTCCTCAGAGGACAGACAAGAAATTCGTATGGGATTGTAGGGGTGATTGACTTTAGGAAGGTGGTCCATTGTGAAGTCGAATCAGAACATTCCAACCTACTCGGTCTTAGATATGATCCCCTAGAGCTGGCTACATTGACCTTGAGGACTACTTACCCAGCACTCATCTGTGAACAGAGGATCTCGCTGTTGGAGAGACGCAACTGAACGACCTCAATTTCGAAAGTACGACGAAGCGGTTGTGATAGATTCTAGGCAGCAGCCGTTAGGTGCACGGTAGCCGGGCTGAGAGCAAAACCAGGCTGGGCACCTCCTATCTGATAACCAAGGCAGTACGTCCCACAAGGCTCGGAGGTTCATTCACCCGTCCAATATGCCCTCGAGTTCTGAAAGTGTCCTTGTGCATACTTATATCGGGAGTTGTGCGACCAGGAAGCTTAAGGTATGTATGTCAATAACGCTGGCTGTGCAGTAGTACAGTACCGCTTTCTAAGCAATAACCAATGGTTGTTTTTGAACTGCATTGAGATTGCACTGCCTAATTCATCTGCTCAAAGTAAGGTATATATAAGTCTTGATATCACACGTATTCGTTGCCTTTACATATCTCACTCCTTAAGCTGTTCGAATCAAACTTCAGCTTGCCAAGACCTGCCAAGCAGACCCACAACTACCTCTGACCTCCTCCCTCCCTCCCAGATTTGACCAGCATTCGCAAACTACCTATCAAATCATCCGCGGAAATCGGTATGAAAGGTCTGCAAATCGCAGCGACGCGACGCGGTAGTGCTCTAGTGAACGTTAGCGCTTGTCAGGCAGAGCATGTCACCGATCCCGCTGCTCCACTTCCTCATTCCCAGAGACTCCCTGGCAACCGGTGTCGAGCTCTCCTCCCAATGGAGCAATCCCGCCGACATTCTGTCCCTCCTCCTCATCGTCGGCTCCAACGTCGTGCAGAGTGCTTTAGCGCAGCTGTCTGATGGTCTGATAACTCCTGTCTGCTTCTCCTTTGGCTGGGTTGCGTACAGCTTCATCACGCTTGCCGCGATGGCTGGAACGGGAAGGTTGATGCCTGATGTGGACTTCCCCTGCAAGGTTATCAATCTCCAAAATGGTTATGCGAGGGAGAACAGGAGCTGGGTGGTTGGCCGCGTGTTACGGGATGCTACTGAGATGCTTGGCGATGAGGGCATGTGCGTGAAAGTTCTTGAGGCCCGAGAGGCCAAAGAAGGGGCGGCTGGGCTTGGACAGAAGGATGTGATATGGTGGGCTAGTCTAGGGACGATGATTGTGCAATTAGGTGTTGCCGCAGTACCCTGGAGTGTTGATAACGATTGGGGTGTGTTGATGATCACGGCAATTGGGACGCTACTGGCGCTGCTGACTGGCTCGTTACCACAATGGAAGGTGGAGAAATCAGCTGGAAGGAAGAATTCAAAGAAGTGGATTGCTGTCACCGTTGGGAATGGCTCGCGACAGATCCTGGTCTTCAAAGGTAATGGAAAGTCTATGGATTTAGAGGACTTGGCTTCTGGCCAGGGACCGAAATGTGCTCGGTCATGGAGTGATAGTAGGTGGTTTACTAGGGCCATCGCAAAAGTGGCGCCAGACGGTAAGCTGCAGGTTGAGGAGGAAAAAAGGAAGACTGTTACCTTCAACAGGCTCCCTCTCGGCTTCTGGTTCACGCGCTTTGCTTGTTCTGGGTTGACTCTGTGCTGGATTGCTTTATTGATATCAACTTCAGGAATGAAGGCAAACACTTGGTTCTTGATAATTATAGGAGCCATAGGTATGCTTCAAAATTCGATCGTGGCTGCAATATCGCGGACGCCACAAACGCGAGGTCTACATTTTGATGAGGTGTTAAATATGAGACTACATAAGACAATGGACGCCTTAATGGACCTCGAGGTTATGATGCCCGGAAAGGTTAGGGTCTTGCTCAAAGAGTTCTTCCCAGGACACTTGTTGCCAGACGAGCAAGCATGGTGGGCTGGCCAGTGGGAGGCGTATGACAGCAGGCGGTATAGGGAACGCGGCAAGAGAGGGATACCTGCGAGCATGCAGGATGAACGTCCTGCTCATGCGTGTCCATCTGATTGTCCGCATGGTAATGCTTTGGGTGACAGCACTAAAAAAACAGCTTCTTAGGAGTGTACGAATCTTTGGTTTGTCTCATAGGCGCTCTCAGGGCATCGCTCCACGAGGCAGCGCGAAGTCGAGGTTTACTTGGTGGCATTTGAACAGTAATTACAACCACAATATTCAAGAGTCCTTCCTATTGAATTGAATAGAAACGATACAGCAGTACAAACCTCTCAAATTTAGATGGAATTGTCACAAACATCAATGTCTTTGGATTGTGTAAGTTTCACATACTTCGTATACTGAGCTGAAATCATAGTATGATCTATGATATCAATAGAATTCACATACGATTTGCTGTCAAAACTCCACAGCGTGTTATTTCATGCTATTCATTTATAGAACTTTGACAAGTGTTAAGTAGATTATATATATATATATATATACAGTATATTGTTGTGTTGTTTGTCTGTTCAGTTCAATAGAGATGAAATTCTAATTGCGGTTCTGACGTCAAAATGTTGGGTTTGGGCGAAGCGGCGTGGACACAAACCCCGTCTCTTTCGCTGCAGCCTTTACCGCACACCTGAAACTCGACCTCCTCATCCGAACGCATGGACACTACTCATCAGAGGTCGGATCGAAGCCTAAGGGCATCAGCAAAGTCGGCTTCACAGGTTTCAGCTCGGGCATGTCTCTCCTTCGGTCCCTCCAGCAATCCGGCCCCGTACAAAGGTCCATATTGCTCTTCCGCCGGCGACCCTACCTCGTCCTCGGCAGCGGCATTTTCCTGTTATTCCTCCTCTTCCTCTACGAACTCTATCCACCGGCTCTTCGCGCCCGTCCCAACTTCATCCCGAACCATGGACCGAATCCTTTCCTGCTCACTGGCTTCAATGGCACGTGGGACTGGCGGCGGGATGGGAAAAACTTCCTCCTGGACGAGGAGCAATGCGAGCAGGCGTTTCCGGGCTTATTCGACGAGGTCAAGAGGGCCGTGAGGGACAGGAATGGCAAGCAGATCACGTTTGAGGAGGTGGATCGCATTGAGCCCGTCAATGGGTATATCAGAGGCATGATCTATGAGCACGAGGTCAGTTGCCGTCCTGTGCTTCTCCCTTGTCAATTCAGTCTACTAGTATTCCTCACTGCAATACTACGATGAGAGATTGTTCTCCAGTCCTGTATCAAACCCAAGCTTGACAATCACTCGCACGTTATCAAGAAAGCTATAATAACCAACCGCCACTTCTTTCCGCACAGCTCTACATCATCTCCACCCGCGGCCAGATCTACTCGCGCGAGCTAGCCACGCTCCACTCCCTACACCGCGCCCTCGTCACCTCGCCCACCCCCCTCCCCAACATCGAATTCACCTTCATCTCCGACGACAAAAACGCGCCGCACGCCTCCTGGTCCTACGCCCGCCGCGCCGACGAGCGCGTCGTCTGGCTGCTCCCAGACTACGGCTTCTGGAGCTGGCCGGAGCCAAAAGTAGGCAGCTACACGGAAGTGCAGCGCAAGGCGCGGGAGACGGAAGAAAGCGGCGACGGCGACGCGCAGACCGACGACGGCGGCGGGTACACGTGGGCGCGCAAGCACGCGCAGCTCCTCTGGCGCGGGGCGATCATGCAGCTGCCGCTGCGGGAAGAGTTCATCGCCAAGACGGCGGGCAAGCCCTGGGCGGACGTCAAAGCGATCGAGTGGCACGACGAGGGCAGCATGCGCGCCGACCTGGTGCCCATGCACGCGCACTGCCGCTACCGCTTCCTCGCCCACACCGAGGGCAACTCGTACTCCGGCCGGCTCAAGTACCTGCAGAACTGCCGCAGCGTCGTCGTCGCACACGCCATGGACTGGATCCAGCATCAGTACCCGCTCTTGCGCAAGGCGGGGCCGGAGCAGAATTACGTCGAGGTTCGGCGCGACTTTGCGGACCTCGAGGAGACGATGCTGGCGCTCGTCGCTGATGGCGCTAGGGCTGAGCGCATCGCTGAGAATAGTGTTAGGACGTTCCGCGATAGGTATTTGACGCCGGCGGCGGAGGCGTGTTATTGGAGGAGTCTGATTAGGGGGTGGGGGTCTGTGAGCTTCGAGCCGGAGTTCTGGACGGTCAAGGATGGGAAGAGGGTGTGGAGGGGGGTGCCGTGGGAGAGTTATGCGCTGGAGAGGAGGTTGGAGTGGGATCCTTATTGATTGGGTTCCGAGTTCTTCGGTCGCTCGAACGGCGTTTGGTATAGGGCGTCTTGGGGGCGGAGGTGTATATTGGACTGGACCGGCTGCATGGACTCATTCTCATCCTATCATGTCCCGTGCAGATGTCCTTACTTCATTCCGTCATGGCTACCTCAGCGGCTGGGCGTCATTACTCTGCAGATAGATCCTTCAGAACCTCCTTCACGAGCTCTCGAGTGGTATATACACTGTCTGCGCTGTCCTGGGAGTGTGAGATGCACTGAAGTTGGATGAGGTGCCTATAAAATCGAATCTGTGGCAGTTGCGGTCGGTCAACTACTTGCCTGTGAAGCCGAACATGACCACGTATCCAAGTGATTTCTTTACACAATAGGGCATACGTGGATCGCGATTGTGCAAGAATGATTAAACAATGCAGGTACTGAAGCCTTGCGAGGGGGCGTCTGATCATGCGCACAGAGACGGCTTGGAAGGAAAAGGAGTCACATGGACATACACGCCAAGTTGAAATCGATGCATTACTGTAGCCCATCGACTCCCGAATACCATATCTAGCTTGAACACAAGCACTACCTATGTATGCATCCCACCGGCACCCACAGGATGAAACTCACAACGCCGCTGCTGATGGTGAAGTAGTTATATGCAGAGTCCAGCCCCATAGGATCCCTTGACACACAATCGCGAAAAGACAAGCTTCGAGGAAAGAAAAAGCCTTTCTCTCACTCGTCGTAGTGGTATACCTACACCCACAGCAGCATCAGTAACTCATTCTAGCCCACGCCCATCCCCCTTCGGCGGTAGAGATTGGGGACTCACAAAATAATTCGGCAGACCCCAACTATGCCACCCCAACCGCCTCGCCATCTTAGCGAACCCTTCTGTCTCAATGAGGTGGTAGAACGGAAACGGCGGAAACATCGCCCCATCCCTATGCACTTCCGCCCTAACCAACAGCGCCGTCCCCCCCACCCCATCAAGCGGAATCACCATACCCTGATCCCGCTCCGGCGTCGTATCGGCAATCTGCGCCATCAACGTCCGATACGTCGCCAAGCCCGCATACCCCTCGAGCAACAACTCATCCGGGCCCATCTTCGCCGCCAGATTCTGCGCCGTCGTCGAGTCCTGCCACGAATTGAAATCGTAGGGCCGAACGTCCGCCTCCCTGTCCTCGTTCACGTAGCGCTGGTAGCAATTCGGCACGATAATCGGTTTGTCGTGCGCGGCGAGATCCTGGATCAGCGTCGGCGGGCTCTCGACAATGTCCGCGTCGAGCCAGAGCACCCACGCCGTGGCGGGGCCGAGGGTGGTGAAGAGGAGCGAGTTGCGGGCGCGCGCCATGCTGGCGCGCCGCGCGCGTTGGTTCTCCATCTTGTGCCGCTCCGCCTCGTCCTGGTTGTGGATGGGCGGGTCGAAGTCCTGCCGTTCGATGGTGATGCTCGCGAAGCGTTGCCGTTCGGGGCCGGATTGCGTTTGGGCGATGGCGGCTTGGAGGGCGGTTGTGGCGGCGTTTCCTTCGCGGGTCTTGGGGATGATGAAGCCGAGGGCGATGAGTTCGTGGGGGTATGTGAGGCGGAGGAGGTTTTCCCAGTAGCTGTCGTAGAAGCGGGCCAGAGGGGTTAGGATGAGGACGGTTTCGCGGTTCGAGACGGGGTCGGAGGAGGTGGTGAGGTTGTTGAGATGGTAGTGGACTACCGGAGGGGGTGTGCGCTGACCGTTAGGTTTCGGTGTTTGTTTGCGGAAGGGTGAGGTGGGTGGAGAGAGAGGGTGGGATGCTGCGGAGTCGTGCTTCTGTTGTGCCAACGATGTGGGCTTATCGGAGGAGGGAGATAAGAGGAAGAAGAGGAAGCCGAAGGCCAGCAGGCCGGCCAGGACGAGGGTTATGGGATTCGTCCGCCGCAAGGATCTTGACATGGACATGGTGAGGGACGTGCAAGCGGCGGAGTCGCTCGGCCGGGCTATCTGGTCAGTGCCTGGGTTCCTCAACACTTGTGTCTTTGCTAGGGATTGGGCGATGTCGCAGAGCGATCACACATACTGGAGTGACCCCGGCGAGAGGATAGTCTGAGCAGCAACGCGACAGACGATGATCCTTTGGTCAATTCCAGTTGACTTGGAAGAACAACAGGAGCTGACGCTATCCCAGACCTGAAAAAGTATCCTCAAAGTCAAGTCCAGGGGTTCGACCTCTAACCGAGTTTTCGGGAAGCCTAGCCCGAATGAGACTGTCTTGGCCTACTGTATCAAGATTGACTTCTCATCCGGTCTTTTCCTCTTCTTCTTGCTCATCCTCTGATTTTACATGGAGCTGGCATATACCGACTACTGTGCTTACGGGATTGTAAACCACTGGCTTTGATGCTCCATCTTCTAAACCTTACGAGTGCCCCTGCACTTGCTGTTGCAGTCAGTGTTTTCAGATCTATCAGTAGTTGTACACCAATGAAGCCCCGCATGTCTGCATGTATGCTCTTAAGACTGACTTTCACTTGTGATATCGACTGTATCGTTATCTGTCGTCTCCTTTCGCATTGCTCTGTTTTACTACTCGCTGTTGCTGGGGTTCAGGTGAAAATCCAGTGACGAAGCCGGTTGAGCAAAAGTACAAGGCCATAGTGAGCCTGTTCATGATAGTATTTGTTTGATCGAAAGGTGTCATCCCGTTTCAATGTTCTATACAAGCAGTATTTGTACTGCCGTGTCGTTATCCTTCCTTACAGCCCTATGCTGAAACCTTGTGCCATCCACACAACCGTGGAGATGCCCACCACCATCCCATTCTCTTCCGTCCGAACCCCAAGATCAACCATCCCTTACCCTGCTGTATTATACAGAACGCCCGCTCAAAGCTCGCTTCCCAAAGATGCTCGAGAATCGTTACGACATTAAACCCATCTGTCTTCGCAACGGACTAGCGCTAAGACTTCCCTCCTCGCTGGCCCCAATCCCACTATCGTCAACAGCCACTTCGGGATCGGTATCGATATCCCATTCCTCCTCCCCTTCTCCCTCCTTCGCCATCTCCTCTCCATCGCCACTAGGCCCACTCCATCCCTTTTGAACCGCGCCCCTCGTGTTCCATCTCAGGGCTCCCCGCAAACTCTCGAACCACTCTCCCCCGGCCCCACCCTCTCCGACAACCGTCGGGAACGGATACTGACTGGCCTCGACCGTCACGAAGTCGCCCTGCCGCAGCTCGACGCGCCCTTTGCCGTCGAAGGAGCAGTATGCCGTTGCGCGGGAGGAGCGCGGGACGGCGATGCGGAGGAGCAGCGTGTCGGCGAGCACCATGGGGCGGAAGGAGAGGGTGTGTGGACAGATGGGAGTTAAGAGGATGGCGGGTAGTGAAGGGTGCACAAGGGAACCGCCAGCGGAGAGGGAGTATGCCGTTGAGCCTGGATAACGGGTCGATTTAGTGGACGTTTGAAACAGGAACGAGAAACGATGACGTGGAATGAATCAGAGCTTACCGGTCGGAGTGGAGAATATACAGCCGTCTGCCTGGACGACGGTCAAGAGCTCGTCGTCACCGTACAGTTCTAGATTCGAGACGTACGGACTCGGACCCCTGTCAATGACCAATTCGTTCAGGACTTCGAACTGCTCGCCCTCCTCCACTTCACCGTTACCCGTCGATTTTGTACTCGTGCGATATACCGTGCATGTAAATCTCATGCGCAGGTTCACCCGCATACCCTGCTCTCCCAACACACGATCGAGGTGTTGCTTGTAATGTGCGAACTCGAAATTCGTCAAGAAACCCAGACTGCCAAGACTGAAACTGAGGATGGGTGGGACGATGCGCTGGAAGAGCCAGGAGGTGAAAAGAACGGTGCCATCACCGCCGAGCGTGATGACGAGATCGAACTTCTCGGGAGACGTCCAGCACAAGTCCGGCGTCCAGTATTTGAGCTTTTGTTGATATCTAGGGTTCGTGTCTAGCAGTCCTGCTGCGTCGAAGCGTTTCGAATTACGGAGCTTGGCGTCCACATAGACGTTGATACCGAGGTCCGAGCCATAGCGCGGCGTCTTGAGAAGCCATTCGGCCAATTCCCTGGTCAACGTGACAAGATGATTATCCCTTGCTTTGGTAACGATCATGATATTCCGAACAGCACGTTTGATGGGCCGTCGTTGCAGCTGTTTTGAAACCTCGCGAACACCTGTCGCCGTCTGCATGAGGCGCGAATGGGACATCCACTCGTCGTCCGCAATCTCCTCGAGAACTTTCTCGATGTTTACAGCATCGTCGAAGCGTTGGTGGTAGAAGCAAGGGGATTTCAAGGACGTGAAACGCGCTGTTGATGGGGTAAGTTCGCGCTGGAGACAGGAAAGTTGAAGTTCCGAGAGTGCGGCGGAGAGTCTTTGCGATGTTGCGGAGCCCGGTGTGCTGTCATGGCTCATAGAAACGCTGCGCCGGCCTGAGAGCGAAGCTGTCAGAGGCATCGTTGAGTTACCGGCGTTGGGACGTCGTGAGGCAAGTGCCTTCAGGATGGTCTGGCGAGGGATTGAATCAATGGACACAGCACTTTTACGGTGGTTCAAGAAGGATGTTGGAACTTGCGAGGGAAATTGTGAAGAGGACGGTAGTGATGTTGCGTAGTCCTGTGGGGAACTGTCGACTTGTGTTGATGCCTGCGATATTGTACTGGCTGGTTTTTCAGCTCCGTAAATACCGTGCGTCGCTCCGTTCGTATTCAGCGGATCCAGGTATACTGCATACTCGCGCAACAAAGTGTCGCCAATGCTTGAAGACGGTGTGCTTCCCGTTGGCGTTGTGTTTATCGCGATTGTCGGCACCGCGCCAGTCTTAAACGCCTCGAAGGTTTGTGTCCCCTTCGATGTGACATTGGTCCTATCTCCCTCGTCGTTTCTACGGTGTGAGTGTGCCTTTGCAGGCATGGAAGTTGCCATAGTACTGTTTGCGATCCTGAGCTATCACACCCCGGACCCCAGGGCCACAGTACCGGCTTACGGCGATGACCAAGCAGCACCAGTCGGGTCAGCACTACCGGTGGACTTAACGGAGGTTCCGGACTTTGCAGGCTGAGGGAGGGTGAGATGGATGGATGGATGAAGGATGAAGGATGAATCGAGCGGCGAATAGATGGTTTTAGATGCGCAACAGTCTGCGTCCTGATATCATATTAATGTTATCCGGTTCCTGGAAATATGCAGTAAGATAAATATAAGCATGAGCCGTGTCCGGCGGACGGTTTCCTTCCGAATTGTTGGATGAGTGATGGCCGAGTCTTGCAGCAAGCGACAATCCTCCGTCAATTGGCTTGATCGGAGTCCTGCTGAACGTAGTGGTGTTGTTGCTACTTTGCAAGGTCGATTTTAGCCTGATATACGGAGTGTCCGGTCTGTTGTTCTGTGAAATGCGGAAGTCGGCCGACACAGCTGATGGCGCAAAGATATACAGTAGATTTGCAGAGGAGAGCAAGATCACGTTGCCGCAGGTCACTTGCGAATGAACTCTCAGAATCTCAGGAGGTTGTGATACGAGCAGTGACAATGGACGAATGAGGCCCTGGTCACTTCATGTAGTGTAGTGATAGTGATCGGCCATGCAGATGGCGGAAACGAAAAGATCCATTGACAGGCCTACCTTCGGTAGTAAAGGATGAGGAAGCATAAAGCATTGCCCTACTTCAAATGCCGCAACCATCAAGGTCGAATCTATAAGGCAGTGCTCAAGAAGTCCTTCATAATCTTCCTTAAGCGTCAGTATCTTCCTTCCGATGTGGACATCAATTAGCTGGCACTAAGGTACCTTAGTCATCAGTATATGGGTAGTCACATGACATGCTGACTAATGCTTGTTTACATGTACATTAAGGTGAGGTACCTTATCAGGTGAGGTTCTAGCGCAGCACCCGATTAGGGTTCATCTTAGCACCACTCTCAACCGAAAGCTGGAAGCTCCTATCTTCTCCCTTTCTCAGCATCATACATCTTGAATAATGACTCCTCTGTTACCATTGGGCCCGAGAGCCTCAAGGGCTTTGTTTTGCTCCAGAACTTTTCAGCTAATATCATCTATCAAGAACTATGGAACTGTCTCAGACGCTCCAATCAACCCCGCTGCCTCTGCCATTAGCCCCTCTGTCGACCCCACCAGATCCGTCTTTCACAGAGCAATTGAAGCTCAGACTCCCCGCACAAACTGGACAAGAGATGAAATCAAGGAACTATACGACACTCCATTGATGGAGCTTGCTTTTGCAGCCGTAAGAATCAAGGATTTCAATTGATTCCGTTTTGAAGCATAGCCGATTTAATTCTCGGTTCAAATAGGGCACAGTCCACCGTCGTTACCATAACCCCTCCAGCATCCAAATGTGCACCCTCCTGAACATCAAGACAGGCGGGTGTTCCGAGGACTGCAGCTACTGCGCACAATCGTCACGCTACAAGACCGGAGTCGCAGCATCCAAGATGGTAAATGTCGAGTCCGTCCTCTCTGCGGCGAAGATTGCCAAAGAAAACGGAAGCACGAGGTTCTGCATGGGTGCGGCATGGAGGGACATGCGAGGCAGGAAAACGAACCTGAAGAACATCAAGGCGATGGTGGAGGGGGTGCGGGGGATTGGAATGGAGGTTTGCGTTACGTTGGGGATGATTGATGAGAGCCAGGCTAAAGAGCTCAAAGAAGCTGGCTTGACGGCATACAACCACAATGTGGACACGTCTCGAGAATTCTACCCAAGCGTCATCACAACACGCACGTACAATGAGAGACTGGCAACTATCGATGCGGTACGACAAGCGGGGCTGAACGTCTGCACAGGCGGTATCCTTGGGTTGGGCGAGCAGGCAAAGGACCACGTCGGTCTGATCCACACTGTTGCCACACTCCCGGCACACCCCGAATCCTTCCCAGTCAACACACTGGTACCGATCAAGGGTACGCCTCTCGGGGACAACGAGCCCATCTCCTTCGACAAGATCCTCCGGACTATCGCCACAGCAAGAATCGTGATGCCGAAAACCATTGTGAGACTTGCAGCAGGACGCACGGCACTCAGTGAGGAACAGCAAGTCTTGTGCTGGATGGCGGGCGCGAATGCTGTGTTCACGGGAGAGAAGATGTTGACTACGCCATGTAATGGTTGGGATGAGGATAGGGTGATTTTTGAAAAGTGGGGCTTGAGACCGATGGAGAGTTTCGAGGTTGAGGCTTTGAGGGAGGACAGAAAGTCTGATATTATAGAGCCCGTGATGACCGAGCAGACATCAAAGCAAGCTTCTGTTGCGGTTTAGGGCAATAGAAGCAAAGGATCCCTTTTTATTATGATTGATATCATGATGAGTCGGTTATAGTCGTGCCTTGTTGGCTTCGATAGCTCGTCTTGCTTTTTCCGTTTCCAATTCCACCCACTCTCCCATCCTTCGAGCCAATTTATCAACTTCATCAAAAGCATTCCCCGCATGCAAGCAAACTCTCACCCTCTCTGTACCAACCGGCACAGTAGGAGAGACCACAGGCCGGACAACAAAACCACCAGCCTGACAATATTTCGCCAGGCTGCGAGGCTTGCTGCTGAGGATAGAGAAGATAGGGCTAAGTGGTTGCTGGGGAGGGATGGTGAGAAGATGCGAGGAGGGGTTTGGCAGGTTCTGCAATTGGGAATAGAGATGGCTAATTAAATGGTGGAGGTGGTTGGAAAGCTTTGAAATTATTAGGCTGATAGAAGGATGGAACGTTTCGCGGATCTATCGGCTTACCTGCTCGGTTGCACCACTTTGGAGGAGGGAATAGCTTGCTCGGATGGCGGCCAGGGATGGAAAGGACATGAATGTTGTGTAGATCAGCGGACGCGCGTAGTTAATGAGATAAGACCTGACAAGGTCGTCACATAGGATTATTGCTATTTTCCCCTCGTCAGTCATATCAATCATGGTAAAACGGTTTCAGGGGAACTCACCGCCGTTGCAGCCCAAGCCCTTACCAAACGTATGTAACCTTGCAAACACCCTCTTCTCTAGACCCAACATGCAGACAATCCCTCTGCCATTCGGCCCGTATATGCCCGTCGAGTGCGCCTCATCCACAACCACATGGCCATTGCCGTTCGGCAGGACTCTCTTGACAAGCTCCACGATTTCCTTCAGCGGCGTCAGGTCTCCATCCATCGAATACAGACTTTCCACCGCCACAAAAACGTTCCTCTTCCCTAACCTCACCCCCTCATCCCTGACGACCTCCTCAATCCGCCGTTCCAGATCTCCCACACAGTTATGCCGAAAGGGCACCCCCGTCGATGCACGCGACAAGCGCATCCCTTCATGCACACTGGCATGGATAAACTCATCGTAAAAGATCACGTCGCCCGGCTGAGGCACGCAAGCGAAGAAGCCCGCGTTCGCATCGAAGCCGGAATTGAACAGAAGCCCCGCGGGCGCCTTGTGGAAGGCGGCAATGGACCGCTCGAGCGCTTCGGCGTAGCTGGAGTTGCCGTCGAGCAGGCGCGAGCCTCGGCTGCCGATGGCGTGGGCGCAATGGGTGGTGGTGAGTTCGGTCATGAAGGCGGAGCGGAGGAGGGGCGAGGTCGAGAGGGACAGGAAGTCGTTGGATGAGAAGTCGGCGGAGCTCGCGGGCGATAGGGTCAGCGTCCGCAGGGATGAGGTCTGGGCGCGCTTGAGGAGTCGGTTTTGTAGGGAGTCTTGCAGGGAGGTTTTCGAAGATGATGTCGACGAGGGCATCTTTGCTTCGATTCCTGGCTCAATGGCTGGAAGAATCGAGGTTTGCTCAGGCTGTTGGAATCCAGTCATCGAGTAAGGCAATGTACCTTGGGAGCGGATGAATAGGCCATGGCCAGATTATTCTCAACAGGGGAGGAAACACTTGTTTGATCTGTCTCGTAGCCACACGGTGCAGCCATAAGGTTAGGTCCCAAACGGCTATTAGCGGGGTGCTACAGCAATTCCTAGAATGTTGGCTCCTCGGTTCGCTCAGAACTTTTTGCAACTTTTTTTTGAAAATCACACTCAAATTCAGTGTTTTGATGTTAAAATCACAATAAACAAATAGTTTGCATAAAA
>JAABUJ010001532.1_pt1 | contig 33379 bp, 47 predicted proteins | sample 5559131 | NCBI WGS metagenome assembly JAABUJ01 (sample SAMN10711875, study PRJNA513366) | rock metagenome | isolation source: Antarctica rocks | place: Antarctica: Victoria Land, Mt New Zealand nord | collected 2016-01-07
CTCCAGGCCTTTATTACGAAATCCTTGCTATTATATGCGGTCTTCGTCGACCACAAATCTCTGCTCTTTTCCTAGGAGCTGCGGCTAGTGGGCTGATGCCAACAATTCTTCGCAGAATCCGAAGAGGCAGACCGCCCCTTGATGGCAATGCCTTCCCATGGACTGGATGCCCGCAGTCTTTTATGGATATTCCAGGTTCAGGTCCGTATATTTGTGAAGGATCGGGCGACAAAGTTCGAAGAGCGGATGTGTGGCGCCTTCTATACCTCCCTCCAGTCGTCGAAGATGACCTCTATTATAATAGTCGTCCGTTCACGCCTTGGGCGCCTTTTGGGAACAGCAGTGTGCAGAATTGTGTGTTTTGGGTTGCCTCTCATTTACATTGTACCAGACACCATCTGGAATATCAGCACTGAAACTGGGAGCTAATGAACGGTTCAATCATTGAAAATCAAGGATTCGACAAAGCCACTGTTCAATGCTTTCCAGAAGCAGACAGTTCAAAGATCGAACTGATAACAACTGCGGAGTTTCCTAAAATCCAGCTTAATCAGGAAGTGTCCCAGGAGGCATCGCTTGACATATTTCGGTGGGTTACAGTCAACGGCGAAGGAGTTCCTCCTGAGGAAGTTTACAAGGACAAGTGGGTACAAGTCGAAGACGACAGTGACGAAGAGTCAGATGTTGTAAACGACGACAACAGTGTTATTGCAGATGAACAGCAGAATGGGTTGGAAGAGTGGCTCGGCAGGGTCAATGAAGCCGTCCCAGATAAGTTTGGATTTGATGATAGGCGCTAGCTACTGCTTTGTTCCATAGATTGTTGGCGATGGGTCTCTACCAATAATCAGGTTTGCCACCTGGATGATCATCACACTTTTTGCAAATCCTGTAGTGTACACCATTGCAATCAGGTCACACCTGACAACGTTTCCACTGCTTTTGACAGCCTGCAGCCCCGCAAGTCTCGTATTTATGCTTGTTATTCAGGTGAGAGCATTCGGACGCATTACACCAACCGCTCTTGCCAGAACTTGTACTCATCGTATCGAATAGTTGCAGTCTATCTTACAATTAGAATCCCATTTCTTCCCGCACAAGGAGAGAGGCGCCCACCTTTATGTCCACTTGCTTTTGTTTGCTATTAACAAAGTACGGCTGGACCAGAGCTATCATTTATAATTAAACGGAGCCATTCTCAAGGGTGAGTCATTGGTATCACCGGTCTCGATTAAAAACCGTGCGGTAGAGGGCCCACGCAGTAGAAGGCATAGAACCTTGCGCAAGTCTAGAGGTGGCTCGGATTAATTGACGCAAAAACATGCAACAATCCCAAATAGTTAACTTTCTGGAACTTTTTTGCGACCGAAGCTTAGCGCACCTTTCAGCGCTCTGGGATTCCCAGAGTCACAGAAGTACTGGGTAACCCGCCCCAGATTAAATCCGCCCTGGCTAAGAGCTCCTAGCTTGAATTATCATCTGGGACTTTCTGCCTGTCCTCCAGGCCGTCTCAGGATTCTCTCACAGGAGTAAAACTGCCGTAGGACGTAAATCATGGGATACAACATGTAGGACACACCTCCCACCATAGAAGCCGTCCTAAATGGCAATTTGACCTGGATGGGCGGTCCCAGACGCCCAGTTGTCCTGGGACAACTGGGCCAGGACAGATTCAAGTCTGGGGCTGCTCAACCCAGCTACTGGGGTGCGAACAGCACTGGAACGCTGGCAGCACTGGGGTGCGCGTGAGCAGTACTGGGGTGTGCTATATATATCATCACCTATTAATAGAGTGATGCTCGACAGTAATGCTTTCCCAGTCATATTAATAGCAAATAACAGAGCTGTGGCAGCGCAAAGTGGGCTTCTCTAAAACCTGTGGTTCCGGCTTTGTAATCAAAGGTGTAGCCCTAACCGCACTCTCCCAGAAGACCTAGTACTGTTATGTCTTGATCCAATACCGGCTCACAGTCACTCTACACTTAGTCCTAAGGAAGAGTCTCCTGGGAGAAACTACTTGGTAGGCGTTTACTATCTCATTCTTCTTGACATCATTAATCTGAGCTCATTTTTAAAATTCTCACTGGTTCTCACACATCAAATGCGCTTTTCCAAGACTCTATTCGTGTTTCTAGCATCAAAATGTCTATGAAGAACCAGAGAAGCGCTACGTCGGTACAGCTCCATAATAGATAATAACAGGAATACGTACACACAACATGCCACCAGTACGCCATACCAAAAACATGTAGATAAGTCGACGACACATGGGACAATCAAGTGCGAGAGCCTAGGCACGCAATAAGATCTTGTGTACCTTCGCAGTGTGACTCTTAAACACCCTAACATGTGGAAGAACCAGTCCACTGGCCTTGCACTTGGGATGCGGACATGGGATCGGGTCATCTGAGGCAAATGTTTTTAGGTGTCGCTCAACCTCATCCATCATCTTGTTGGGCCGAGAGTACTCAAAGGTCCGCCCTTCGTAGGATTTGCGTTTGTCACCGAGGCAGAAGATGCATTGCGTAGGCTTGCACACCAGGGGATAGTGGTCTTTCATATTCTCTTCCAAGTTCTCCGGGTACGTTTTGGGAGCGGTCATCGATTTTCTTGGTGGTTGAGTCGACCATGGGCGGCTACGTCGACTTTCTTGTCGGCCGCATAATGCTACCCGGGCTCGAAGGGCCTTGATCCTCCGAGCATGCTTCTCGTGATCCGGAAGGTCGGCGATCGGCTCGCACGTCAATTGAACTATTTCACCTCTCTCGGGAATATCGTATTGGAGGGGTGCCGGGGGCTTGACGTCTTCGTCGGACGCTGCGAGAGACGAATCGGCAAACTGAGCCTCTAGAGTCGCAGTGTCGGCGTGTCGAAAATGTCTCTTCCGGGCCTTTTCAAGCATCCGATTTCGACGGTTGGTTTTTTCACGGTGCAAGGCGGCATCCACATCTTTCTTTTTCTCGCGCAACGGGTCATTTGGAGGAGCTCGTCGGACGAATTGATATTTCTTCTTGAGTTTCTTAGTGAGATCTTTGCTCATGCGACTGAGCTGAACTACTCGCGTGCTGTTAGCCACCTTCCTTGACTGCTCGTCGCACAGTTTATTTGGTACATCGCAATCAACGGTCAATGTCATAAGCCTGGCCAGCTTTTGCACGACGTCGTCAGAAGGACGGCCTAAGAAGGCCGCTTGCGTATTGAATTGAACCTTCCGATCCAGGTAGTATCGGACTGCATCGGAGCGGTGATCAAATATCTGGTCCCTCACAGATGGTGGCGCTTTGTCTACGGTAATCTCGAGTATTAGTATCGGCGTCATCAAAGAAGAAGAACGCACTGGTAGAAGAACTGACTTACTATTAACTGCGTTGACTAAGCCACGTTGGGCACAATACTGAGTAAAGGACAGCTCCAGCCCGGAGTTGTGACCCAGTCATCGGAGATAACGAAGCCATGTACTCGATCGCAAAGGCTGCGTTGGTGATGTGCAATACCCATCCACGGCGTGTCCAGGCTCACGGAAGACCGGGGTATCAAGGACGTTGCGTTTCATTTTCAACTGAAGACATTTTTTCTCAGAGGGGACCTTGACGCCAAAAATATGGCTGACATTCCTTACGGACTGAGCGGTGAAAACGTCATTGTGAAGAACCATGAAGAGTAGATGGTTGAGAAGACAGAGAAGAGAGTTCTCTTCTCACTCAATGATAAATGTCTTTCTGTTTGAGAATAGTTCAGCGATGATATTGAAGATGCACAGAAATAAGGGGAAAATTTACTTCTGAAGGTGATTATCTTCTTCTTTTGTATGAGTGAGTGTCACCTTGGCGAATAGGATGTTAGGCGCCCCAGAGATACAGTTAGATGTGATGATAAAAGTGATGTGTCTTCAAAGTAAGCACCTTGATCTCATCTAGGCCTGCATCAATGCCATCATCAGTTTCACTATCACTGTCACTATCATAGTATCTGCTGACATTATCATCAGTGTCAGAATCACAATTCAACCTGATAAGCATAACTCAATCATTCTTTCAGTTCATGTTCTTGTCTAGATCTTGATCTTCATCATCATTTCTTGATCTGCTGATCACCACAAAATGATTAATGAGCTTGTGAGTGTCATTCTTATTCTTAAACTGTAATCATGTGTTAAACATTGACACTGATCAGCAATCAAAATACAAAGTCATGAGAATGCTCACAGCAACATAGTTTTGTTGCTGCTTGTCTTGAAATATGACATTGTTATGCACTCAGTGATGAAAAAGAATGTAATATAAATCATTAACATTACTAACATCTTACTTCTTTGAGAGTCTGCAGAGTTTATAGTCATTCACAAGAACTTTCTTGTACTGTTAATAATATATTAGTCAGCAAGATTAGCTCTTACATAAAAGTTCACTGCACAGTCTCTTATATTGATTATATCTCTTCTAATACTGTGATTCAGTTAACAATCACTATGATCAAGAATGTATATATTCAAAACCTGTCAGTAATTATTCAGGCTCTTGCTGACTTACACTCTTAAATAATGATCTAAAGTTCATTGTAAAAACATCTTAAAGTCTTCTGCAAAAGCATATTGAAGAAAGCTTTCAGAACATTGATCAATCTTGAAGCAAAATCTAATTATAGATTGATTAATCACAATAATAAATGAGTACTAAAAGATTTCAATATAACTAATCTTCTTTACTTCTTAAGAAGTGAAGCTTTGCTTTTCTTAATGTTGTCAATGTGCTTCAGAGCAGTTCAGCTCTTTGTTGTAAGCTTTTTGCAAAGATTCTTATAGTAACTTAATGATCATTTAATAGTTTTGTGATGTGTCTGTGAAGTTTTGCTAACTGCTATGATGATGTGTTGCTGCAATGAAGAGTAGGCATGTCACTGTGATTGAGAACAAAGAGTAAAGAGTGTCTAGAATTAAAAGCAATGTAGCAACAGAAAAGACAGTAATGATATAGTATTGAGTAAGTGAAGTCTGCTTCACTCTGAGAACAGTAGTATGAAGAATGAGCTGAGTGTTTACAGTAAGTGATGAAAGCTTGCTGTGCATATGAGCAGAAAAGAGAATGAGATACAGCATAATTAAAAAAGACTATATCTTTATTTATGATCACTACTCTTCTTATAAGATGCAACATAAGTCATCATAAATCAGATCTGTGTTTTAACTGTTTAATTCATTACTTTATTCAGTGAAAAGTCACTTCTCAGTGTTCTGCTTACTTAAAGCAGCTGCTGAACCATCTCTTTTTGACTGTCTAAACACTAAAAAGAAAATACTGTATGTAATAACTTATTGAATAATTCTTAAGATCAATCTCAAAGTTATGAAAGATCAATTATGTTTAAATTAAATAAGTTAGATATAGAAGCTTATTAAATTTAATGTAAAAAAATAAAGTGTATTTTCATTATAAAAAGTTCTTACATATAATTAAAGATTGCTGAGACAACAAGAACATTAATAAGAGTAAAGATAAGAGCAAAGATAAGAGTAAGAATAAAAACAAGAAAAAAAATAAAAATAAGAAGAAGTTGAAGATTGTTGAAGTTAATTTGAATAATTTGAACAATTTAAAAAACTAAAGTTGTTCATAAATATAGAAATATTTATAAATAAGTTGACAAAAGCTTCTATTCAACTCAATAATGACTTAAGTACATAATTTATGCATTACTGCATCAGAACTTTTACAATTAAAATACAAATCAAATCAGTTTAAATCAAAGCTTAAGTCTCAGAATTGCTTAAAAGTGTGTTTTAAATCTTTGATGCTATTAGATGTGAATTGATCTGTAGAAAGTTGTTTCTTTTTGTTTATGCTATGTAGAGTATATATAGGAAATGATGACTAAGACATAAATAGGGGCGCTTAGTAAGAGATGAGTAAGCAACAATATCACAGCTCAACGCTCTTGGAAGCAGCGCAGCAAAACTGCTTCAAGCGGCACAGGAAGGGATTATGTCAGTCCATGTAGGCCTCCGAAGGAAAAACTCAGGTATTTTGAGACAGGACCGTTACGGCGTACGGATACCACCAATCAAGGTAGATTATTAGTGTTAGTGCATGATGATTAGAATCATCTGATATAATGTTCCCTGGGCTTCTCGGGTATGAACAAGGAAACCTAGCTGGTTGTATAGGTAGCCATCAAAGCCACTGAAATCCCCCCACCCTTCTAACACACCTGTACCTCGCCAGCCACACGACTCAAGTCCGGAAGCAATGAATCTCTCTTTAATTCGCAATCCAACTGGTGGATCAGCAAGCTGGGCTTGGTTATGGTCGTCGATGTCTTTAGGGTCATTGTCCTTGGTCAGACTATACTGGCAAGCAAGAACTGTTGGAAGGGGTGTTGCAGCGTGGACAGACAGACGGCTGATGAGCAACGGCGGTGTGGGGTTTCTTCGACAGCGGGTCAATCGAGAGGCATGCAGCCTGCTAGATCATCGGGTATTCGTCGCCATTGACAGATGATGAGCTGCTGTTCATGAAACCAGACCGGTAGAGAAAGCCGGTCGGATTATCGTCTCCATTTTGATAAGTCCCGAAGACTGTCTTTCTAACCCACAAGGCTTTGTTGCTACCACTGGACTTTTGGTAGAGTGCCCAAATCGGGACACGGCGTCTGCCTTCCAGAGTGTTTTACACAATGGTATTAGGGTCAGCAGTGTTCTCGCGTCTTCCTACATAGCTCAACGTTGTGGCGTTGTGCGGTTGAGATGCACAAAGGATGCGATGAAAGTGAAGGTCTGGATTCCATGTTCGATTATCCAGCGTCAACTGGAACGCCTTCCAACTGTCGAAACTTTGCACAAAATCGTACAGCCTGGACCGCATAGTTGCTAGATGTGTGGTCGGTATTGGATTCAAGGGCCTGAACCTTCGACCGCTCCTGAACTCCTTCCAGCATACTCTGAAAGTACTGACGGCGTGTTCCTACTGGCATTATACCCTCCATTGTAAGCACTGCTCTCAGAAACCACCACACTGCCTCACCCTCCCACGAAAATTTAGATGTAAACTCCCAAACGCTTTTGAAGATCTCCCTTTGGCATTTAGGTTTATGTCTCATCATCTGAAGTAGACAGACTAGGAATGACCAGCCTGAGATATCGGTTGGGTGAGCAAGACACCAGTCATGTATTCTCCAAGCTGAGCATTCTGCCAGGAACCAGGTCGAGTCCTCGGGTGGTTTACTGAGGTCCCTTTCCGCAATGAATCCAAGGATCCATCGAACGTAAGACCAAGCGTAGTAGTTCTTGGGATGGCGGGCGCCCGACCTCTCCACGACTTCGAGCTCTGTTCTCCACAGCAGCTCGAAGGCTTCCCTTGAGCCTGCGGAATCGCCGCCACTTGAGCTATACACTTGACAAATTTGATCAAGAAACTCCTTGACGAGCCATCGGCGGTGATGCCACAACGTAGGAGACTTTGTATGTCGATGCAGCGGGGAAGTCAGCAGGCTTTCCAGGTACATCAATTCGTTCTGGATGAAGAAATGGCTTTCTGATGTCAGACTGCTTCGCGAGGCTCTCAGATGCAGGAGTCTTCTCTTCCGGTAATTGGCCGCTGTTAGGTGCTCAGGGTCAAACAGTAAGATAACCTGGGTTGCAGCCATCGCTTCTGCAGCTTCCCGGTCATTCGGCCTGGTCAGCTCCAATGCACCGAATAAGGTATTTCTGGCCACCAGAAACGCCTGAACAAGGGCTTTCTTCGGAATCCCTAGGTTTGGGCCATCCTGAAGGATCGGCGACGAAGTCCCATACTGTAGGGGAAAGCCTGCTGGAAGAACCTCGATTTCCAGCAGATGCCCAGGATGAGCATTGAAGAAGTGTGTAAGCTCATTGTACAGTTGTTGCGGGCTTGGTGGAGTGTTTGGATCTCCATCGTTGCTGGGTGATGACATGGTGGGGGTTCGGAAGCTCCAGAGCAAGCGAGATCGAAACGATATTGCAACCATTGTATGACGAAGCCTGAACTTCGACTTTAGAGATTACTGCGACAGATGTTCAGAGAAGAGACTACAATATCAGCTCCAAGGACTCGAGTATCTCGAGTGTATCAGGCTTTCACTGAGAGCGTTACAAATGTCCTCTCTCCTGCTCTCCGTTTTCCTGCTGCAGCTCGCAATACACCTGATAAATTCATTCGGAGCGGCTACAATCAACACCGTGGTCTGTACAGTGGCAGAGTCCGCCTCAATGCTTTGCTGACGGTCACAAAGTTATGGACACTATTCAACAAACTCCCCACTTCGACCTCGAAAGGGGTGCAGGATCAGACACGCCTCAGCCGAGAAGTGGTACGCCTGAAGCGTGAAATGAACAGTACGAGCAGCCAGGACGAGTTCGCGAAGTGGGCCAAGCTGCGAAGACAGCATGATAAGGTGCTCGCGGAATATGAACAGAAGAGTGAGACACCCGGTCGTATCTGGTCCTGACCCGGCTGTGGATGCTGATTACTGTTTCTTACAGCGAATTCTCTCAACGCCTACAAGACTTCTTTCGATAACACTGTAACGATTGGCAGGTGGCTCCTCACCAACGGTCTACGGTTCTATCTCCAGTTCTGGTACGCGAAACAAGCCCTGTTCTGGATACCGAAGGGATGGTTACCGAGTTATGCGGAATGGCTGTTGGCATTTCCAAGAGCGCCGAGAGGGAGTATTAGCATTCAGGTCTGGGGCGTAGCGTGTGCAAGTGTCGTTCAGCTGGTCAGTACTGCGGTCATAGCTCTGTATGCGCTCGCTATCCAGCAGAGACGGGGGATAAGGAAAGCAGGCAACGAGAAGGGAGAACCGATGCCAATAAGCGCAACTGGCGGACGGGCGCCGCCAGGGAACGCTGGGGGAGGGGAGAGGAAGAAGGAGCTGTAGTCATAGTGCTATTACCAGTTCACGGCCGTCTTCTTGTATAGTACGACTATCAGAGTGTGTACAATTCTCTTTCAACCAGTAAATATTTGTTTCTCATCAAATTGACGCAAGGTCTGTCATGGCTTTCGCTGTGACGCTGCAACACGAAGTGAGATGACCCCTTGGCAGAGGTAACAAAGTCCATCTAGGCATTCATATTGACTTTCATTGACCATGGGAGAAGGAGGTCTTCAAAGCTTCGATAGTGCCTATTCAATTTCCATTTTCCGCAGACTCAATGGTCTGCGCAAAGACAAACGACCGTACATAACAGATCTTTGCATTGATATCTGTCATGTCTGGTGCTTGCTGTAGGAATTGTGGTTGTGTGTTAGCTGTAGCTCAGAACTTTCAAGATAGGAACCACTTCCGCCAGCGTTGCACGGATGTTCGGCAGGTGCCGTGCACTTCGTCTCACATGTAAACAGACACAGTCGCCAACTCTTGACCCGCATCCAACCATGCGAATGGAAGACCGATAGTTACAATTACCTCCACCACCCCCAACCATGGTGTCTACAGCTACGTATGCAACCCTCAAGTACCACCTAAAGCCATACTTACCAGCCTACAGCATCCAAACCCTCCTCTTCACCGTCGCACCGCTTCTCCTTCCCCGCCTGATAACCTACTACCACACCGCGCGCGCCTCCACCGCCTCCCAATCCGCCCCCATCCGCGCCGTGCCCCCCAAAACCCGACGAGCCCTCAACCTCCTCTTCCTATCCGCCGCCCTCGCCTTCCTCAGCACCCTCCCCTACTTCGCCCCCGAAAACATCTTCACCCTGACCTCCTCCCGGCTCCAAACCCCGACCGACGTCCTCTTCACCCGCCTCTCCGCCCTCCGACCCCCAACCCCAACCGACGCCTTCCTCCGCACCAAACTCGTCTCCCTCGAATCGCGTCTCCTCTACCTCAGCCACGGCCCGGACGCCCTCGCCACCTGCGCCTTCTGCACCCCCACCACCCCGGAATCCTACACCTACTACGCTCTCCCGACCCTCCTCCTCCCGCACTTGCTACACCTCCTCGTCCTCGGCGCCGCCACCTCCAGCACCCTCACCGGCCGCGCCGCCAAACGCAAGTGGCGCACCCCCGCCACCCTCGCTGCCCTCGCCCTCGCCGGCCTCGACATCTACGCCCTCGCGGCCCACGACCACCGCGCCAACGCGCGCGCCCTGCGGCCCGCGGACCTCGACCCCTTCCACTGGCGCATGCGGACGTTCCGTGGCCTGGCCGTCGCCGTGCTGGACGGCGCGCTGGCCTACGCCCTGTACCTGTCGAGCACGAACCGGATGTTCGTGACGCCGCCGAGTGTAGCCGAGAGGGTCGAGGCCGCGACGCGCGTGCTGGAGGCGACGCAGCGGAAGCTGGGCGCCGTGGGGATCGTGCGGAATGTGGTGGTAAGAGACGAGCCGTTGAGGCGGAGGGCCGAGGCGTATTGGCTTGCCGAGGGGGCCATTATGCGCGAGGTGTTTGAGGAGAGGGAGGCGCTGGAGGCGGTTAACGGGGCGGTGGCGAGCGGGAGGGTCGAATTGAGGGTTGTCGAGGCGGAGGCGGCGAGTTATGCGGAGAGGGTTACGGGGGGGTTTGAGGTGCATACTGCTATACCGGCGTGAGGGGTTTTGAAGTAGCATATGCTGGATATAAAACCGTCGGGACTTTGACTTCGATAGGGGCGTTCGGGATGTGGTGGTAGCCAGCCTTCTTCACCTCATGACTAGAGTTTGGTATACAAATCTAGCGTGCTGATTTACGTGTTGTAGAAGGTTACACACAACTCGCAATAGTCTGTTCACCCTTGAAGTAGTACGTGGTACGAAGGCTATTTGCAAAATTGTCCGCCACCCCACAAAAATATTATGCTCTCCTATAGTGTCGCCTAAAGTCGTGGGGTGGCGGACAAATTTGCAAATAGCCTTCGTACAATGGAAGCAACATGCAGACGGCTTGTACCAGCGAACTCTTAAATCAAAGAAAGTTGATTTCAATACAGACAGCCGTTATGTTATCGGTAGGCTCTCGACTGGTCACGAACGCCAGCCATATAATACACAACAAGCGCGCTTCGGAACACCGATGAATGAGCGTAACACCCCAAGACCCCATATTGCGAAGGTATCCAAAGCCCCCATACGCCAAGAAGTAAAGGAAAGCGGCCGTGAGGGAAACACGCAGCATAACACTAGCACATTACATCTGAGACTCCATCAGACATTCTACATCCTATTGGCATACATAGCCGGATGGTGCGCCAAGTCGGGTCTCTCCACATCCGCACTCTTAGCGAACTTCGCAAACTGCCCGTTATCGGCATGCATCGGCCCCGAGATATTCAAGGGGAGCCGAGGCTGCTGCTGCTGGCGCGTCTCGACTTCCGGACTCGTGTGGTAAGATGGCACTGTGTCGGAGCGGCCGAGGTGGAAGGATCGCCGACTGCTGCTGGAGGAGCGGTAGAGGTCGACTTTCTGCGAGGCTACGGCGCCGTAGGATCGGACCATGCGTGCCGTCACGCCGATTTCGGCGTCACGGAAGACATAGCTCTGTGGGACATTCGGGTGTTAGTTGGTTGAGATGGACTCGGCGCGAACGGGTGATACGGGGGGGAAGGGGCTGTGGTGGACTTACGCTTATGATGTTGAGAAAGCCTAGAATGATGACCACGATTCCCGAGGATATGACGATCCGCCAGAAAGCGAGGCCGAGCGAGTCTTCACTTGTTGCTCCCTTGTTTAGATTGCCCAGGATGGAGACGCCGAGGATGATCATGGCAACGCCGAGGGTGACGAAGCCAGAGTTGAGGCTCAGAAGAGGCCAGTTGCGGACAAAGTAGGTTCGGAAGAGTGGGAATTCGGAGACGATTAAGAAAACTGTTTTCGGGTCAGTAGGAATAACGGGACCGCTATGGAAGGCGCCCAGGCGACTTACTGCCGGTAATGGAGGTGATGAGGTGACTAGCACCGTCAAAGAAAAAGAACCTGCTTGTACTCAGTAAGATGATAGACGGAGGAACGTTTGGAAACGTACTTGGAGATGAAGAAAGTCTTGACGAGCATGACCCAACTGGCGGCGATAACGGCCAAGAGGGCGATGATGTTCATTACGCGGATCGTATTGAGTATGATAAAGCCTGGGCCAGCCAGAGATCTCTTGAAGAACGACATATCGCGGGAGAAGGTCGCTCAACGGTGGAAGAAGTCGCTGGAATAAAGGATCTTGAAGAAGGCAACTATCAGTATCAAGCAACTGGATAGGAATTCGGATGCTACTGACGGTAAGCGTAGGTCAGTGAAAATGAGGTATAATCGTTGTGAGGCTTGAGGGGCGTCGACGCGGCGGTATCGTACTTCAGAGTCCCAATAAATGAAGGAAATGTAAATGCAGAGCCGAATTAGTGAAGGCTTGATCAACAAGAAGAATGAAAGAGTAGTAAAGTGAATGGGCCTGGAGCCTTCGAGTTTCGTGGACCTTCAAGGCCTACTGGGCAGTGTTGAGGATCGATGAGAGTGAGGAGGACAATGAGGCACTGAAATATAGATATGAAGAAAGTTCATGGAGAATCCATGAAACGCGTGCGGAGCGGCATAGCTATACGAAACAGTAGCTATTCATCGTGAACCAAAAATGTCTGATTGAACAGCGCGACGGTGACATATATGGGCCAGTATATGCCATGGCGCCCGAAGCTTCGACCAATAACTTCCTCTATAATGCAAGTTGGAACGCATATTGGTACACTCCGAAGTGTGAGATCCAGTAAGAAGGACTGGCTCCTGTTGCTTCCCAGTGAGGTGGACCAATTGTTTCAAGAGCGCGCGCATGCTAAAGACACGACCCTGAGGCGGCTACGCCCAAATAAGACCGCGCCGGAAAGGTCGCGATGATTCACTCTAACGTTAGAAGAGCATAGGGGATGGTATGGTATACACGAAGGCATTGCCCCTAGCTCTTGCAAATCATCTCCGCCACGCAATTGCACCTTCATGAAGCTCCGCCGCAGAGGAGAGCTTGTGAATATTACGATCTCTTACGCTTTGAGTTGGTAAGATATATCCTTAAAAATAGGTGTTCATGTCAACAACTTCCAAAATATATGGCTGCTTCAATGATGCATTTGCACCAGACCACTTGTGCAGTCTGGTAAGACAAAATATTGAGACGGCAGTCTCAAAAATTGCAAAATTTTTGCCTCCACTGTGAATCGAACACAGAATCTCGTCATGAACTTGACGTTACTAGTGACGCGCTTTACCATTAAGCCATAGAGGCTAGAAGATATCAAATGTTTGCTTATACACCAATATGATCCGCTTGCTGTATTTATTCGAGAGATTGGGTCACGACCCTTAAGAAGGAAGGTCCGTGATAATTGAGTTGACATCTAATATTGTGTCCTCTAACTCAAGTATCTTACTACCTATTTCCCAGTCCTCTCGTCCCATATGTCACACCTAAAGCAACACGCGTTCAGACGTTTAGGCATAAAAATAGGCCTGAGCTCTGGGTCGAATCTAGGGGAGATGATATATGGGTAGCATTTTCGCGGGGAAGCTCTGGGTATTCCCCGCTTGGACAACAATATCAGACTGATATGAAACACGAGGATATGCTTTGCAATGCTTCAATATTAATACTATGAAGAGTCAGGAGCTTCTCATACCTTACCAAGGGCAGGAGGGACGAGATCTTAGCGCGGGGCACTTGTTCAAAAATAGATCCCACAGTTTTGATTTTCCTAGCGTCAGGTAAGCATAACTGTTGCAGCTTCCGGCGTCAGCACAACAACCTAGCAGCCACCGCGCTCTGCGACGAAGACACCGACCCAGAAGGTATCGCGGACACTCGAGAGCAACACCCATGGCTCGGGGAAACCAGCGGGACAAGGCGCGGGAAAAGAACCTCAAGGACAAGGCCGGCGAAGTACGTCAAATCCTTTCCTCGACTCTACGTTCTCGTGAAGTGGGGATTGACCTATATCGGTGGATCTAGAAGAAAAAGAACAATGTACGTCGTTGACAGCAACTGAGGATCAGTGCGCTGTCGTCGTCTAACGGTCCGTGCCTGAACAGCAATCCGGCACCGAGTTCCAGCGCACGAAAGAGCAGCAGGCCGCTATCATGCGCCAGAAGCAGGACGAAGGTAGTTCCATGATCTCACCACGGAAAAGCGTCGTGACTGTGAAGGGGATATGGTCGCTAATGTCTGTCGACGACAGCGAACGCGAAGAGGGCTGCCGAGTCGAACAAGAAATAGAGTACTCCGCGAGCGAGAATCGACGTCTCTAGTGAGGCCAGTGGCATCTAAGCATGGGGTACTCTTCTTCCAAGATGAACAGTCTAGCATGATACTTCGAGAAGAGAGTGCAATTTCCATTAGCGCGGCGCATCGGGGCTTAACGTTAGACTGTCTTTCTAGAGCTGCAATGCTCGGTTTTGAATAGTGAACGATCAAGTTGACTATGCTATTATGGTGATCAATAGAGTCTTAGACTATGTTACAGGAACTGAATACCGTAGGAGGCGGCCGGAATCTTAGACGCGACAACAGTAACCAGAATGCACTGTTCGTGACTCTTGTTGGTGGTCGGGTTAATACCAAAGACCATTCCTTTCCAGCAGCGATTGTTGTGTGTCTGCAATAGAACCAGCGTCACAAGGAAGTAGCAGCACCAGCTCCCAAGTATAGTAAGCACCGGAGTGACGGTAGCGGTGGCCTTACAAGTAAATCTGGTGTCCACCAACAGGAACATGAAACTTGAGACTGGGCTGACCGTGTTACTTGGCTTCGGCACATATCCAAGATCGACATCATTCGCCATCCTTTAGCCATCCTTTCGCAAGGCAAAGCGAAGATGCATTGACCTCAAAATTGTCCCAATCAAGTCTCAATGTGTTTCCTCGCGAATGTCATAGTGCTTTGCCATTCTGTTTTATTGCACGAATTCGGGGAGATGGAGGTCTGAGGTGCGTCTCGAGTCGTATCTCAAAAGCCACTTTCCGCTTCACGGCAACAGGTCTAGCTTCTAACTGGCATCATCTTGGCCGCCGACTTCATTAGCGTCCACAACCGGTGACCAGTTCAATGTTCCACGCTTGCACAGTCGTGGACGGTCCACCATTACCACGGCTAGCTTGTTAAGACCTTCTTCCAATCTCTAAAGCCAAGGCTGGAAGCCCTCCGCGACTGCCTCAAGCCCAAGCACTGATCAAAAAGTGAGGCCACCACCTTGAACCTCATCGTATGAGGCTATGAGCAGCCTCGCATCCAGCGAGTGTTCCTTGGCGCGAGCCAGACGGGCTGTAAACTTGGAACCCGCCGCGGTTCCAATACTCTAGCTCTGACCCATCCATGCATCTATCAAGCCGAAGAACAATTCTCATCATCTTCCATGTTGATTAACGCTGCCTTCACCAGTCATTGCTTGTGTCGCTTGTTGCTTGCCTTCGTAGAGTCCGGTATAATAGCCAGCGAAATACCAGGACATCATAAGATCCTTGAGTGCTTGATCGTGGACTAAGAGCGTATTAGCACAGCTTTCGGCGCTCAGGAAGGCGTCTCTGCATGTATTACCTCCTCCAATGACCGCCTGCGGCATGGAAATGTTTTCCTGGGTTGCTCCGTTACTGGCAGCATCGAACGGTTGTTGCTGTTGTTCGTGGAGCTGTGGAGAGGCATTCGCCTGCCCAGTTTGTCAGTGTAGTCCTCCTATATCTCAAGGAAGACTTGCTGCATGCTCATGGCTTTCCGTAGTGTGAAGCGCGGGCTGTTGCTCCTGAACATCTACCTCGCCGTCTTCCAAACTATCGTGATCTTGGCCATTCATAGTTGCGCCCATCGCATTATCCTGAGATAAACCATCCCCCATTGCCGAGTCCTCAGCTTCGGCTTCTCTGAGTACGTCTTCTACTCTCTCGCCGCGGGCATGGATGCTGTGATAGAGCTATGGATCGTCAGCATGCACCAGGTATTTCTTCGAGTAGTGATGGCGCATACCTTGTATTCTTCAAGGGCTTCATCCCAAGACTGCAGCAGTGCTGAATCATCCCATACCTCTGCTTGAGAAAGCTCCTTTCTCTTTCCCATATCTAGAGCTTCGAAATCGGTAATAACCTACCTAGTGGTTTGGCTGCGCGATACCACTTGCGTTGATGCCAAGTAGTTTCGGCAAACCCCCACCTAAAATTTCGACGATCCCTGTCTTTGCTGATTACAGTACACAACACTCAACCTTTAAGCAAGACCGTCACGACCTTACACCATGGTACCCAAAGCCGTAGAAAAGAAGAGGAAACGTGAGGAACCTGAGTCCGAGACTGAGGACCAGAGCGCAGCGCTTCTGAAGGGATTCGAGAGTAGCGGAGAGGAGGATGCTTCTGGGGAGGAGAGGTTCAAGCAGGGCCAGGATGTCCCAGCTCTACCGGATGCCACCAAGCTGAACAAGAAACTCAAGCTCGCCAATAAGCAGGGAGAAGGCGTGGAGTCCGGTGTCGTCTACGTTGGGTATGTTCGTTTGGAGCATTATCAATCCCTACAGGTGCTGATTTGGATGGCAAGTCGCATACCCCATGGCTTTTACGAACACGAAATGCGCGCCTACTTCTCTCAATTCGGGGACATCCGGCGCCTGCGCCTATCCCGCAATCGCAAAACCGGTCAATCAAAGCACTACGCCTTCCTCGAGTTCGAGTCTTCCGATGTTGCGAAGATCGTTGCCGATACGATGAACAATTACCTCATGTTCGGTCATATCCTCAAATGCAGGATTGTACCGAAGGAGCAAGTACATGAGAATCTGTGGAAGGGAGCTGACAAGCGGTTCAAAAAGGTACCGTGGAGTAAAATGGAGGGCCGCAGATTGGCAATGGGTATGGGAGAAGCGGGCTGGGAGAAGAGGATTGAAGGGGAGAAACAGAGGAGGAAGACTAAAGAGGAGAAGCTGAAGGCTATTGGTTATGAGTTCGAGGCCCCGGTATTGAAGGGTGTTGCGGACCTTAAGGATAGATCACCTGAAAAGGTCATCAAAGCGCCGGGAATGGATGAGGGCATGGATGTACCAGCGTCTGATCAAGGATTACCGACGAAAGTCGTGGTGAGCGAGGAAGTGACTACGAATACCGCAAAGAAGCATAAGAAGCGGAAGGCAGAGAAGGTTGAAGTAGAGGAGAAGGTAGAGGTCAAAGCGAAGAAGGCAAAGCAACCTGAGAAGAGTGCCAAGTCGGACCTTGAGAAACAAGGGAAGAAAGCTTATGGGGAACCCGTTCCGGCCGTGGGAACGAAGGAAGCGCGAGGAAAAGAGACGAAGAAAGAAAAGCTTGGGAAGACCAAACGAACACAGGACAGCATGGCGCCAGATACGAGGAAGGTGAAGAAAGCGAAGAAAGCTTCCGTGTAGTGGATATGTTCTCTAGACTAAGACCAATGGATCTACTGCCTGGCAGTATGTAGTCGTTTCGTATAACTTCAGCCGAACATGCAACGCATCACTGTCGAAAAAGGGTGTGCCAATTGCGCGTTTGACAACTGCATGCCATGGCAATGACCGCGGTGCCTGTAGAAGACTCTTCGTGCTTTATTTGTATCCGCTTTATAGACGACCTCCGTTAAAGGGATATTCACGATGTATGAAGGCGATCACAATCCTCCTGTGCTTGAGTACGAGTACCTTCCCCTGTGAGTGAAATGCTTCTATGTATCTGCAACGACGCTGCACTACGTATACACGTTCTATGTAAGGTTGACAGAGAAAGGACTGTTAGGTCGAACAGATGGTATGCTTCTGCGTAGTGTCAGGAATTCCATTTCCATCTAAGGAAGCCGCTTTCCTGCTTGTTGCAAGCACCCAGATGTCCCTTACGTCTCTACCCCGGCACCTTCATCGTGCTCTTGCAAGCGTTAATCCATCGAGACAGAGGCGACTCTCAAGCCGGTCTCAAGAACGTAAAGTTCGAGATGAGTGTCAGTTCTGTGCGCCGTAAAGCGAACCCGCCATACCCATCTCATGAGGTCTCCCTCGGGCAGATGGCAAGATTAGAAAGGCATGTATTTGTTCTCGGAAATTCGGGAATGTGTTCTAGATAGTGGTGCATGTATCTATCCAAGGGTATGTTGAACTCCTTGACAATAATATATGGAGGAAAAAGAAAGTTGCTGGCTGTTGAAGATTTTGACGAGGTGTGCGAACGAGCTGATGACTAAGCCGCTCCGAGCGCTAACGTAAAGGTACTTGCAGGGGTAGCTTCCAGAAGGAATCGAGAAACAGTCACAAGCTTGAACTGGGATACTATTATTGAGTGCACTCGCAGCGATTCAAGATGATATCTACACTTGACTACATTCTACCAAGGAGGGTTCTATGCGTGAGCCTCACAGTGAAGCTTGACTACAACACCGCACGAGTATTGTCATCAGAACTTTTGAGTTGTCAGCAGAAGCTATGGGGAACGGAGGATATGCTGGCACTTACGGGATTTGATCTAGACTCACTACGTGGTGCTCCTTTCTCCCATTCATCTTGCGGCGCAGCTGGCTACTTGCCTCATAGACTGACCGGACCCTTAGCCATTGACTGTGGTGGAGGAGAGAAGAAGAAGTAATAGAAACACGTACCAACACGACGCAATCTATTCGATGATCCGAGAGGCTGCAGAGTCTTCAGTCCATGCCAGGGGTCTAGCCGTATGTGATCCTCCCAAAAGGTCTTGAACTCATAATTGAACGAGTTCTGCTTCGGGATGACAAGCCTCGCAACCGTTTGCCAAGGGTATCTCTCCGGGTCCCACACCTTACCCACGTACTCTACCGGCTGGTCTTCAAGGTTCTCACAGAGCTGGAATTGGAGCAGGTACTCGGCATCGTGCGTTTCATGGAAGTTCTTGAGCCACTTGCTCAGGATGTCGGACTCATGCTGATCCGGTTTGACCGTCTCGTCGTACAACTTCTTCTGCGTCTCGCTCGAGGGTGCAAGGCAGAACTTGGCGACGTAGTCACCGAATCTGTACGCAGTTTGCGAGTATTGTCTTGTCGACTCGAGATGCGTGTTTCGGACCTTGTCACGATACTTCTGGAGGTCTGTATCATCACGGGCCTCGAGGTGCTTGTACAGTTCAGGCTGGTTGCTGCCATATTTGATGCGAAGATCGATGATCTCACGAGTCGTCTTCGCATTTGCCAGGTCCAGTGCTGGGGTTGAGTTGAACTCGATATCCTGGGTGGGGTAATCCTTGCCCGCGTCGAACATCTCGCCGTGGACGTTCAACACCTTCATCCCGAAGCCACGGGGCTGCGGGATACGGTCCTAGGCGGTTGTCAGTTCGCTACCGTCTGCCACAGCACTCTGGAAAGGACGAACATCCAAGCCGGGATCACCAGGCTCGCTACTGTAGCGGCACACTACCGGATACTCCCCACCATGCGCGAACATGCTCTGCTTCAGGTGTTTCGGTAAGTCATCCGGAACAATAAGCTTCCCTTTGACGAGCCCTTGGGTTCGGGCGTGAGTGCCTACACTGTTTTAGCGGTCATGCTTCATACACTATCAGTCTCGCAAGTGGGGTTGCTCACCACCGAAGCAATGCCGGTGCATGTTGTACTGGGCTTTCTGGATTGCATTGATCTGAGCCGCGACCGCCTGGATATCCTCTGCCTCATTGGGCTGGATCTTCTCCACGCCTTCTGCATCCCAGCGTATGTACTTCCTATCCTCAAGAGACATCGTCGATAGAGGAACGCAGCGGCGGCCCTCGACTTCTTTGCAGATGATGAGAGTTGAGCAGCTTGTTTCAATGCATATTCGTCGCCTCCTGTTTATATATCAAGTTACTTCGATAGCGGGGCTTCCGAACAGCATCCGGACGAACTGTACGTACTGTACCGCGTGTATGGGCCATTGCGGATTCGGGACGAGGGGAGATGCCTTAGGGTAGGTCAGGGTCCTTAGTGCCACTTCTAAGGTACAGATACAAGGTATCTTACGTATCTAGATCCAGTAGACTCGGATCGAGCAGTGGGAACCCCGCGATTGAGGCGTTTTCCTACCCCACCAGATGCTTCCAGACGGCTTGTTTCTTCTACGGGCAGATGGAGATCTGTAAATGATTCCAAATTCAGTCGTTGCTAAGGTAAACACCTTAAGTTACCTTAGGTACAGTATCATCTGTTTCGCATAAAGGTACAACCTGGAATAGTTGTGGAGGACTTGTGGAGTTTCATGCAAACCTAAATTAGTGTGGTCATGGATCATGCCGGCGCTAGTTGTCGAAAGGTTACGCATCCTGATACAGTAACTTTACAACAAAGTGCTGCGTGGTCTGGAGAAAGACTCAATGTCAATAACTTTCAATCACCATGTCTGCTCTTCCGAGCTCGGGCCCAATACAACAGCCCTCCCCAGGTCCGTCCCTCCGATCATGTTATTTTGGGACAATATCAGACGCATTCGTCTGGCCGAGTCCCTCCGCTAATCCTACGCTTTTGTTACAGCAACCAAAGGAAAGAAGAGTAAAAAGAAGAAGAATGTTTCGAAAGCAAAGAACAGCGAAGATCTACCCACTGTCAATGGCACTAAGACAGAGCCAGAGCCAGAAGTCGACGATGGAGAGGGAGATGAACCCGAAACACCCACGGTGACCGACCCAAGGACAATCAGTGGCCGACACTTACTGACTACGCGTACATTCTAGCGGGGTAGCACCAACAGGAAACCGAATGGCGAAAGCCTGTCACCGAGTCTCAATGGTCATACGAATTCCGTCAGCAATGAGGTGAGAAATGTGAGCGAAGGACCCGCGTCCAAGAGGCAGAGCATGGATACGGTAGAGCCAGGATCTTTACCCAATGGCACAACATCACGATCGGTGGATCTCACGACATCCTCAGACACGGAAGAGCGCATTGAAGCTTATGCAAGAGACCGTGACCTGCTCCGGGAAGAAGTCGCAGAGCTTCGTAGGTCGTTGGAAGAGATACAAGTCAAGCATCAGCACGAATTGGAAGCGGTCCGGCAGCAGCTCGAGGAAACGCAAGGACAGAAGGATCATTCAGATACGCAGTATCGGAACTTGCTAGGAAAGGTCAATGGCATCAAATCACAACTCGGGGAAAGACTGAAAGCGGACGCAGTATGGCACGCTCTAATGAACACAAGGCTTACTTGCTTTACTGACGGAGTGGATAGGAAGAGCTGTCGCAGACAAGAGGCCGGATTGAAGAGTTGGAAGAGCGGAACGGGCTTCTTAAGGAAGAGAATGATGTCCGAGCTGCGGAACTCAAGACTCTTGCCGAAGAAGGCGAGCAGCGGTCGAAGGAGCTTTCGGGTTTGCGAAATCGGACAAACCTGTCGCAGCAGAATTGGGTCAAGGAAAGGGAAGACTTGATCCAGCAGGAGGCGTTTGCACGAGAAGAGTTTGAGGCGGCCAAACAGGCTATGCAGGACTGGGAGGTGCTAGCGATGGAGGAGAGGTCTATCAGAGAAAATCTTGGAGAACGTGTAACCGCGTTGGAGGAGCAGCTTGCAACTCATAAGGAGGCTTATGAAAAGGCGGCTTCGGAAAGGGACAGCCAGTCTTCGACTGTGGATGGATTACAAAGGGCATTGCGAGAGATACAAGATGGTTAGTTTAATCTCCAGGCGGTATGTTTTAGAGGGCTAACTTGCTACGGCGCAGCTCGTAGAAAAGAGCTACGAGAGCTGGTCGAAAACTCGCAATCGCAGCTCGAAGAGCTACGCAAGCGGCTGCAAGCCGCCGAGAACAGTGCATCGGAAGCGAGTGCCGCGCTCGAGTTGACTCGTGTGGAGTTGGAAAGAGCGCTGCCCTTTGAGAAGGAGGTTAAAGAAAAGAACTTGCTTATCGGAAAATTGCGCCACGAGGCGGTAATTCTCAACGACCATCTTACAAAAGCTCTGAGATTTCTTAAGAAGGGTAAGCCAGAGGACAATATCGACAGGTAAGAGTCTATTATCTAGAGTATCAAATCAAAGCTCAACATCCTAGGCAAATTGTCACGAATCACTTCTTGCAATTCCTGGCCCTAGATCGCTCGGACCCGAAGAAATTCCAAATTCTGCAGCTGATTGCCGCACTCCTCGGCTGGACAGATGGTAATGTCTCCTTTTATTGAAATCTTCTGCTGTTAGCTGACCATTTCAGAACAACGAGAGCAAGCAGGGCTTGCACGGCCAGGTGCCTCGAATCCCAGTCTCCGCACACCAGTTTCTCCATTCCACCGGACACCCAGCACACCTGCACTGACGACAGGTCTATTTCCGGAGAACAATAATAGCAAAGAATCTCTGGCGGAGTTGTGGTCTAATTTCCTCGAGCAAGAGGCGCAGGATGGCTCGAAGACGTCCAGGTCAGCAAGCATATCTAGCACACCAAAGCCGACTTAGAAGGTGTGTTGTGTTTGTCAAGAGTTGGGCCTACTTGTTTTTATAGCATACAACACCATAGGAGCGGCGTTTCAACGGCAGTCGGAGGGCGTCAGGCTGATTGCATTTCTCGTTGCGAATATGTCCCCAGGATCAGCCCAACCGTTTTCGAACCATGGGATATACGTCTTGTCTGTTTGGACGCGGATCAGAGTTATTGATGTTCTCCTGCTCTAAACAACCAGTGTCCCTAGCACCGTCTATCACCGTTTCGCGACCTGTGGCAATATAGTCAGAGAGTTTGTAAATACTAATTGCAGGTCGTAGACAATTTCTTCTAGGGTATTTTTTTTATACTGCACCTCGAACACTGGGGAATGAACGATTAAGGAAACCCCTTGTACAATAGCCACCACAGAACGCAATAAGTTTCGGTCAGACACAACGGGTACTACTCTATATGCTATGAGGCCACAGTGACATGTTCGTATTCTGGACTCCATCTGCCATGCTATATCTACCACGCTGGAGTCGTCTGCAGAATCTGGGACCTCTTCAAGGTATTTAATATTGACTCGATTAAGAGCGATCAAGGGTCCACTAAGCCCTACACCAAGCTCAGCCTAGCGCCACAACGCACCCTCTCACCGCCTTCAATCTGCCAGCCCTCACTTTAAAACACCACCATAACCACCTCACCCTCCTTGCGCAGTGGCCCCCTCTTCACATGCACATGCTCCTGCGCAGGTCTCTCCTTCACGCTCGCTCAACATTCACTTCGGGATCTCTCACACAGACGTCAATTGTCACGCGCAAACTCGCAATGGCACCAACAAGTACGTACCAACCTCCCTCCCTTACCTACGACTTACAGATTGACTAATGCCAAACAACAACAGCAAAACTCACCTCCACCCGCCCAATCGTCATATCCGGCCCCTCCGGCTCCGGCAAATCCACGATCCTAAAACGCCTCTTCGCCGAACACCCGGATACATTCGGATTCTCCGTCTCACGTCTGTCAGCCCTTCCTCTCTCCCCTCCTCCACGCCCTTTCTAACCCCCTTTCCTTTCCCACACTTTGCCTTTTCCCCCTAGCTCTCAGCTCACCAGCTCACCCCCCCCAACCAGACACGACCCGCCTACCGCGCGCCAACGAACAGAACGGCAGAGAATACAACTTCACCAGCAAAGAAGCCTTCCTGACGCTCGTCAACGAAGGCGGCTTCATCGAGCACGCTGTCTTCGGCGGCAACCACTACGGCACGAGCGTGCGCGCCGTGCGCGACGTGGCGGACCGGGGGAGGGTCTGTGTGCTGGATATCGAGATGGAGGTCCGTAGCTCCCCTCCCCTCTTCAAGCCCACGTCCTGTTCCTCCATCGCTCGAGTGCGCCCGGGTCCGCGTTCGGTTCGAGCGCGGTCCGAAGAGGAAGGCCGGCGGTTGCGGACGTCCGCGATCGACTGAACCTCCGACCGACTGACTCGGATCGGACAGGGCGTGAAACAAGTCAAGCGCACGAACCTCAACGCCCGTTACCTCTTCCTCGCGCCGCCGTCGCTGAAGGCGCTCGAGCAGAGGTTGCGGGGCCGTGGCACGGAGACGGAGGAGAGTCTGCAGAAGCGCTTGAAGCAGGCCGAGCGCGAGCTGGAGTTTAGTCGCGGCGAGGGCGTGCATGATAAGGTCGTTGTCAATGATGATTTGGAGAGAGCGTTTCGGGAGGTGGAGGCTTGGGTATTAGGTGGGTGAGGTGGTTTTCTGAATGGGGGGTTGTGTGGGCAGGATGATCTTGACCATTTGGATGGCGCTACTTGCATCTTGCATTGGAAGTGCGGGTCAGACTACGGTAGATCGCATCGGGGCTTTCTTTGGATGATATGATCTGGGTAATTAGAGGAAAAAGTTCATTGCTTGCTACCACTCCTGTCGGTTGCATCATCAAGCACAAAGCCCAAGACAGCACGGATGACGGAGGAGCGACGCCGCTACATTATACGGAGAGAAAAATGGATATCAACAAAGGCTGCAACACAATTCTCACGGAACGGGAATCTCCAAAAACCTTGGCGCGTTCGCTAGACGCCAGCAATCGCAAGACTCCACTTTTGCCTCTTCTCCCTGTCGGAAAGCCGATGATTCCACAGCATCCAATCTCACCCTAATAACCATTCATCGTCATACGTTGGGATTGTCTGCTCAACTCGCGCTCCGCCGCCGGGCTGATGGGCCTGCTGTTCGATTGAGTGTTGCTGTTCTCCTTCAACGCCATCAACTGCTTCGCGCGGAAGGTCTCGTAGTGGATCTGGGACGTCGTCTCGATGAGGTCCTGCAAGTGTGTCCTTGTGAGGAAGTCGCGGAGGAAGACAAACTCGCAATGGTTCTGGTCCTCGACGTTGATAACGCCCCAGCGATTCTGGCGGCCTCGGACTTGGCGGCCGGCGACGACGATGGACTTCTCGGAACCGACGACCGCGAAGGGGATGATGTTCTAGAATATGGGTTAGTCAATGTGAGTAATCCTAATAATAGTCTACAGACCTTGATCTGGGCGTTGAGTGCGCGTTCCTCTCCGTCAAGCTCGTCGTTGTCGTAAGGGTACATTTTCAGATTGTGGAAAGCGAATTCCTCCTTTATTCGCTCTTTGAAAGCCATACGTTCCTCCAACGTTAAGGCGTCGGATTTAGCTATGACGGGCACGACGTTGACCACATCAGAGAGTTTTTTCAGCACGACAATGTCGATGGGTTTAAGCCTGTGCTCGATTAGCACACTCTGTTGCGTTGCACAACTATTAAAATGTGAGAGCCTTGACGTACGCATGTCCTGATGGCTGAATGAAGAACAGACAACAGTGTATGCGAGTGTCTTGAATGTAGCGTTCACGTTGCGCTGTGAGTTCCTTGCGTAGGTATGCCGAATGTTGATCCTTGATATACTTGACGATAGGATCCCAGCTTTTCGAATTAGCTGATGTTGACAAGACCAAGTCAATATTCGACTCACCACCTGTCATTGTTGACCTGATCCCCGTATCCTGGAGTATCCACAATGTTGAGCCGTAGACGTACGCCGTTTTCCTCGATTACTGCAAGGGCCATCAGCACGACCCAAGGTGGCCCTAGGCATCCTTCTTACTGTGTGACACCGTTTGTATTTCGGTTGTAGATCGCACCGGCTCATCCGGTGCGAGACGGCCCTTGGAATCAATGAGGTGTGACGCGAAGATGGTGTTGATCAATGTTGACTTCCCAAGACCGGTTTGTCCTGCGGCACTCCTTAGTGTTGTGCAGTCTATATGACGACAGAATGCAGCATACCAACGCAAATGACATTGAATTGGAAACCACGCTTCAAGAGCTTCCGTTCTATTTGGGATGTGATGCTGTCGAAACCAACGTGGCTCTTGGGGAAGACCGAAGCCTGTTGCGACGACATCGTGTTCGCAGCTGCCATAACAGCAATCTTGAATTCCGAGCAGTAACGGGTCTTTGGAAGAGTCCGGGGATCTTTAGTTGTCGATTGTTGATTCGCGAAAATATAGCAGTCAACAGTTTCTGGTACGAGATCCCTTGAAGAAGGGGGTGAACGTGTATACTCGCTAATAACTTCTAGCGTTCGGGAAAAGGGGTCCTCTAGCGTCAACATGGAAGAGCCTCACGCTAAGCTCCAACAGGCCCACCATCGAAACCAATGACATCTGATAACTTATCCACTTCAAGGACGACGAAACCAGGCGATCTGCGCTGTGTGATCTTTACGATATGGCTCTACGGAACCTCCGTCCACTACTCTTACAGGATACTCTACTCCCTCAATTCTCCACTGCAGTACGAGATCCAACAACTTTTTCTTTCCGACCACTCTACCGTCATTCGTTGCCCTCGCTCTCTCTCGCATTCCCTCTCTCCGTCCCGGCAGTCATACACTTCAATGTCCCGTCAATACTGGCAGGAATCTGGGAATCGATCCTGCGGGCCGTACCGAAGAAGAAAACGTCACATATGAAGAAACGACATAGGTTTATGGCTGGAAAGGCATTGAAGGATGTGACGAACCTCAACCGGTGCTCGGCGTGTGGCAATGTGAAAAGAGCGCATCTGCTATGTCCATACTGTGTTCAGGGTGAGAAGCTTCTGAAAGCGGCAAATTTTCGTTCATAGTCCTGCTGACCCTGAACCAACAGATATCAAGGATATGTGGCTGGGGAAGAAGACTGGCGCGGAAGAGACGACCTCGAAGGCAGAAGCCTAGAGATGTGAATACTGTGTTTGCGCAAGCATCAGCGAGAGGTGTCGTGCATTCAATTGGCGTTGGAGTCTTGCATTTGGGGGCTGGTCTCGCTGTGGAGACAATTGGCGAAATGGACCTCTGTAGCTATACTCCTCTGAATATATCAACTTCATACCTCTTCGGCTGCATCGTAGATATTGAAGCACAGACATAGGTTGTGGTGAGAGTAAACGAGGGCACTTTTACGTAGTGTGACCGCTGACGTCCAAAGACCACAACATGTAGTAAAACGTTTCAAAACGTCTCGAAGTCATCTATCATCGGCGTGTGGATCATAAGATGGTACACAAGTCCTCCAATTAGGATGACCAGTGTTGACTTCTATTAGTCCAAGCAGTATTTGTCTCTACACAGTATCGACGACGGTCCGCCTAACCCTCCCCATCCAAGACCTTCAACAAACTGACAGCCCACACAGCCCATGTCACAGACATATACTCAATAGCAGTCACCCCAACTCAAATCATCTCAGCCTCAGGATCATCAAGCCTCAAAGTCCACACCACCACAGAACCCCACTATCCCCTCGCCCAGTCACTTGACGGCGCCCACAAGCTTGGCTGCCATCATGTTGTCACCAGCCGCGATGGCAAGAAAGCAGCAAGCACGGGATTTGGAGGCGAGCTACAGACATGGACTATAGAGGATTCACAGTGGGCTGAGGCGGGCAAGATTGTAGGTGCGAGATTCTTCTGCATCCTAAGAGAGACCTGTCCATAGCAAAAGCACATGCTAAGAGCACCTCTCGGAAGACGGCAACAAAGCCGGTGAGGTCTGGGCCATCGCTCTCTCCGCGGACGGCCGGTATCTAGCAAGCACGACCATAGACGGACGGATCAACGTCTGGAACACGATCGCAGACGGGGCGAAGATCCGAGATTTCGAGACGAAAGGCAGCTTCGGCATGAGCATTGACCTGGTGCGTTGATTTCCGGCACCTTCAGCACAACCCCTCTACATACTGATGCAGAAGGAATCCCAGTCCCGAGAGGGCAGATTCACAGCCTCGGGCCACGAGAACGGCGGCATCTACATCTTCAACAACGAGACGGGCCGCATGCTCCACTCCCTCCCTAGTACATATGCCCCCTCCACCACCCTGCAAATCACTCACCCCCCAAAACAGGTCTCATCAAGCCCATCCGCGCCGTCGCCTTCTCGCCGGCCAGCGCCCTCCTCGCCGCCACGGGCGACGCCCGCATCATCGCCCTGTACGACGTCGCCTCGGGCGAACAGGTCGCCAACCTCGCCGGCCACGGCGCCTGGGTCATGGCGCTGGACTGGAGCGATACGGGCGAGTACTTGCTGAGCGGGTACGTTATCTTCCCCCGGACTATACGCTTGGAACGAGTCGATACCTATGCAGTTTTTTTTTGGCTGATGTTGAAGGGGAGGGCTAGGGCTTTCGATGGCAAGGCCAAGGTTTGGTCGGTGGAGCAGAGGGTGTGTGTGGCGACGCATACGGAGACGGATAAGACGTTGTGGGCCGTCAGGTGGTTGCCGAAGACGGGCCGCAGCGAGTACTTTGTGACTGCGGGCGCCGGTCGGAATGTGGCGGTTTATCGCGAGGCGACGGGTGGGTGAGGGCGTCATGTTTGGCGGCCGCCACTTCAGTACGTAGGGTCCAATCTATCTGCTGGCGCTACGTGTTGAATGGCTAACCTGCGTAGCTGTATCTATGATTCCTATTGAATGTGAATGCAGTTCCAAGACCATAGAAAACTTCTCTTCCAATTCCCGCCTTGCTTCACCACTCCGCTTCTTTCCTTCGTGGAGAATCCCAAGAGACATAAGCTGTTGCGATCCTCAAGATTACAGGTAACGAGAGACAGCGAGAATGTGCGGTTTTGTGCACTTGTCGTCATAGGTTGGCTATCAAGTCTACGGGCATTGACAGCCAATAGTATCTATTTTGGTGGGGATCGGTATATACATATACAAGAGTAATGGCTAAGACGCTAGCCCGCAAAGGTAACACTGTGATGAGTCGGGCGGGAAAGTCAAAAGGTACATTTTATAGGTTGGTGTTATATATTCAAGAGGCTAGCCCACGACAGTCAGGCCCAGAGCACGGTGATGAAGCCGTACCTGTTATCATGCCGGTCCCTTAGGCCTTCTCGTATCTGACTTTATGCAGACCTCTGGCATCGTCAATTGGGATTTTCGCCGCGCTGTTGACAGCAATATCGGTCGTTACTTTGATGTGGCCCGATTTATTGAACAATTCCTCCTCCGACTCATTGAGCCAAGTGTCCGTGCCTTTTGCCGATATATCCTTCGCTGATGTATGGCCTCGGGCTCCTCCGATCGGGCGAGATCCTCGGGACCGATGCTGCTTGCTGGGCTCCACGCTAGAAAGTCGATAGGAGCCGGAAGGACCGCCTGAGCCGATTGCCGAGCCTTTCGTGACGATTGACGTCCAGAGTGCTTTCATTGAAGGCATGTTTGCGGCGATGACGGCGATCTCGATCTCGAAGGCGGATATCACAATCATTCTCCCGAGAATGTAAGGGAAGTCTGGATTGACGTAGAACTGGTAGAGGACGATCAAGCGGAGCATCGAGACCATGACCGCGACACCTCCGACTCCGATAACAGTTATCACTCCGATCTTGCGTCTAAGTGCCATGTGCAGCTTCCAGACGGAATGTATGGGAAGTACTAGGATGAGGACGTCGGTAGCGATGTTCTAACGGTGGGTTAGTCCGTCGAGAAATTCGTGCATCAAGCGGCAGCTTACCAAGAATGCTGGAACGAAGAACGTGACAAACTGACTGATGCACTTTGTCCCGGGGTGAGCGGCTGGGTGGAAGAAGGCATCCAATGGGATGCACTGGAGGCAGGCAATCAACCAGTTCGTGAGGGTGAACATCACGTTGAGAGCCATGGCCATATACACCCAGCGGCGGAATGTGGTTTCTGGCGAGAGGCGAAGGTAGAACAGTAGGAACGCCATTTTTATAACGCAGTGTGTAAACATGTAGTATATTTCTTCAATGAACAATCACTATGTCCGCTTAGCCAGCTGGTACGGGTTTGAGCGGAACAGCAACGAACCTTTATAAGTTCCTCCATGTTTTGGAGACTGACCGCAGATGCATGCCTGGGGGGATGAGTGAGCAATAGACCCTGGAAACATCGACGTGGCGACCAATTACTTTCCACCATCGTAATGAAGAAAAATGTACAGAAGAGCTTGTTGACCCGAGTTGATAATCTGTACCGCAGGTTAGCTCCCAAGGAACGATTGACCAATGCTTGGACTATCTTCGTCTCCTTACCAGTAACGCCGCCATCGTCCAGTCATCCCAACCGAAGGCCTTCAAAACAAAACCGCGGCAATATATACGGAGCAATATCGATATTGTGGCAACAATGAAGAGGGGCGTGATGACCGCATAATATACGCCTTGAAGGTTCTCGATAGCCATGATGATGCTTCGACAGAGGTGGGACTCTCAAACCTCGCGAGAAGGGCAATTCGGCGACTGGGACAATAATGACAAGAACAAGACTCGCAGGGCTCAAAGGTAAAGCAACCAGATGACTAGGATATAGGCAAAGACAACAACGCTCGCGGGACGGGCAGGCAAATAAGTCAAATGACTCGGAATAAAGAGATGGGAGCTGATGGTTTTAGAGAATTGGGAAATCAGACGAAGAGTCTCGGTAGCATTTTTTATGATCCCATTATACGTAGAGCCCCCCCACGACAATTGCCCTTGCATACATAAATGGGAATGGAACATGCACGAACAGCTTCTGAGGATCTGCAGTCCCATTACTTCGTACCGAGACGCAGCTGGGCCCCTGGATGAGCCAAGAATCCCTGGTACTGGGTATCTGTACGTTCACCACCGCTTGCGGTGCCCGTTTGGATACCGAGTTTTCCTCCTTACGATAGCTCCACCGGTGTCGGGCTTGGAACGCCTTTCGCTCGCCTTGCTGCCGAAACAATTTAGCTACCGCCGTACCAATAAGGATGAAGGGAGGTGACGATAAGGTCAAGGCCCAAACTAGGTACTATGGCCCTGCAGCAAGTTCTAGTTATGACCACCTGTGAGGTAGTTGTGCTGAGTGAATGCGAGTACAAAGTACCTTAGTGTAACGGTCTGTACAGTAGCTCTCCTTCCCGTAGATCTGTGCCAATAACTTACTCATCGTTCATCAATTCTGACAGCGGGCACCTTCTCTTGGCTCTTCCGGTCAGCTGCGCGGGTCTCTCAACCGGCGAACTTTACTGAAACGTTGCGGTAAGTTAATGTTTACCAGGGATGAGTTGGAATCTAGACGATGAGCTCTCCACTCATGGACATGGACAGTGCATTGTCCTGGCTGCTAAGGCAAGGTACGAGTACGAGTTCACTTTACATACGCTTACGTTTACCCACCCCCAGAACCCGGCATGAGAGCTTCCTTCCTTCTATTACAGTATCTATCCGCGAAGGGATATCTATCTATCTGAATTACCTAAGTCACATACAGTTCTCAATTGTCACTCAAGTGATGGATCTTTGGCGCCATGCATATAGCTGCCGTAGCTGCACCGTCTCACCACTTCCAGATCACACTGGAGTGGCCGATGTTCAGACCGAGACCAAAGCACGCAGAAATGACTAACTTCCTTTAGGGTTGGAAAACGTTGAGTGCGTTATGGCTGGCGGGGAAATGGTGCCGCTTGTGAAAGCCAGTATCGCATATCCCATGCTCAGACTAAGGTACCACTATCAACAACACCAGACGCAGCTTTGCTTGTCAGTCTAGCCCCGTCAGGCAGTCTTGGACCTCAATCCCACCCTGGAAGAGGCTTGATGGGATGCCACGAAGTTAAATTGACAGCAAGGGGAGCACGGAATATTATGTGTTGAGCTCAACGAACAACTGCTTATCCCTTACCCAGAGGGTCCTCAGCGGACGTCATTCCTTGATGGATTGGTATCTTATTGACGACGACTGAATGCAAGCAAGGGTATGAACCGGCAGCGGGAGGGCTTCAGCCACGGTCCACTGCTTCCAGGGTCAACGGGCTGTTGAACTGCATAGCCACAGGAAAAGCATCACAGAGCTCATCATGGTGTTTGCGCTGCAGCCGACGACCTTAACCCAGTCTGGTAAAATCTGCGGGGCTGGTTCATGCAGCAGCCTACATGGATATTTTGATTGGATTGAGATGTCCTCGAAATTGCCTGTTTAGTACCCCGCCGTCTTCTGAACCAAACGCCACAAGCAAACTAACTACTGCTGTCTCTTTCAACTCACCTTGGTGGTCGTATTGCTCAATTTCTCTTACTCTCATTTATTTATTTTCGAACGATGCCCCCTATATCCTGACATACCTGCTCCTTCCAGGAAAAGCGGAGGACCATTCCCATCGTCTTGCGCCATCCCTCGTTCCATATCGTATTGTCTGGAGGTCAGCATGGCAGCCGCGTCGATGCTGTCTCTCGAAGGGGCGCAAAACGTCCTTGGAACCGATGTTCGATCCACAGTCACCGCTGCTCTCTGCCTTGGTGCACTGTTCCACCTCAGCATCCGCAAGGTGGAAGTTGACTACTTGTTTTGGCACTACCTAGCATTGTCGACTGGTGTTTTCTCAACTCTTGTCTACGCTTATCTAGCCTTGGGAAACTGTAGTCTACTTGAAGCAACAGCAAAGGCGCTTCTGGTAGGCATCTCCTTCAATACTGGACTGACTCTGAGCATTGCGGCCTATCGCCTGTTCTTTCACCGACTCCGAAGGTTTCCTGGTCCACTTGGGGCCAGATTGTCCCGGTTTTATACCGTCAACCTCGCTGCTAAGAGTATTCAATACAACGTTGAGGTGGCTAAGATGCACGAAAAGTACGGCGATTTTATCCGGACAGGTGGGACTTCTCTCATATCTCTCCAGATTCCGAGCATTCTTCTGAGTGGATTCTTCTGTTAGGTCCACGAGAGCTCTGCATTGTACGACAATCCGCTGTCCCCGTTCTATACGGACCACAATCGGAGTGTCTGAAATCGACTTGGTATAGCCAGGTCTCGAGGGACCACAAGAAATGCTCTATACACATGACTAGAGACTTTGAGGATCACAGGCGCCGACGGAGGGCTTGGGATAGAAGCTTTAGCATAAAAGGTTCGGAAGAATGTGTAGCCAGGGGAGGTAACCCGTTATTCAGACTGATTGATTTTCACAGCACTTGCCACATACGAGCCGCGCATCAAATCGAAGATAGACCTTTTCCTGTCTCAGCTTAAGGCTCCAGGTAGGACTTCGGTCAACATTACGGATTGGTCCATGTTTCTCTCCTTCGACGTAATGGGAGAAGTAGGGTTTAGTAAGGACTTCGACAACCTAGCAACCGGGAATGAACATCCAGCGATCAAGGGAATTCACGACCACATGCTCATCTTAGGGATTCTCAGTAACGTCCCCTGGCTTTTGAACATCATCAGTTCCATCCCTGGCGCCGCCGCAGGTTACACGGGGTTCTTCAACTGGTGCTCCAACGAGACCGAGGAGATAGAAAAGGCAAGTCTCATACACATCGAGTTCAACGACATGCTGACTGACCTAATCAGACTTGGACTCCTGATCAGAACCCGCAAGACATTATGTCCTGGCTCATGAAGGCTTATAAAGAGAAAGACATGTCAGCTCCGCCCTCAAAAGCTGCACTGGACGAGGATGCTCGTGTAGTCATCATTGCTGGCAGGTAGGCAGCCCTGCACGAGCATTGAAACACGTCGCTCAAGCTGATGGCCAATTAGCGAGACCACCTCCACCACCCTCGCTACCGCTCTGTAC
>JAABUJ010001533.1_pt1 | contig 33328 bp, 28 predicted proteins | sample 5559131 | NCBI WGS metagenome assembly JAABUJ01 (sample SAMN10711875, study PRJNA513366) | rock metagenome | isolation source: Antarctica rocks | place: Antarctica: Victoria Land, Mt New Zealand nord | collected 2016-01-07
CTCTCCACCCCATCTCACGATGACGCAGTTGCCGTCGGGTACCGCCGGGAACGTGGCCGGCGCAGAAAGACTCTCACTTTCCTGTCTGAACACCTCCTCAGGCGTACTAGCATCGATCTTCAGATCGTCTGGTGGAGGCGCCGCGCGCGAGCGTCGGCGCCGGCCCGTACCACGGCAGTACCGCACCGCGGCAAGTCACCCGAATATGACCGGCGACCCCGTGTGCCGAGCTCCTCCTCCCCGCACATCCAGGCGCATACACTCGTGCCCGACACTCCGTAGGCATGACGTAGGGCCTCAAGCGCATCGCTCGACCCCGCCGTTCGGGGGCACACGCAGGCCGCCCAACCCGACAGAGCAGCCGAGGAGCAACATGGTGGTACGGACCAGGACCGGCGCTGCCGCGCGGCCCTTCCTAATGATGATCTGAAGATCATTCCTACGGCCGTTTCCACGGTCGGTCGATACTGATCAGTTGCCGGCGTCGCGCCGCCATTTCCTCATACACTGTCCGCTCAGGAACGACCGCTGACGGTGGCGCACTATGCCGCCAGGAGCAAGCTCCGTACAATTGAGCAGTAGGTATGCGATACACCGGAAAGGGGACAATCATGGCGAGACGGAGATGGCTCCCACTGGGGATGCTTGCCGTGATGATAGCGATGGCGCCCACGGCCCACATCGCCCGCGCCGGCAGTGCCCAACCGGCCCCAGCCGCACACCTATACATCATGTTCCTCCCCGGCCTCTGCGCCTACACTAACTCCGACCCGTACTGTCATGGACGAATCGATGCCGGCGCCCGTGCCCGTTCCACCTTTCGAACCCTGATCGCCGAGCTGGCAACTGCGCGCGTCGTGTACACGCCCCTCTTCTACAGCTACAACCCAAGTGATGCCGGCGGCTACACCGTGAGCGGTACCCATCAGACCGTGGCGCGCTCGGTCGATGCGCTGGAGCGGGAGTTGCGCGCCGCCCGGCAGCGCGACCCATCAGCCCACATCGATCTGGTGGGCCACAGTCTAGGTGGCGTGGTCGCTGCCAGCTGGGCGGTGACCAACGGCCGGCAGTACGGCTTTCACGCCTCACGCGGTCTACTGCAGGTGGTCAACAGCATCGTCACCTTCGACAGTCCGCTGCACGGGCTGCAGAACACGCTGGGCAACAACCTGGTGACGCGCCTCTTTGGAGGTGACGTCGCCTATAGCCTCCAGCCGGACAGCGAAACCATCAAAGAGATCCTCTTCTTCCCCAACCAATGGTGGCGCACCAAGGGGCGCCTTCACAGTGTGGCTAACCGTGCCGACATCGTGGTGCCACCGGCGGAGTCGCTGCTGGGCCAGACTCGGCAGGTGAACGACACGGCATGCAACCGCGATCTGCTGTTCCTGCGATCCTGTCACGGCGCCGTATTGGCGGATACGGTGCTCAATCGCTTTATCGCGTGCCACTGGATCACGACCTCGGATCAGTGCAATCCTCGGCCTACGCCGACGCCGATGCCGACCGCTACGCCGACGCCTGTGCCGCCCACACCCACCATCACCCCGACCATCGCGCTCCCACCCCCACCGGCCATCTCGCCCACACCGTAGACGTACCTCAAGACGCTACGCCGCGCTCAGCGGCGCGCCACCTGGGCCATGTTCTTCCTGGCTGATTTGCGCCAGACAGTCGTTCCGCAAGCGCCACTGCACAAAGCGCAACCGTTCGACTTGAGCCGCGGTCAGGTCCGCCGGCGCGGGAGTCGGGTCGTCCTGTGCGCGTGGGCGAACCGACAGGATTCGTCCACAGTGAATACAGGTACGAGCAAAGGCGCGGCCCCCCTCAATCGGCTGGTGGAAAGAAAGGACATTGGCGTTCACCGTCCCGCAGTGAAGACAGGTCATACCGCACCTCATGATGGAAACTGACTACTTCTGCTTGCAGTATTCCGCATAGGGATTGCCGGAGGGTGACGTCGCGCTTACAAAAGATGGAACTCTTCGTAGAGGTGCAACAAGGTATGCATAGTGCACACTTTATTGCAGCTATTCCTGTTTATTTTTACTACTGTACAAGGTGACCGATACCGGTACAGTGGAAGGGGCAGGAGTGCGTCCACCGCGCGTGGAGGTAGTGGTGTGCCCTGCGCAAGTAGCGGAGGCGAACGATGGGAAGCACAGCGGACGCAATGCTCGGTAATGATCGGTACCGACGCCTGATGGAACAGGTGATTGCCGGTAATGGTCTGGCGGCCATCGCTCGCATGCTGTGCGACATGTTGGCCCTGCCGGCCACGGTGGCAGATGAGGAGTTCGAGCCATTGCATGGCTTTGCGCCGCGCGGCCGGCACCTGGAACCCGAGGAAGCTGCCCTGCCGGCAGACGTGCAGGCACGCCTACGCTTCGATATCGATCGCGAGCCGCAGGCCAGCACCGCGCCGCCTACCACGCGTGCTGAGGCGAAGAGCGGGGCCGAATACGTGGTGGCGCCAGTGGTGCTGCCATCCGGCATCGCGGGCTACGTTTGGGTGGTCGCACGCGACAGCCGGGTGGCCGCCGATGCCGATGAGGTGGTGGCACAGGCGGCGGGGGCCTGCGCCATGGAAATGGTGCGACAACACGCCCTGGTGGAAGGCGAGTCCCGGGTGCGTAACTCCTTTTTGGAAGACCTGTTACTGGGCAGTGTGACGTCCACCACGAGCACACGCCGCCGTGCTCGCTATCTCGGCTACGATCTGCGCGGCGAGCAGGTGGTCTTCATGCTCGATATGGACCAGTTTTCCGCATACATCGAGCGCCACGGGCTGGACGAGAGCGAGATCCAGCAGTTGAAGGAGCGTTTTCGGCGCAGTATCGATAGCTGCATTCCCGCCATCTGGAGTCGAACCCTGGTGTGGGAACACAGCGACTCCATGGTAGTGCTGGCGCCGGCCGGCAAATACGACCCGCGTATCTTCCACCGGCGGGTGGAAACGGTGCGCGAGAATGTGGAGAAACGTCTGGACGGCCCCAGCATCTCCGCCGGTATCGGTCGGGCATACGGCGATCTGACCAAGCTGCCGCACTCCTATCGGGAAGCAGAGCACGCAGTGCGCATCGGCACCGCGGTGTCCGGCTTCTCCTCGACCGCTGCCTTCGAGGATCTCGGCGCCTATCGGCTGCTCTTTCATCTGCGCGACCAGCCGGAGCTGCACACCTTCTGCGAGGAAACCATCGGTTCCCTGGAGCGATACGACGAGCAGCATAACGGCCATCTACTCGACACACTGACCTGCTTTCTCGATCAGCAGGGGAACGTCAGCGAAACGGCCCGCGCCCTGCACCTGCATCGCAACGGCCTCCTGTATCGGCTGACCCGGATTCAAAAAATCGCCAGTTGCGACCTGGAGAGTTCAGCGCAGCGGCTCGCTCTGCAGCTGGCCCTGCTGGCTCGACCGTTGCTGCACCGCCAGGGCAAAGAAACCACGGCACGCATCCAGCACAGTTCGAGAGCAAATAAGGGGAGAGGATGACAGCGCTAAAGATTGGCTATCAAGGAGTTCCCGGAGCGTATAGCGAGGAGGCACTGCTTTCCTTCCAACCGGAGGTCGAGCCGGCGCCGCACCGTACGCTGCAGGATGTATTCACGGCTCTCGAAACCAATGAGGTCGACCTGGCATTTGTGCCGGTGGAGAATTCACATGCTGGCAGCGTGGCCGAGGTCTACGAGCTGTTGCTGGACCAGCCGGTTACAGTGCAGGCGGAGTATGTTCACCCAGTGCATCACTTCTTGCTCGGGATAGAGGGCGCCGAACCAGCGGAGATCGAACGCGTGTACTCTCATCCTCAGGCCCTCGCCCAAGCCGGGGCCTTTTTGCGCCAGGCCGGACTGGAGACCGAGTCCTTCTACGACACTGCCGGCGCCGCGCAGATGGTGGCGGAGCGACGAGATCGGCGCTATGCGGCAGTGGCCAGCCGCTTGGCTGGCCAGCGCTATGGCCTGACGATCCTGGCGGAGGGAATCCAGACGGCAGCCGACAATGCCACTCGCTTCTTCTTGCTGGCTCCCGGCGCATGGGAACCGGAGCGAGTGTCCAGGGGACCGGGAGCCGGTAAGACCTCTCTGGTTTTTGCCGTGGAGCATAAGCCGGGCGCGTTGGTCCGTGCCCTGGGCTGCTTCGCTCGTGAGCGCGTGAATCTGGCCCGACTGGAGTCTCGTCCCTCCCGACAGCGACCCTGGGAATACCTCTTCTTCACTGATGTCGAGGGCTACACCGACGATCCAAACGTACGCGCCAGCCTGCGTGAACTGCAACGGCTGACTCCGTTCGCCCGCATCCTGGGCAGCTACCTGGCCGCAGCCACCACGACGGCGGGTAGGTCTACCGCGGCCGGAAATGCCGCGCAATAGGTCCTGTAGGTCAAGACCGCATCGATGCTGGCATAGTCCCTGCACAGAGAGCTGAAGAGTTGTTTGCAGGAGAGCATGATGGAGCACGACGCACAACGCGAACTGAGCGGTGAGGTGCTTGCCGCGAGCCAGCAGACCGGTGACGAACTACCCGCCAGCCTTCGCAGTGATGCCTTGACGGGCGGAGACCAGGACGATCCCGCGCCGAGCGGCGCCACCGACCCGGACGATCCTTCTCCGGTCAATACCGCTCGAGGCTTCTCGGTGGGCGGCGCCGGCGCGGGCATCGAGCCAGGAACCGACGCCAGCTTCGGGGATCATTACGACGACACTCAGCTCGCTGCCGATACCTACGGCCAGCCCCGAGCGGACAACGACTTCGATCCTGAGGCCGATGGCCTTGGTATGGGCACCGACTCCGTATAGTGGGCGGTGTCCAGGGGTGGATCGTTCAGCCCCCAATCCCCTCTCTCCCGGCTTGGGAAAGAGGGGCTGTTCTTTCGCGAGTATCCGTGGCTGGAGTAGCTCACGTTTCCGTAGCCCAGAGGGCGCCTGCCGGTTGGGCAGGCCGGAATGACCGCGACTATTTTTCAATTGGGGCGGCGACTATGTTCCCCCACTCGGTCCAGGAACCGTCGTAGTTCTTTACCTTCGGGTAACCCAGCAGGTGTTTCAGCACAAACCAGGTATGGCTCGACCGCTCGCCGATCCGGCAGTAGCTGATCACTTCGCTGTCTCCGGTAATCCCGTTCCGCTTGGCGTAGATCTCCCGGAGTTCGTCGGCGCTCTTGAAGGTCCCGTCCGCGGCATTGGCGGCGGTTCCCCAGGGAATACTTTTGGCAGTCGGAATATGGCCGCCCCGCTGCGCTCCCTCCTGCGGGTAGTCCAGCATGTGGACCAATTCTCCGCTGTACTCAGCCGGACTGCGGACGTCGATCAACGGCTGCCTGGCCTCGATCTGCTTCAGGACTTCATCCCGAAAGGCACGGATAGAGGGGTCCGGTTCACCACTTCGATACTCGGTGGTGGGATAGGTGGACGCCTCGCGGGTCCACGGTCTGCCTTCCTGCTCCCACTTAATTCGTCCTCCATCCATCACCCGCACGTCGCGATGCCCGTAGAGATCGAACAGCCAGAGGGTATAGGTGGCATACCAGTTGTTCTTGTCACCGTACAGGATCACGGTGGTGTCGTTGCCAATCCCTTTGCTGGCCAGAAGGGCGGCAAAGCTCTGCGCATCGACCACATCGCGACGAAGGGGGTCCTGGAGTTCGGTATGCCAGTCCAACTTGACGGCGCCGGGGATGTGCCCCACTTCGTAGAGCATCACATCTTCGTCGGCTTCCACGATTCGGACCGTGGGATCGTTGAGGTGGTCGGTGACCCAATCGGTCGAGACCACCTTCTCCGGGTGAGCGTATCCCTGCACTTTCTCTTCGAAGCTGGTTCCTGCTGCCGTCATGCTGATGCTCCCTGGTGTGCTTCCACCGCAGACAAACGCCCGGTACGCACATCGTAGACGAAGCCGCGAACTGAAATGCCGTTCGGCACGAACTGCGACTGCTGTAGGCGTTGCACATCGTCCCGCACGCTCCCTTCCAGATCATTAAAGGGTAGGAAGTCGATGTGCGAGGCGTCGACGCCGGTTTGGTCAACGAGCTTTTGGCGCAAATCGTCGTTGCTGAAGGTGAGCATGCCGCAATCGGTATGGTGGATTACCACGTATTCGGTCGTGCCCAGGAGCTGCGACGAGATGATCAAGGAGCGGATGGCATCGTCCGAGGCGCGGCCTCCAGCATTGCGGATCACGTGCGCGTCTCCGATGCCCAATCCCAAAAACTTCTCTGGATGGAGGCGTGCATCCATGCAGGTCAGCACGGCTACCTGCCGTGCAGGCGGCATGGGAAGGTCTCCCTGATCAAAGGTTTCGGCGAACTGTTGATTTGCCGCTACCAGTTCTTCTGTTACTGCCATATCTGTCTCCCTCCTTGTGCTTATTTATTGCCCGCTGCCGGTTTCGATCGGAGCGCCAATCAGGCTGCCCCACTCGGTCCATGAGCCGTCGTAGTTTCGCACGTTCTCGAATCCCAGAAGTTCGTGCAAGACAAACCAGGTATTGGCGCTGCGCTCGCCAATGCGGCAGTAGGCAATGGCCGCTCGGTCCGCGGTCACGCCCTTGCCGGCATAGATTGACCGGAGCTCCTCAACCGATTTAAAGGCTCCGCTCTCGGCCACTGCGGTGCCCCACGGGATACCCTTGGCGCCGGGGATATGGCCACCGCGCTGGGCGCCCTCCTGCGGCATGTTTTCGGGGGCCAGCAGCTCGCCACTGAACTCTCCAGGACTCCTCACGTCGACCAGCGCATACCCTTCCCGTCCCAGGGTCTGCGCTACCTGATCGCGCGAAGCGCGCAGCTCGAGGTCCGGCTCCTGGGCGTGATAGACGGTGGTGGGAAAGGAGGGTACATCAGTCGTCTGATCTCGGCCCTCGTCCAGCCACTTCTTGCGACCGCCGTCGACCAGGTACACCTTGTCGTGGCCATAGAGTTTGAACAGCCAGTAGGCATAGGCGGCAAACCAATTGTTGTTGTCGCCATAGAGCAGTACCGTGGTGTCATTGTCGATGCCGGAGCGTGAGAGCAGCGCATCCCACTCGTGCTTGGTCGGAATATCGCGCACCGGATGGCGCTGCAGCTCTTCCTTCCAGTTCCAGCCGACGGCACCGGCGATGTGGCCGGTTGCATAGGAACTGGTGTCAACATCGACTTCGACCAGTCGCACTCCTGTATCGCGCAGGTGTTGGGCGAGCCAATCGGTGGTGACCAGCGCGCTGGTCCTGGTCTGGACTGCTGATTCGGTCATATTTTCCTCTCCTTGATCATGGTGATGGCTAATCGTGATGCGAACAACAAAAAACCGGCTAGCTCTCAGTGCTAGCCGGTGTCATTGCCTGGGTGTGTGTGGCGCTATGTCCCTCGCGCCTCTAATGGAGCACACAGCCAAACCGGCCAGCTCTTCAGCGGGCAACAACACATACATCCCGTATGCATGTTCGGCTGCGGTCCGGTGATGGCGTTCATATGTCCAGTATGCCGGGTAGTTGACAGGCGATGCAAACTAACTGTAGCGAGCACGGTGACGGATCGGCGGCGCCTACTGAACTGCCTCGCGTCTGACGGGACGAACCGGCGTGCGGTGCTCGCGCTCGGCCAGGCCAAGGTGGGCGTGGAGGCGACTCAGTGCCATCGGTGACCACCAGTTCCAGCGGCCTAGCAGCCGCATGGCGGCGGGTACCAGCAGCGTACGGACCACGGCGGCATCGACTAAGACTGCCAGCCCCAAGCCCAGGCCGATAGACTTGATCACCGTAGTCTGGGCCAGGGTGAAGGCCAGAAAGACAGTCGCCATGATAAGAGCGGCACCGGTAATGATCCGGCCGGTGCGCTGCAGACCAAGTGCCACGGACGCGGTATTGTCGCCGGTGCGCTGGTAATTCTCACGGAAGCGGCTGAGGAGCATCACCTCATAGTCCATCGACAGCCCAAAGAGGATGCAAAACAGGATGATGGGGACGCTGGGATCGATCGGGGCCGGGGTGAAGTGCAGGAGACCGGAGAGATGGCCGTCCTGAAAGATCCAGACCAGCGCGCCATAGGAAGCGGTGACCGAGAGCAGGTTCATCAGCACCGCCTTGAGGGGAAGCAGCACTGAGCCAAGCAGCAACCAGAGGACGAGATACGTGGCCAGCATGATGAAGGCGATGGCCAGCGGTGCATCGAGTCCGATCTGGTGGATACTGTCGAGGTCGAAGGCGGCATCGCCGGTGACCAGTACCGCGCCACCAACGACGGGATGCGAGGTGCGAATGGCGCGGGCAATGGTGCGGGTCTGGTCGGTACTGGAGCGGAACGGGGTGTAGGCGGAAAGCACGGCGATGTGCCGGCCGCTGTTGGCTCGCACCGCACTGCGTACCTGTGCCGGCCATTGCGCGGGTGAGAGCGCGGCGAACTGCTGGTACTGAGCACGAGTATACGGAGCAGACAGGTCGATCAGTCCATTAACATTCGTCACGCCGGGCAACTGGCGCATCCAGTGGGCCAGATCGTAGAGCCGCCCAATGCGATTCGGCGTGAGCGGCGAGCCGGTCGGATACTGCACCACCACCACCATCTGGTCGGTGTGGCCACCGGGGAACTGACGAGCCAGCAATTCCTGGCCCTGTCGCGCATCCGAGCTGGTCGGAAGGGTCGTGTAGTCCGCATTCGCCAGGCGCAGGTGGAGGACCGGCACGCCAACCACCAACAGGGCAGCCGCGGTGGGCAGCAGCACGGCCCAGGGACGGGCCATGACAAACCCGGCGAGCCGATGCCAGAAGCCCCGGCCGGCATCGGTGTGCTCGGGATGGATAAACGGTAGACGTCCGGCATTGACCCGCTTCCCCAGGACGGCAAGCAAGGCCGGCAAAGTGGTCAGGGCGTAGAGCACGGCCAACGCCACCACGATCGTGCCGGACATGCCCATGGTGCCGAGATTGCCCAGATGAAAGAACATCATGCCGAGCAGGCCAATGGCCACCGTGAGACCGGAGAAAATCACGGCGCGTCCCGCCGTGGCCATGGTAGTGGCCAGCGCTTCAGGCACCGGATGATGGTTCACCTCCTCCCGGAAGCGGCTGACCACGAAGAGCGAGTAGTCGATGGCCACTCCCAGGCCAATCATGGTGACAATCTGGGTGGCGTAGATCGAGACGTTCATGGCCCGAGCCAGGAGCAGCGTGCCGGCCATGCCCCCGGCCACGGCCAGGATCCCCACCGCCAGCGGCAGTGTCGCGCCGACCACTGAGCCGAAGATCAGGAGCAGGAAGAGGAGCACCAGGGGTAGCGCTGCGATCTCGGCAATATGCAGGTCGTGCTGCGAGGTGACATCGAAGCTGTGATTGAGCGGCAGTCCGCCGGCGGGTAGTACGGTGAGCGGGCCGGGATGCACGGTGGTCCGCAGGTTGGTGTAGATGTCCCCGTAGTTGGTCAGATGGTCTTTCAGCTTGACGACCGCAAGCGCGCCATGCCGATCGTTCGACACCAACTGGAAATCGACCCTGCCGGCGCGACTACCCGTTCGCAGGGCGTCATAGGGAGTATGCACGCTCTGCACCCGTGAATCGGCGCGAATCGAGGTGATAGCGGTAGCCAATGCCTGCCGAAAGGCGGGATCGGTCGCCCGCAGCCGAGCACTGCGGAAGATCAGGGTGAACTCGGGGCCGGAGGAGGGCAGCTGGGTATCCAGCAGGTGAAAGGCGCGCTGCGACTCGGTCTGCGTGTTATCCGAGGCAGTGGTCAGGCTGCCGCCGGCGCCAATAAGCAGCGCGGAGATGGGTACCATCAGGACCGAGATGATGAGGATGAGCCAGCGGAAGCGATGGACCAGATGGCCCCAGGTGGCGAACATAGGGAGTGCGGTGCTCCTTGAACGTGTCGTGTATTACGCTAGCACGCGAACAGCGGCACGGTGATGACTCAATCTTCCTCACCGCCATCTGGGGACAATGGGATTCAGCTTGTTCTCCCTTGCGACCCGGCCCGACTTTCTCTATCGCCCTGACCTGTTCAAGTGGGCTGTATCACTGGTCAAGGTCGGGCTATTTGGGGCAGTACTGCTCCAGCCCCTCTTACCGCCGGCTCGACAGCGGAGTGCAAGAGAAGAGGTGGGCGCCACCGTCAATCGCTCCTAGCGTGCTGCGACGTCCTCAAACGGGAACCTTCTTCCGTGAAGGTCAGCTACCACCTGGTACAGTCCCTTGACAGCTCCCAACCGCATCCACGGCGCCATCGCCGATTCGACTACCCCGAATTCGTCAAGGTCCCGAATGGAGTAGTCGCCATCGGCGCTGACGACAACGTCAATCTCCAGATCAACATACCTAGCCACACGGCCATCAAACGTGTACGGTGTCGCTATATTGCAGTAATAGGAAACGATGTTGCCGTCACACGTCAAATGTGCTGACACGTTGTACCACCGATGTCGGAACAAATGAATCACCGAGTTCGATTCCAGTGAGAACGGGCCGTGGTGGGCAGATTGGAATACGGTTCCTTCCTCCGCACGTAGCGAGAGGGAGGTCCCGGTGTTTCGGATTAAACCTGCAGTCCACGAGAAACTCTCCACACCGTCGTACTTGGTGGCAACCACATCGACCGTCCTCTCAGCTATCGGCATGGACACCCTCTCCTCCAGGCCATCAGAGATGCATCAGGGAGATGGTCGTGCCGAGGTGGGCGGGGCAGAGGACGCTCCAGACGCGAGGATCGGACTGCCAGCCAGGGAGGGCCTGATCGATGCGCTCGACGACGGCGGAAGCGGTGTCGGTGGATATAGCGACGATCCTTGGCGGCGGAGAGGTGGATGCAGCTTTAAGATGAGCGTATGTGGGATTCTAGAGAATGGACGGGTTAGCGCATCTATTTGCCTCATACAGTAGGGCACATGAGCGTGACAAAAGTGATCACTTTGCGGGTGAATCTGGCGGACTACGAGCGGCTGGAAGCTGAGGCGGAGCGGCTCGGCGTGGTGCCCACGACTCTGGCACAGAGGTATGTGCGGGCGGGACTGAGCGGTGAGGCCCAATCTCGGTCGGCGAAGAGTCGCCAGACAGGGCTGGCTGCCCTTCGAGAGCTGGCCGAGTTGCGGCAACGGCTGCCCGATCACGGCTCACGGGTCGATGTAGTCGAGATCATCGCGGAAGGCCGCGAGGAGCGTGACCAGGCCCAGGGCGGCTAGATGCCCATCGTCGTGGACCGGCACCTGGCCGATCTGGGGCGGTGGAGCGTCACCTTGGGTCATGGCTCGAGGCAGGCGAGAATCTGTATGCGCCCGCACTGCTCCCCTACGAGGTCGCGAGTGGCCTCACTCGACTGAGCGCCAGCGGGCGCTTGTCGGCAGAGGAACTCGATACCGCTTGGCGATTCGCAGAGCAGATCCCGATCCAGCTCGAACCGCTGTCCTCAGGTCTGGAGGTCATCCGGATTGCTCTGCGCCTCCAGCGATCTAGCGCCTATGACGCAGCCTACATCGGCCTCGCCGAACAATTGGGAGCGAATCTCTGGACACTGGACGGCCCATTGGCCCGCAATGCAACAGGGGTAGGCTATCCAGTGCGCTTGGTGGAATGAGGTGGAATACGATCGGTGTGCAGGCGTGCGGATGACACTCCTGAAGTAGGGAATACGTCTCCTCCCGTTCCTTCCTCCACACGCAGCGAGAGGGAGGTCTCGGTGTTTCGGGTTAGATCGGCACTAGCTGAGGCTGTTCAACGCGTTCAGGACTCGTTCGGGGGTCATGGGAAGTTCGTTGGGGCGCACGCCGGTGGCGTCAAAGATAGCGTTGGCGATGGCGGCGGCAACGGGGACCACCGGCGGCTCGCCGACGCCCCGGGCGCCAAGCGGCCCATTGGGGGACGGGACTTCGACCAGCAGGGAGGTAATTTCCGGTATCTCGATCAGAGTGGGGATGCCGTAATCGGCGAAGGTGGAGGTACGGAGCCGTCCGTCCTGGTCGTAGACCAGCTCTTCCAGCAGCGCCCAGCCAATGCCCTGAGCCACGCCTCCCTTCACCTGACCGTCGATACCGGCGGGGTTGATGACCCGGCCCACGTCCTGAATGGCCAGGTAGTCCAGCACGGTTACCAGGCCGGTATCACGGTCGACGTGGACGCGGGCCAGGTGTGCCGCGAAGCCAGGGGCGGCGGACGACTGGGCGACTCGACCGTGCCCCAGCACCGGCTCGTACTTGGCGCCGAAGGCGGTGCTCAGGGAGGCGATCGATTTCAGGCTGAGGCCGCGATCCGGCACACCCTTGACACGCACCTCGCCTTCCACGATCTCCAGGTCTTGTGGGTTAGCTTCAAGCTGGTCGGCGGCGATGGCCAGGATCTGTTCCCGTGCCTCGTCGCTGGCTTTGATCACCGCGGCGCCCACGCTGTAGGTGATCTTGCTGCCACCGCTGGCCCCAGCGAAGGGCGCGCTGTCGGTGTCCGCCTCCACGATCTCGACCAGATCGGTGGAACCGCCCAGCGCATCGGCGGCCAGGAGCCGGAAGCCGGTCTTGGTGCCGCTGATGTCAGCGGAGCCGACGATCACCGACAGGGTGCCATCGTCGTTCAGGCGGCAGGCGGCGGAGGCGGGCTGCGTGCCGCCCGGCCAGGCGGCGAAGGATATGCCCACGCCCTCGCCATCCTTCTTTTCGTGGCGCGACTGCCAGGCGGGTTGCTCGCGCAGCAGCTCGAGTACCTCGTGGGAACCGACCCGCGGCCAGGGTGAGCCATCCGGCCTGGCGTCTCCCTCGGCCGCCGCATTGCGTAGGCGGAACTCCAGCGGATCGATCTCGAGCCGGCGAGCCAGCTCCTCGACCTGGCCTTCGATGGCGAAGCAGGCCTGTGGGGCGCCAGGCGCGCGATAGGCGCCACAGCCTGGTTTGTTGGTCAGCACCTCGTAGGCGTCGATCAGGAGATTGGGGAAGGTATAGGTGCCGCCGAGCAGCAGGCTCACGATGCCGGCGGTGCCGCCCGGATACGCTCCGGTATCAACGATCACCGTGGCCTGAAGGGCGGTTAGCGTGCCGTCGCGCCGCGCGCCGGTCTTGACGCGCATGATGGTACCGGGAGCAGGGCTACCGGCCAGAAAGTCCTCGCTACGGGTCAAGGCCAGCCGGACCGGGCGGCCCAGCTTCCAGGCCAGGCAGGCCACCAGCGGATCCAGTAGGGCGTACTTGGCGCCAAAGGCGCCGCCCACTTCCATGGTCACGACTTTGACGCGCCGCTCCGGTATCCCCAGAGACTGCGCCACCTCGGAACGAGTGAAGAAAGCGCCCTGTGTGCTGGCGTAGATGGTGATGCCACCGGCGTTGTCCGGCACGGCCGTGGAGGACTGTGTTTCGAGATAAGCCTGGTGGACCCAGGAGGTTCGATACTCCCGCTCGATCACGGCATCGGCCTGAGCAAACGCGGCCTCGATGTCGCCACGCTGATAACGCTGAGCCGAGGTAGCATTGGCGGGGCGAGGTAACGCCTCGGTGTGGCCGCCGACCGCGGTATGAGCGCCGGCGTCCTCGCGCAGACCAAGTGCTTCGGCGTCGTGGACCAGGGCACGCTCCTCCCGCAGGGCGGCTTCGACATCGGTGGCCGCTTCCAGCTCTTCGTACTCCACCATGACCAGGTTGGCCGCGTCCTCCGCGGCCGCCTCGGAATCGGCCACCACAGCCACCACGGGATGCCCTTCGAAATACGTTCGGTCGCGGGCCAGGGGATCGCGCGACCGAGTCAGTCCTTCCGGAACCAGGAGCGGCAGATCATCGGCGGTGTAGACGCCGCGCACGCCCGGTACCTGTTGGGCTTCGGTGGTGTCGATGTTGGTGATACGGGCGTGGGGATAGAGGCTGAGAACCAGCCGGGCGTGGAGCATTTCCGGCAAACGCAGATCCCCGGCATAGACCGCCTGCCCCATAACCTTCGGTCGTCCGTCTTCGCGCCGCATCCAGCGGCCAATCATCGATTGCGTCGCCATACTGTGCCCTCCTGATCCATCCTAATCGGGATCGGTGGGAGGCAATGCATGGCTGGGCCGGTTAGCCCCTGGCGCGGCTCCGCGCCATGACTTCGTCGTGACCGATGTAGTCGCCGGAGGACTCGGCGATTACCCGTTCCGCCTTCTCCTCGGCCAGGGCGTCTTCCACCAGTTCTTGATGATCGAGCCAGAAAGAGACGGCCTCGATCACGATCTCACGGGTAGTCAGGTCCTGTTCCACGGCTGCCATACGCAGCCGCCGGTCGCCGAGATCGACCGTGATCTTAGCGCTTTTATCCACTAGGCCCATATTTGAACCTCCTACGCCATCCTCTGCAACCGCATCTGTTACACAACCAGAATGCTGCCACCACGAATACACCTGCTCCCATGATACTGGCAAGAAGTATCTCCCCCTCGCCCACGGGCGGGCGAGGGGGCTGGGGAGTGAGGGCGCGTCGAGGCGCTGCCCTGTCCTCAGCAAACTGCCCTCTCACGTCCCTGGAGATAGGCGACAATGGCCGCGGGCACGTCGACGCCGGTGGCCTCCAGGAGACCTTTGAACTCGGCGCCGGTGTTGATCTCGATCACCTTCAGTCCCTGATCGGTCTCGACCAGATCGACACCCAGGATTTCGCCGCCCACGGCCCGGGCGGCGTGAAGCGCGATCGCTTCCATCTGCGGGCTCACAGGGCACGGGGCGGTGGTCGCCCCGCGAGCGACGTTGGTGATCCAGTGGGATGAGGAGCGGTAGGAGGCGCCGATGACCTGGTCACCCACGACGAAGGCGCGGATGTCGCCACCGGGCTTGGGCACATACTCCTGGATGTAAAAGATGGAGTGGTGGTAGGAGCCCAGGATCTCCTTATGTTCCAGCACCGCCTCGGCCGCCTCACGGTCGTTGATCTTGGCCAGCAGCCGACCCCAGGAGCCGACCGGCGGCTTGAGCACGACAGGATAGCCCAGTTGTTCGATCGCTTGCAGGGCCGCTTGCGGAGTGTAGGCGATCATGGTGTGCAGCGCCGGCACGCCGGCCCGGCGGAGCGTCATGCTGGTGAGAAACTTGTTATCGCAGGTGATGGTGGCGTCGTACGAGTTGACGGTGGGGATGCCCAGGTCGCGTAAAAAGCGCAGCGTGTACTCTGCACGCGAGTGGACCAGGCCACGATCGAGCACTAGATCGACCTGCGGGAATTGGGGTTGATCCAGATCGAGGATCAGCTCTTTATCGAATACTTTGACCAGCTGGATGCCGGCCGCTTCCACTGCCGCGAAGATGAGTTTTTCTTCCAGCCGGACCTGAGAGATGAGGATGGCGAGCTTCATGCCCCCCCTCCCCCCGCTGATAGGGGTAGGTATAGCACATGCCGCGTCATATAGGCGCTATCCCTTGTGGATGGCCGTACGACGAGGCACAACATCCAGGCCGATTATCCGCCGTTAGGCGCATACCTACCCCTGTCAGCCCTCCCCCCGGCCCCCTCCCCCTCCAGGGGGGAGGGGGGGTCGAGCGGGGAGGATGTTGGGGGATAGGGGTTGTTTCGCCGGGTGGAGGGAGTTCTTTAGAGGAACTGTGTCCCGTAGTAGCTCCCCTCCCCCCCGGAGGGCTTGTGCCCTCTTTATGCAGGGTGGGAGGGGTTGGGGGAGGGGGGGAACGCTCCACGATCTCTTGCTGCAACACGTCGATCTGCTTCGCTACCTCATCGGGATGCGTGCTTCCCTCAGTCCGCTTACGCCGCACGGAAGCAGCCGCGTCTAACTCGGGCAGCTCATTGAACAGCGGTGAGGCGGACAGGAACTCCTCAGCCGAAAGGTCGGCCAGATCGCGGCCCTGTGCCAGGCAGCCACTCACCAGTCTCCCCACCACACCGTGCGCGGTGCGGAAGGGCAGTCCGCGCTCCACCAGATGGTCGGCCAGGTCGGTGGCGAGGGTGAAGCTGGAGACGGCGGCGGCGGTGCGAACGGTATCGAACTCGAGCTCGGGGAGCAGGGCGGCGAGAATCTGGAGCGAGGGGAGCAGAGCATCGGCGGCGCCAAAGAGGGGTGTTTTGTCTTCCTGGAGGTCGCGATTATAGCCCAGCGGTATCCCCTTAACCAGAGTGAGTGCGGCGGTGGCGTAGCCGATGACCAGGGCAGTCTTGCCACGGATCAGCTCGGCAACGTCCGGATTCTTCTTCTGGGGCATCATGCTGCTGCCGCTGGCGAAGGCGTCGGGCAGGCGCACGAAGCCAAACTCGACGGAAGACCAGAGGATGAGGTCTTCGCTCAGACGAGAGAGATGGGTCATGCAGAGGGCAGCGGCGGAAACGAACTCCACCAGGAAGTCGCGGTCCGAGACGGCATCCAGGCTGTTGGAGATGATGCCCGCGAAGCCACACCCTTCCGCCAGAAAACGGCGATCCAGCGGGAAGGTCGCGCCGGCCAGGGCAGCGCTGCCCAACGGGGAGAGGTCGGTGCGGGCCAGGCCGTCGCGGAAGCGCTCCCAGTCGCGACCCAGCATGGCGGCGTGGGCCAGCAGCGGTTGGGCAATGAGCAGGGGTTGGGCCTGCTGCAGGTGAGTGTAGCCGGGCATGATGTCGTTCTGGTAGCGCTCGGCCAGCAGCACCAGCGAGGCTTGCAGATCGAGCAGGGCGGCCATGGCGGCGAGCGTCTGATCCTTCACATACAGGCGTAGGTCAGCGGCAACTTGATCGTTGCGTGAGCGGCCGGCGTGCAGAGCGTCGGCCGTCTCTCCGATCTTCTGGCGCAGACGGGACTCGATGTGGGTGTGAACATCCTCCAGATCGTCGCGCCAGGCGAACTGACCACCGGCGATTTCCGCGCCGATCTCCCCCAGTGCGCCGACCAGCGTTTCCGCCTGCTCCCGCGATATGGTTCCGGCGCGGGCCAGAGTATTGGCATGGGCCTGGCTCACCCGGATGTCGTAGGGGGCCAGGCGTTGGTCCTGAACCGCAGAAGAGGTGAAGGCTTCGAAGAGGGAGCTGGCGGGCACATCGATTCGCCCCTGCCAGGTCTTCATTGCGCCGGCACCTCTGAGGTGTGGAGGGTCTGCTTGCGGGCCTGGGTGCGGAGCGGCAGGCCCCAGAGGGTGATGAAGCCTTCGGCGGCCTGATAGTCGAAGACGTCCTGACCGCCGTAGGTAGCCAGCTGGTAGTCATATAAGGAGTACGGTGAGGTGCGGCCCACCACGGCGCAGACGCCCTTAAAGAGCCGGAGGCGGGCGGTACCGGTGACGTACTGCTGCGAGCTGGCGACATAGGCCGACAGGTCGCGGCGCAGCGCGCTGAACCAGAGGCCGTTGTAGATCAGATCGGCATAGGTGGGCGTGACGATGTCCTTGAAGCGGAGCGAGTCCTTGGCCAGGGTCAGGTCCTCGATGGCGCGGTGGGCGGCGTGCAACACCACCGCCGCCGGCGCTTCATAGATCTCGCGGGACTTCAGGCCGACCAGGCGATTCTCGATCATGTCGATCCGGCCCACGCCATGCTCACCGGCCAGACGGTGGAGCGCCTCGACCAGCGCGAGCAGGTCCAACCGCCGGCCATCCAACCCCACCGGCACGCCCTGCTCGAACTCGATCTCCAGGTACCGCGGCTCGTCCGGCGCGTGTGCCGGGTTAACCGTCCAGGCGTAGGCATCTTCCGGCGGTTCCACCGAGGCATCCTCCAGGATGCCGCACTCAGCGCTCCGCCCCCACAGGTTCTCATCGGTGCTGTACGGTGAACCAACGTCGACCGGCACGGGGATGCCATGCTGCTGGGCGTAGGCGATCTCTTCCTCGCGGGACATGCGCCACTCACGAATGGGGGCGATGACTTTGAGGTCGGGCGCCAGGGCCGTGGTAGCCACGTCGAAGCGGACCTGATCGTTCCCCTTGCCGGTGCAACCGTGAGCAATGAGGGTAGCGCCCGTTTTGCGGGCCACCTCCACCATGAGCTGGGCGATCAACGGACGGGCCAGCGCGGTGGCCAGGGGATAGGTTCCCTCGTAGAGGGCATCGGCCTGGAGCGCGGGCAGCACGAAGTCCTGCACAAACTGCTGTCGAGCGTCGACTACATACGCTTCAACTGCACCGGATCGGAGCGCCTTCTGTCGCGCCGCCTCCAGGTCGACATCGCCACCCAGGTCGGCGGTAAGCGTGACCACTTCCAGCTGGTAGTGGTCCATCAACCATCGCACGGCAACCGAGGTATCGAGGCCGCCTGAGTACGCCAGCACCACACGTGTCATTTGATCCTCCTCACGTATCGTCGTCCTCCGGCTCGCTCTCCTCCATGGCAGGAGAGAGGAGCCGAAAGGGAAAGAGCTAACAAATAAATAAAGACCCGTCCCTAGGGACGAGTCTTGGTACCCGCGGTGCCACCCTTGTTGCCCGGCGTCTCCAAAGGGCCGCCGAACCACTCATTGCTGGTGTGGTATTGCTCGGGAGCTCGTTCAACGGCTGTCTCGGGCTCGCACCATCCCCGATCGCTCCGGGCGCCGCCTACTACTCTCCGTCATCGCGGGTATGCAGGTATGTAAAACTATAGCCCGCTACCGAGGGTGTGGTCAATTGGAAAAGTGCATGTGTACTGTGTAGTCGAGCAGGACACAGCCTCATCGCTCGTTGAGCGATGAGGCTGTGCTGTGACCTACCGTTAGGCAGGCGTCAACTGCAAGTCATAGACCTCGCCGAACTTCTCTTGCAGGTACCGCATATAGGAACGCGATTGGAGCGGTTGACCGGTGGCACGCTCGACCAGTTCGTTGGGCTCGAACTTGTGACCATAGCGATAGATGTGCTGCGTGAGCCAGCCGCGCAGGCCGTCGAACTCGCCGCGGGCGATCTGCTCGGGGATCTCCGGCAGGTCCTGCACTGCCTGATCGTAGAGCTGCAGGGACAGGATGTTGCCCAGCGAGTAAGTGGGGAAGTAGCCCATGGTGCCGTGCGCCCAATGGATGTCCTGCAGGATGCCAAGCGTGTCGTCCGGCGGGGTGATGCCCAGGTACTCCTGCATCTTCTGGTTCCAGACGGCCGGCGCCTCGGAGACTGGGTACTTGCCCTCCAGCAGATCGACCTCCATCTCGAAGCGGAGCATGATGTGGAGGTTGTAGGTTACCTCATCCGCCTCGACCCGGATCAGCGACGGCTCGACCTTATTGATGGCGCGGTAAAAGGTTTCGAGATCGACCGTGCCCAGTTGCTCCGGAAAGGTCTCCTGCAACCGCGGATAGAAGTGCTGCCAGAAGCCGCGGCCACGGCCCACCACGTTTTCCCACATCCGCGACTGGCTCTCATGGACGCCCAGCGAGGCGCCACCGGCCAGGTTGGTGTCGTCCAACTCCTGGGCCACGCCCTGCTCGTACATCCCATGGCCGGCTTCGTGCATGGTGCCGAAGAGGGCGGGGTTGAGCCACTGGGGATCAAAGCGAGTGGTGATGCGGACATCATTGATCGAAAACTCGGTGCAGAAGGGATGGAGGGCGCGATCCTGGCGACCACGCGAGAAGTCGAAGCCATACCGTTCCACGGCCATTCTGCCAAAGGCTTCCTGGCGTCCCTCGTCGAACGGCTGATGCAGCACGGCGTCGTCGGCGCGATCGGCCCGGTCCGCAATGGCGCGGACCATGGGAACCAGGTCTCGCTTCAGATCGTCGAAGATGGCCCGAACCTGAGCGGTCTTCATGCCCGGCTCGAAGATGTCGAGCAGAGCATCGTACAGGTGGTCGTCGTACCCGAGATGCTCTGCCATCCGCCGGCTCAGTTCGATGGTCTTTTCCAGGTAGGGCGCGAAGGAGGCGAAGTCGTTCTCCTCCCGGGCCTTGGCCCAAATGCCCTGGGCCAACGAGCCATGCGTGGTTATCTCACCAATCAGGGAGCTGGGCACCTTGACGAATTTGTCGTAGTCGCGCTGGGCCACGCGCACTATACCGGCGTCATCATCGTCGGCAGGCAGATCGGCCACCTCCGAAGCGGCGGCGCGGATGAGTTCGCCCATCTCGGTGGAGATGGACATCTCATGCGCCATCTGGGCCAGGGTGGCCATCTGCGCAGCGCGCGCAGGGCCGCCCCCGGGCGGCATATAGGTCTGTTGATCCCAGGCCAGCACCGCGTTGGCCTGATTGAGGTTCCGTATTTCGGTCAACCGCTCTTTCAAGCGGTCCAGATTTTCGCCCATGTGAGGTGTTCCTTTCCGAGGATGACCCTTTGTATCTCGATAGGTTCAGTGTAGTGGAAGGGCTAGAACGCTCCATACAATGACTGAATGAATCCCTCCGCTGATTCCAGTCGAGATAGGTGGCTTGAGGCGCTGCCCGATCTCCTCGACCGTTCTGCTACTCAGTGGCGCCTCCAGATCGGTCAGCCACTTCAGGGCGGCTTCCTGGCGCGCGTCTTCGCCTGTGTTGACACGGAAGGTAACCAACTGGTTCTGAAGTTTTCGCCGCCTGAGGTATCCACTGCCCTCGAAGTCGCCGCCCTCGGTGTGTGGGCCGGTCGCGGCGCGGTTTCGTTGCGGGCATGCGACCTCCCATCTGGCGCCCTCCTCCTGGATCAGCTCATTCCCGGCACACCACTGCCTCCCGCCGGGGACCGGCGCGCAATCGAGCTCGTGGCGCCGGTTCTGCGGGATTTGCACGGAGTGGAGATTCCGGCACAGCATCCATTCCCCACGCTGCCGGAGGCGTTCGACTCCTATCTGGAACGGGTCCGAGCCTGGACGGAGCCAGGGGCGGTGGGAGTCGGATTGCTCGGGCAGTCCCGAGTCGCCGCGCTCCGATTGTGCTCCACCGCGCGTCAGACAGTGCTGTTGCACGGAGATTTCCTGGACAAGAACCTGCTGTTCGATTCGACGCACCTGGTGGCCATCGATCCCATGCCCAGGGTGGGCGACCCGTGCGCCGATATTGGCTGCTTCGCGGCCAGCCATCCCCCGGCGCGACACATCAGATCGACGGCACGCGCGCTGGCCGGGCAGCTCGGCTGCGATCCACTCCGGGCCGAGCGGTGGGCAGCGATATGGGCTACCGGCGAGGCGTGCGAGACCTGGAGGGATGACTCCGACGAGCTGCAGGAGTGGGTAGGCAGCCAGGAGGTGGAACAGCTTCTGGCGCTGTAAGTCGCATGGCGTCTACCAGCTGTTACACAGACCGGCAGGCGCGCGTTCTCGGTCATAGATGATGCAATGACAGGGAGAGATCATGCCACACGTTGGTCATTTCGTCCGAGGCTCGCTTGCCACACTCATGCTCGGACTTGCCCTTACTGCACATCCCGCCGTGGCGCACCGGGCGCATTCGGGCCCTACGCCGGCGGCCACGTCGTCGACACCCGCGCCCCCAACCACGCCGGTTATCTGCCCGGTGGGCGGCGCAGCAGCCAGGTCCCGATCCTCCAGGCTATGGCAGGACCAGCAGACCGGTCTGGTCAGCGCTGTGGGTCAGGCGGCGCCTGCTCCCGCGATTCCGATTCATCTGCAGCGCCTGGGGCCTGGCCCCTTTCTGAGCGAGACCCACGTGTACGGCGACACGGTCGCGTGGGTTGAACAGGGATCGCTCGATCAGCGGAACCGCCTCTACCTGGCACACCTCCGCCACTTCCAGCCGCGCCTGGTGGCACTTGGCGTGCCGTGTGATGGGCTGACCGAGGTCCATCTCTCCAATCGCTGGCTGGTTTGGTCCGCATCTGGGGGCCGCAGCAGCCGCATTCTCTGGGCCTTCGATCGCTGGACCGGCAAGCGCTCGGTGATCGATCGCCAGCCGGACCTGAATGGCATCAATTTCTTCGTGCAAGGAGCCGCCTCGGCGCCTGCGCTCTCGCTGGATGGCAGCGTAGCAGTATGGTCCAGACTGTTTGCCGGCCCCTCCAGCGATGCGCCGATTACGACCCCCCTCATGCGCACGCTGCCCAACGGCCCGGTGCAGACCGTGGTGCGGAACACCGACCGATGCAGCTTTGTCACGGCGCCGCATCTCTCCGGCGCTCTACTGGTCTGGGAGCGCGGTCGCTGGCTGCACGATGCCCTATTCTTCGGAGCCGGACACATACGATCGTGCGGCAGCCACGACCACGTGACGATGGAATCACCGCTGACCGATGTCGTCGTGGAAAACCTGCACACTCGAGTCCCGCGACTGCTGACACCCGCGGATGGCGGCAGCGATCCGCTTACCAACGGCCGCTATGTCGCCTGGCGTCAGTGCCGAGCAACGTGCCACCACGGCGACCAACTGGTGCTCTACGACACGCTTTCCGGGCGGCGAACCATCGTGGCGCCTAACGGGTTCTCCACGGCTACCCTGAACGGCGACGTACTGGTGTGGAGCATCTGGAATCGCACCGAGTCTTCGATCCACGCGCTCGATCTAGTTACCCGCCGGCAGAGCCTGCTCACTCGTGAAATAGCCCCCAATCATTTCATCTCGGGGCGCACGCAAGTACGAGAGGTGGTGGAGGCTTCCGGACTGCGCGCTGCCTGGATCCAGAACGTCCGAGTGCAAGGTCGATCGCGGGTGGCCTATGTGGCGCTGGCAAACCTGCCTTCTAAGGGTTGAATCTCCCTGGCACGGAGTGTGCCCTTGTCAACTACAAATACTGATCGAGGTATGCCATGGGAGACACTCAGGAAATCGTGCTCAAGCGCAAATGGGGCCGGACCAATAGTATCGACGGTTCAATCCTCTTCGTGGGCACCGCCACCACCATCATTCGTTATGCCGGGTTCACGATCCTCACCGACCCGAATTTTCTCCACAAGGGCGATCATATCCATATTGGCTATGGCCTGCGCTCGACCCGTCTGACCGATCCGGCGCTGAATCTCGAGGATCTACCGCCGCTCGACCTGGTGGTTCTCTCGCATATGCACGAGGATCACTTCGATCGCCTGGTTCAAGAGCGGCTGGACCATAGCCTTCCCATTGTCACCAACCCACCCGCGGCGGAAGCTCTGGGCACTCTCGGCTTTCAATCACCCTTCGCGCTCGACAAATGGGAGACGATCAGCTTCGTCAAGGGGGATATCCGGCTCCGTATCACGGCCATGCCGGCACAGCACAGCAATGCTGTCTTCTCCAAGCTGCTCCCAGCCGTCATGGGCAGCATGCTCGAGTTCTCAAACAAGAACGGCAATCTGTTGCTGCGCCTGTACATTACCGGCGATACGGTGATGTACAAGGACTTGAAAACGATCCCCAAACGCTACCCGAACATCGACATTGCCATGCTGCACCTGGGTGGCGGTCGCGTGCTCGGCGTGCTGGTGACCATGGACGGCGCGCAGGGCGTGGAGGCGGTCAAGCTGCTTCAGCCGCAGATCGTGATCCCGATCCACTACAACGACTACACAGTGTTCAAGTCGCCGCTCGAAGACTTCCAGCAGCGCATCGCCGCCGAAGGGCTGGAGGACAGCGTGCGCTATCTGAGCCACGGCGAGACCTACCGCTGGAGAATTCCCAAGACGAGAGTGTGATGGCGGACGAGGGCTGTATGCCTTCGAAAGGACGGACCGTGGCCTGAACCGTTGACCCGCAGCCGACGAGATACGATTCATCATCTGTCGCATGGCGTGCCGGCTGTAGCGCCCCTCAATGTTCATCCACAATACAGCGCTACAGTACACGCCGGGCAGGGCGCCACACCTCAAGCCTGTTACCAAAGGCCTCGCGCCCGCGTTCAAACAGGTACATCGACAATGTAAAGGAAGTGCCAGTATGAAACCGGACCGCAGACTGATAGCTCTGTTAGTCGCCCTTGCGGTCACGGTCCTCCCACAGCAGCGCGCAGCATCCGCGGCCACCCCGCGGACCACGACGGGTCACCACATCATGCCTCTGCATGTCGCCTCCGTTCCGCTGTCTCCAGCCGGCTTCACTGTCCCGGCTCGTAATGTGGCCTTTGCGAGTCCCGTCCTGGACGAGCATCACGTGGTGTATGCCGTGGCATGGCCCCGTATGTACACCGTGCCCCATAAGCACGACCCCACGTGTGCGACTTGCGGCGGTGCACAGTCCACCGCCTTCTACATGCAGATCTATATACGGCTCTTCCAGTCCAGCTCGGGCGGGATTGTGGTGTCTCAGCCGCGGCTGCTCTTTACCGGGCCGCGCGGCGCCCAGGTGGCGTTCATGGCCTTCCATCACGACTGGCTGATCTATGAGACCTACAGTCCGGGAGATCGGTGGACTCTCTTTGCTCGCAACGTGGTGAATGGCCGGCACATCTTCCTGGATTCACCTCGCCAGGAGGGGACGCCCAGCCGATTCGCGCAGGCCGGCAGCGATGGCCGCACCGTGGTGTGGCAAGGTTGGAGGCGTATGGGCGGCACGGTGGTTTCGACGATCCGCTCGTATTCATTGACCACCGGCCAACGGCGCCTGCTGCTCTCCGGCGGAACCGGTCAAGATTTCCTCTACGGCTCTCCCGCGGTATCGGGCGACCGGCTGGTCTATGAACGAGGGTTTCCCGACGGCACCTCACAGCTCTTCCTGGAGATCATGGCCACCGGGCAAATACGGGCCTTAACACCCCTCCACCAAATAAATTTCGAAGCGGCCATATCCGGCAATGTTGTGGTGTGGGTACACGGCAGCCTTGCGGTTGGACACACCCACGGGTTAGTCGTCCTGAACCTGGCCAATGGCCACCGCCTGGCTCTGCCGCATTCTCCCGCCCAACTGCCACGGATCGCGGCCGGACGATACGTCGTCTTTGGGACGGTCGATAAACACACCAGTGTGCAGGCCTATAACACGCGCACCGGCCAGAGGTGCACGCTTACCGCTGGAAGGCCGTTGGTCGGACCTGGGAGCGGTGGGGGACCGGTGGAGGCCGGGGGGCACGTCGTCCTCTACTCGCTTCTTACCGTCTGCGGCGTGAGTTTCCCCTGCCCCGAACACTTCGTTCTGGTCGCGCTGCCGTGAGGCCCCGGTCCACGCGCCATGGCCACGGGACATTCCTCGGCAATTCACGACAGGCTAGGGGATGGAGGCAGAACGTGCCAGCTATCGCCCGTTCCTGGCGTTTGGTCTTGGCGCTTTTCATGGCGGGCGCATTCCCCACAGCAGCCGGAACCCATGCCGTTCACGCCGCGCGGCCTGCGCCAACCATCAGACGGTTCGTCCTGCCGGCCAACGTAGATGGGCCGCCGGCGGTTGCCGGCAACACGGTGGCATGGGTTACCCGGCCCGGCTTGTGCCATCCGAAAGCAGCCCCGTCGACGTGCAATCTAGCAAGCTATCTCCACCTGGCCGACATTCGCTCCTTTCACCTACGCACACTTGTGCGCTTCTCTAATCGGGTTTCAAGCGTCATTGCGCTCCTCTCGCAGTATCATCTGGTGTGGACGTCCACTCGCTACCCGCTTGGGGGATGGTGGGTCTGGTCTCGGGATCTCCGTACTGGACGGAAGACACTGATCGACTCATCACAAGCCGAGGGTGGACCGGCAGCTGCGCCGCCCATCCTCTCGCTTCAGGGCGACACGCTGGCCTGGACCCGCAACGATTGTTTCCCGGGCTGCATACTGGCCGGTCGATCGTCCGTCACCATCGTGAACCTCGATAGTGGATCGCGTCGGACCATCGCTATCCACCACGATCGCTGCTGGATCCTCTCCCCGCCCGTTCTCGCGGCCCATACCCTCATCTGGACCAGGGAGCCTCTTTTCGATCAAGCCGGGTGCCGAGGCGATACCCGCGTGCAGGTCATGCGACTGACTCGCACCAACGGCGCAATCCGGCAGATCACGCTTCAACCGCCCCGAGGCAAGGTCGCATTCGATATCACCGGCAACGATCGATATCTCGCCTGGACCCAAGAATCGTTGCATACGGACCGAGATAGCCGCGTGATGCTGATGGACATGCACGGCGGGCGCGTGATCCCGGTGACGGCCATCGGTGGCAACCGCCCGTCAATGAACGGGCCTCTCCTCGTCTGGTATGGGAAGTACAGCTCAACGATCGGAGCGCTGGATCTGCACACCTGGCGCTATTACGTACTGGACCGTAACCAAGACCAGGGGGGTGTTAGCACCAGCCCTGCCTTTTTGGGGCCACCATCGAGCAAGCGTGTGGCCTGGGATGAGTTCCGTGTTCGTGATACTGGTGGACCGTCAACCAGTTTCCTGGCAATAGCGGATCTGCCATAGACAGCGTGGGTTGCCACCGGTCCTCTTCCAACTCCAGACTCTGACTGTCCACTCAGCCCGTTGTGCCAAACCACCCGCGGTAGGGCATGATCGCTCGTGATCAGCAACTACATCATCTGCGCCACGCCCCGCAGCGGCAGCAATCTGCTGTGCGAGGTTCTCTCCTCGCTGGGATTCGCCGGCCAGCCGGAGGAGCATCTGTGGGAGCCGCCAGGCGCCGAACCCGAGCCGCTGGCAGTGCGTTGGCCGGGTGTGCTCCAGGCCGGCGCCGGCGCCAACGGGGTGTTCGGTCTCAAGCTCCTGTGGTATCAGGCCGGCCGCCTGGAGCGCGAACTTCCGGCGGTGTTCGGTAGGCCGGATGCGTCTCTGGGGCTGGTGCTGGCCGCCACACTCGCCGATCCGAAGTATGTGTATCTCACCCGCCAGGACCGCCTCCGACAGGCTATCTCACTGGTGCGCGCCGTCCAAACCAGCCAGTGGCGCAGCATGGATGCAGCTGCGTGCGTCGCTCGGTACGACGCCCATTCCATCGCTCGCGAAGTGCAGGTTCTCGAACAGGACGAAGGCACCTGGGAAGAATTCTTCAACCGCAACGGGGTGACGCCATTTCGCATGACCTACGAAGCGTTCACGGGTCGTCCCCAGGGCGCCATCGCCGCTCTCCTCTCCTATCTCGGCCATGATGAGCCTGTGGAGATTGCCCTGACGCACACGCAGCATCGCCGGCAGGCCGATGACGTGACGGAGGAGTGGCTTCATCGCTACCAGCGCGAGGACGGTACTGGCTCCACGGAGCGACCGTGACGGAGCACTGTCGACAGATGACCATATGAACGGCGTGTAGACCGAGTGCATCCTGGCAGAAGGAGAAAGTACGATAAAACATCATGCCGACATTCGTCGCCACCTACCGGTTCTGGAGCGAGTATGAGAATCTCTCGCCAGGGAACCAGCAACTCTTCCTCGAGGCGCGTGATGAATTCGTGGATTGTCTCAAAGCGTGGGAATCAGCGGGATGTCAGGGCAACCCGCGGTTCCCGAAAAAGCTCAGGGTCACGTCGATGGTAGTCAACAAGAAGAGGTATATGGAATTTGCATGGGCAGAGGATGGTCGGTGTACTTGGGAGTTCGGGGCGCCTCAACGACCGGGAAAGTGTCACGTGATCTGGCGTCGGATTGGCTCACATCGAATCTACAGCGAGCCGTAGGCAGCGCTACGCGGTCTTCCGTCGCGCCTGGAACGCTCGGTCCAATGCAACCTCGTCCTCATAAAACTCACCGTTGGGTTCGAGGATTTCAGGGCACGGATGGTACGAAGCGAGGACCTGGCTCCTGTCGGAGTTGAGGTCTATTCCGTCAATAACCGGCACCAGGTAGCCATTCGCCAGCCAGGTTCTCACCGTGTCTTCAATCAAGCAATACAGCCCGCGGGCACATTCATGCGTGTCGGCGCCATAGGCGATCACCCCGGGAAGCTCGGGAATAGTCGCGACCAGCGTTCCATCTTCGAGGGTGTCCGCCAGCGCATGCCCAAGGGCGGCGAAGATGTAGGCTTCAACGATGGTGATCACGGGCACGGCATCTGTTCCTTCCCCAATACCTTCCTCCATCAGTATAGGTGCAGCTGCATGTCATACCGGCCTTTCTAGCCAGCTCACTCGATGCCCTCCGTCCTGCTCAACGCGTCGAATCGTCGCTTGGCCCTCTCGTAGAAATTCTCATATGGCGTCATTCTGCTCGACGCGAAGAGTGTCCCGTGGATGCCATATCTTCAGCGAAAGAAGGTTCCGTAGGGGTCGCGCCTCCTGGCCGACCCGCCTTGGTCGGTTGCGGTGGACAGCATTACCTACCGGAGACACCGTTGGGCGGGTCGGGCGGAGCCACGACCCCTACGGGATCGTGGTGCCTACAGCGGAGACAGTGCCGACCTAGAACCGAAGTCCATTGACATGGCAGGCGACGGCCTCAGAACTGTCCGCCTATGAACTGAATTACACAGTGGGTGACAGCCAGGATCCAAGCGTAAGAACGCTCGGATCCTGCCGTCTCTGTTGCTGTTCTGTGATGACGGCCTTCGGCCAAGCTCAGGACCGGACCACAGGCGGGGCCGGCGTCGCGGTAAACGGCGCTGTCGCGTACACCAGCTCGCGCACTCGCTTCGGCCCTGGACCGTAGCCGGCCACATAGTCGCCGATCTTCAATCCAGCCTCGGCCGCGGCTCGATCGAGGGGATGGTACTGCACCTTTGGGGCAAGTTGCCACTGGACGGCTCCGCTGGCCGTGGTCACGCTCAGCGCAGGCCCCGTCAGCGCGGTCAGCTGGCCGCTGGCGATCAGCCGTCCGACTTTGGGCGTGCGCGTGCCCGTGCCGGCGCCGACACCCTGGCCCTGGGTTGGTTCGATCAGGGTCGTGATGGGGCCGGGTGGGAGCAGCATTGGGGCGCGCGGCTTCTGGGTAAAGTCAAAGTCCTTCACCAGGTTGCCCAGGATCTTGAGGTTTTCACGGACGACTGATCGGGAGTCGGGTCGACCGTCGGTCTTGGGATCGAGACGCTGCCCGCTCATAAAGTCGTCCTCGATGAACTTGAGGTAGGCATCATGGCTCAGCGTCTGGTGATCGATATAGCCTTTTCTGGCATAGGGGCTGATCACCATGGCGGGAACCCGCAACCCGTATCCCAGGGTGTCGACGGCCGGCGGTACCACGTGGTCGTAGAAGCCGCCCCAGTCGTCCCAGGTCAGGAAGATCGCGGTGCTGTTCCAGTCCTTGCTGCGCATGATGGTGTTGATGAGCGTGGTGACGTACGCCTGCCCCTGGCTCACCAGTGCCGGCGGGTGCTCGCTGTCGGCGATATCTGGAATGACCCACGAGACATTGGGTAAGCTGCCCGCATTGGCTGCCTGGTAGAAGTTGGCGAGGTTCTGGACATTGTCCAGCTGGTTGTCCTGGTGGACATCGACGGCGCCCGGCAGGGTGTTCCAGATCAGGGGCACACCACTGCCGCCGTACCCCTGGGTTCCAGCGCCGTGGTCCAGATAGTAGCCCCAGCTGACACCGTGCCGCTGCAGCAGCGACGTGATGTCGGTCCAGGCGAAGGGCGTGGGGTTCTGGACGGTACGCTGCATCGGACTCTGGATGGCGTCGGCGCAGCTCATGGGGTCGGCGGAGGCGCATTTCGCGCTCCACCCAGAAACCATAAAGAGATGCTGCGGGAAACTCCAGGACGCCACCGGCTCGAACATGTGATCCTGTAGCACGAATTTGTTGGCGTAGGCCCAGTAGTTGGGTATGTCGGACTTACTGTGGTAGGCCATGACATCCGGCACGGTTCCGGTGGTTTTGTTGACGCACACCGGGTTCGCCGGGTCGGCGCAACCTTTCTTCCCGGTCAGGGCGACCTTGACGAAACCATCCATGGCGCCGCCGTTAATGTCCCCGGCGGCTGCGGAGGCGACATGCGGTCCGCCGCCATTGAGGTCGTGATGGTCGAGATAGGGGCGCACACAGCTCGTCTGCTGCGGGTCCGGCACACACGCGGTCGGCTGCCCGTTGCTCATCGGTATGCCGTCGGCGTGCGGGTAGGTGCCGAAGTAGCTGTCGAAGGAGCGATTCTCCTGCATGATAATGACCACGTGCTTGATCTTGTGAATGCCGCTGGAGGCGGCCAGCGCCGGGTCTTTGGCCGAACTGTACGGATTGCTCGCCTCGCTATAGCCGAGTCCAGCGACCAGCGCCAGTATCACCGACGCCACCACCATGAACGCTGCCAGTCGTCTCATCTGCTCTCCCCATTCCTGTCATGTGTCTCCATCGAGACTAGCAATCAAAGATTGCCGTTCTCTGTCAAGCACATGAACTTTTTTGGTGACTGGTGGGGCGCTAGCGGTGTGAAGGGACAGTCGACAGGTCTCAGAGGACGCGAGAAGTGCTCAAGCCATTGCTGATAGAGGAGGGCGCTACCCAGGGCAGTGAGGCCATGGGCTCTATGCCCATGGCCTCACTGGCGGCATCCTAGCGGGACCGGACGACCACGATCTGGCTGTTTCCGCCATCATGACGGTCGAAGTGGGGGGGGCCGAACTCATGGAAGCACGGCCCCCCCACAACGTGTAAGTTACTTGCCCTTCTTCACGGTGAACTGGATGGACCGAACGTTGGTCACCGTGCCGATGGTGATCGTGACGCGGGCAGTGAGATGCCCGACAAACTTCTTTTTGACAAACGTGCCCGCCGAATAAAAGTAGGGGGTTCCATTGCTCAGCGTGTCCGGCTTCATGTCCGCATGGGCCAGGGTCTTTCCAGCCTTGATGAAGTCGATAACGGCTGAGGGCGTGAGGCCCGTGGCATTGGTCGCCGCGTACGTCGCCACGAACAAGCCGCCTTCCTTGAGTTTCAGTACGGACGTCAGCTTCACCTTGCCCTTCACCTTGTGGTAGACGCCCATCCCGTTGATGCTCAACGTGGGCTGCTGCGCGACGGGTGGGGCGGCGCTGCACACCTTGCTCATGGCCGCGATACCGGCCAGGGTCACGGCGTTCAAGGTCTTATGAATTGTCCCCGAGTTGGCGTCGGCTTCTGCTACAGTCTTGATCAGTACAGCAAACTCGCCGGTACACTGGCCGACCTTCACCTCTCGGTAGAACAGGATCGAACCGTCACTGGCCTCTAGCTGAATATCGTCACAGGGCGGAGGGATCTGATCAATGGCGTTGCACGGAGTCAGAGGGTTTCGCAGGGTGGTACGGTATTGGGTAATGGCATCGTTGTACGCGACAGCAGCGACTGCCTCGCTCGCGTAGATGTTCCCATAGTACGCAAAGATAATCGGGTCCGCGGCGGCCGTTGGAGCCCACTTAGCGCCCTCGTAGTACCCTCCGAGGCGTCCCAGGTCTGCATAGCTCTTGGTGTGATTGTACTCGCCGAACCCACCTTTCAGGTCGGCATTGGTAGGAGCGTAATCCTTCGTCACAGTCGCAGGGGCGAACACAGACGGATCAACCCGAAGGACCTTTGGGTCGATTGGGCTGGGCGTGTTGGTGGTCGACGGGGGCTGCTGCGCCACGGCCGGGCCACTACCGCATACCTTACCCATGGCCGCCACGCCGGCTACGGTGATAGCGTCGAGGGTCCTGTGGATCTGCGTAACATTTTGGTCGACCTCGGCTGCAGTCTTCACCTGACCAAAAATCTCGCCCACACACAGCCCGACCTGCACCTCTCGATAGAACACTTTCAGATAAGGGTCGTACACGACCTGGAGTTCCTCGCACGGCGAAGGGACCTGTGGGACGTTGCACGGACTCAGCTGGTTCCCGTTCGTGGCGAACGTGGACTTGACATCGTTATAGGATGCAGTAGCGCCATCTTGGCTACCGTAGATGTTCGCGTAGTATCGAAACTCAATCGGGTCAGCACCGGCTGTTGGAGCCCAACTACCGTACTCGTAGTATCCGCTTAGGCGTCCCAGGTCTGCATAGCTCTTCCCGTGATACGACTGGCCTCACCCGCCCTTCAGGTCGGCATTGGTAGGAGCGTAATCCGTAGTCACAGTCGCAGGGGCAAACACAGACGGATCAACGCGAAGGGCTTTGGGGTCGATGGGACTGGTCGCCTGGTGGGACACGGCATGGGTCCGGGCGGCGTGTGCCGTTCCGAACGGTACCAGCATCATGCCGGTGAGAATCGCGATGGACAAGGGCTTGAAAATATGAGACACGGTCATGCCTTTCTGTCTGGTGGTAATAGGTGTGTCGTGCAGGTGCTGGTTGTGTTTTCTCTCGTGATGAGCGGTTATCCGACGTCTTCCCCCGATCTCCTCTCCTCTTCGCTGTTGTCCGTTTGCTCGGTCCAGGCTTCGTGAGAATCACTCTATCAGAGAGATATTCCCAAAGTGTTCCCACAGGACCCGCCGGAACGAGGTAGGCAAATATGCAGCTTGCACCCTTCGTCGTGCAGCCCGCCAGGAATGGATTCCTTGCCTAGCCGCCGTTCTCGCCCACGGGCCTCTGGTCCAGCCACGGCGCGCAGCGGGACTGGGGTGTCTTCGGTTCGCTTGACGTCACGGGGGAGGCCTGCCCCACCACGGCGAAGCGGGGTGAGGCAGGCCTCCGCCCACGTGCTGCGTGGCTTAGCGGGCCGGGACGATGAGCATCCCTCCGTCGCGGAGCAGCACTTGCAGGGTGTAGGGGCCAGCGCCGCTCCAGTGGGTGTGGAAGGCGTACGACACCGAACGATGCACCGGAAGGAGGTGGGCATTGAGCCGCAGGGTGCCGGCGTAGAGGTTGAATCCCACGACGTTTCTGCTGTGGGCCATGCGCCAGGTCAGGGACAGGACACCCGCGTGCCTGCTTGCATGCGCAGCCGAGACGCGGGCCGCGGTGGGACCGGTAGCGCCGCCGGCAGCGAACGGCGTGCCGGTGAGTTGGCTCAGATTTGGGGAGGAGGTACTGCTGACCGTCAACGTCGCGCACCCCGTGGTTGGCGTGTTCAAGGAGACTGGTGAGGCAGCCTGCCAGGCGGCGCCATCGAACCAGTAGATGGTCGTGCCAGTTCCGAGGTTGCAGTCGACGATCGACAGGGAGGTGAAGCTGTTCGGCGTGGATACCTTGACATCGAAGTAGTTGGCCCCGCTTGGTGGCGGCGTACCCGCAGCGGGATTGCCGGCATACTGCGCCACCGTCACCGAGCCGGAGGTGCCGAAGGCGGTTGCGGTGATTGGGTAAGGGGGCCGAAGCCCCCTCCCCACCGAACCGGACATGCGGATCTCCCGCATCCGGCTCTCCAGTCGGTTGTTTCCTCATCGGGGATACCCTGCCGCCTTCCGGGCTGCGATCATGGTGAACAGCCCGTGGGCGTCGAAGTAGGCATTGGGCCAGCGATAATGGTCAGTGCCTCGTCCTCGTCCTTTGCCACCGTGGCGCTTGCGCAGAATGCTCCCAAGTCGCATCCGAACGTAGCCATCCAGCCGTTCAAAGGTCGTCTTGTGGCTATGCCGGTAGTAGCCGTACCACCCCCGGATGATCGGGTTGATGCTGCGGATGATCGTCACCAGACTGTCGCCGCTGCTCCGCCTGGTCTTGGCTTTGATGGCCTGTCGGAAGTGTGTGGTACTGGCAGCCTTCGGCCAGTGCATCCCCCGCTCGAAGTGGTAGCCCAGGAAATCGAACCCTCCACGCTCCCTGGCATCCACGATCCGGGTCTTGTCGGCATGCAGCATCAGTCCCTGGGCTTCGACCCAGTCCTGGATCATCCCCAAGGCAGCCTCAGCCT